>Ga0315549_1003883_pt1 | contig 12989 bp, 12 predicted proteins | sample SalMarSW160200MG_FD_203101 | JGI IMG/M metagenome (GOLD analysis project Ga0315549, IMG submission 203101) | Salt marsh sediment microbial communities from the Plum Island Ecosystem LTER, Massachusetts, United States - Salt Marsh Sediment SW1601-200 ... | reverse complement strand
TACCTCACTGATGTTTTAAGCTAGACTGTGACTCCTTTTTTACTTTTACAGCTCTTATTTTTTAAACAATAAAGGCTTCTCTTGTCAACCTGGCGACAAACCTTTTATTAATTCTACTGTCTCGGGGGTATTTAAGTTAAGAAAAGAGAGGAGGGAAGGGTCATATCTTTTTATCTTATTTTCTGGAATATACTTACATTTAACTTTAGAAAAGAAACTCTTTATTCTTAAGTCCTCACTCTCCAGACAATTTTTTATCGCCGGGAGGCACCTCTTAGAATAAATAGCATGCAAAGGCTCAATAAAACCTCTCACCAGGGGAATAACAGCGTCACTACCATCAATCTCTGAGATTATGAATTTAAGTAAGTCTATATTTAAAAAGGGCATATCACAAGCGCAAAAAAAATTATACTCACTTTTTGAGTTTAAAAGTCCTGTGTAGATCCCTCCTAGCGGCCCTTTTCCTAAAATAGTATCGGCTAACACTCTCACCTGGGAAAGTGGAAAAATAAAATTAGAGTTACCTACGATAAGCACATTATCAAAGACAACTCTTAGTTTCTCCAAAATTAGTTCTATAACCTGTTTTCCACCAATCTTGAGCGAAGCTTTTCCTTCTCCCATGCGCTGGCTTTTCCCTCCAGCAAGAACTATTCCTGTCATTTCAACTTATTTCTTACTGCCTTGGCAGCACTCCTGCTCATCAAGGATCCCCCAACAAAAGAGACAAAAATATAGACTAGTGTTCAGGAATATTATAGCTAGCCCTTTCATTATGTCAAACTCAGCCTCTCATCCTGTCAATGCAAAGTAATTATGTCATACTTTCTGCAAAATAAAAATGTCATACCCCTACCGCTAAAGCTTCTATTTAGGAAGGAACATATTTTTCATCTTCTGAGGAATAATACGTCTATAGGGGAGCTCCTCTCCTTCTCCATTGTAGGGAACGGGTCTTCTATTATTCGATACAGCTAAGGCAACAGTAACTCTGAGGAGTCTTTGGGGTGAGAGATGATAATACTTTCTAAGATAACATTTTTCCAGCTTAAGGCATTCACTTCAAGTTTTGCATTTACTTCCTATAAATCTACACTTCAGGCATATTCTTTATCTTATCAAAGTCTCCGCTTATAATCGCATCTACTAAAGCCCCCATATAATCGTCAATATTATCTTCTGTTCGATCCCTATCCACATCCCCATTTGAATCTCTAATAATTAGAGAGACAGGAGCCTGCTCTAACTTGCTCCACAACTGAGGATTCTTGGCGGCGGTCAGGATCCTTTTCTTACCCTCACCCTCCACACCGACCTCGCCAAATGTAGTAGGAAATTTTATCTTTTGCAAAAGCCTTATTATACCCTTAGCCACCACAATACCTAAATCCCTGCCCCTATATCGTTTTATATCTTCATTTATATATCCTGCCTCTTTGAATATCCCACCAATCAATTTTAACTGTTTTTCAATAGCTGGTGTAAAGAATACTATAACATATGGGTTTGCTATTGCGCAGGCCCTGCCATGAGTTAGCCTATTTATCAGAGAAAAGCTAAAGAGATGTCCATAATTTGTTCCTCCAACCATTATGGCATATCCACCTAAGTCCGTTCCCAGGCCTAAGCCTTCAATTGCATCTTTATCCTCAGGATTATCTATGGTCCGGGGCAGATTTTCCACAATTAAACTAATCCCCACCTCTGCAATGTCCATCGCTTTACTTAAGAAGGGCTTTCCCGTAGCTCCGCATACCACTTCAAGACAATGAGCTATGCCGTCAAGGGCGCCGTCTGCTTTAATTGCATAAGGAGCTCCTATGATTGTTTGGTAATCAAAAACTGCAAAAGGGGGAACAATAGCATTATCTATAATTAGTTTCTTTTGTTCTATTGAAGGATCGGTAATATTGGAGTACTTGGTAAGATGAGCTCCTGAGCTTGCCGCAGTCTGAACTGCTATAACAGGGGAAAGCTCTTTACCCTCTTTATTTAACCTCTCCGTCACTAACCCTATACCAAAGTATGGCTCTACACTATCAGGGCCTAAGGTAGCTAATACATTAGCAGCCTTTACCGCGTCAATTGTGCTTCCGCCTCCCACGACAATCACACTATCGGGTTTTTTCTTTCCTATCTGATTAGCGATCCTGTAGACATCCTCACGGGGAGTGTTTGCCTTTGCTCCTCTTATGACGTCTAAAATATCAACCTCCTTCTTTTTCAGGAAAGATTCGATATTCTCCACCACTGACTCAATCCATTGTTCACTGCCCCATCCGGTTACAACCAGCACCGTAGATTTTCCTGCTTTCCGGGCAAAATCGCCCACCTTTCCCAATACCCCTACTCCAAAGGCATAGCTTTCCTTTTTCCACTCAGCAAGCATCCTTGTGGCCCGTTCTCTATAGTCCATTATTACCCCCCTCCTTCCCCTAACGTTTTTTCCTCTCTAAAACTGCCTTTACAGCCTTCACAATATCAGTCACACCCATTCCGTATTTATCCAGAAGTTCCTCGTAACCACCAGATTCTGCAAAGACGTCTAAAATTCCCACCATCTCCAAAGGAACAGGGTAGTGCTTTACCAGTAATTCAGCTACTGCACTTCCCAGACCTCCTAAAATACTATGTTCCTCAGCAGTTACTATAGCTTTTGTTTCCTCTGCTGCCTGGAGAACTATCCTCTCATCCAGTGGCTTTATGGTGTGTATCTCCAACACCCCTGCGCTTACTCCCTCATTTTCCAACTTATCAGCCGCTTCCAAGACTCTAACAACCATTACCCCCGTGGCAATCAAGGTAACATCCGAACCTTCCCTTAGAATATTTGCCTTGCCAATCTCAAATTGATGATCTTTGTCAAATATCACCGGCACCTCTGCTCTACTGAGGCGAAAAAATACTGGCCCCTTGTACTGAGCAATGGCGGGAACTGCTATTTTGGTCTCCTGGGCATCAGCTACCACTATCACTGTCAAATTTGGAATACTGCGGGCAATGGCAATGTCACACACTGACTGATGAGTAGTCCCATCATAGGAATCAGATAGTCCTGCATATCCAGCCGCTATTTTAACGTTTAATTCAGGATAAGCGATTGAGGTTCTTATTTGTTCCCCAGCTCTAAGGCAAGCCAGAAAGCTAAAGGTGCTAGCAAAGGGAATAAAGCCACAGGTTGCAAGGCCAGCAGCTATATTCATCATATTTGCCTCAGCTACTCCAACATTGAAAAATCTATCGGGAAATCTTTCTTCAAATTTTATAGTCCGGGTAGAGCTAGATACATCGGCATCTAAAACCACTACCTTTTCATTTTTTTCTCCCAACTCAACCAGTGCCTCACCAAAGGTATCTCTTATGGCGATTTTCTTATTCATTCCTTTGTACCTCTCAATTCCTGCAGAGCAATTTCATATTCTTCTTTGTTAGGGGCTTTACCATGCCACTGGAATTTACCTTCCATAAAAGAAATTCCCTTGCCCTTAACTGTGTGGGCTATAATCATAGTGGGTTTTCCCTTAGCTTGCTTTGCGTTGTCCAGAGCATCTAAAATCTCTTCCATATTGTGCCCATCTATTTCTGCAACGTTCCAGTTAAAGGCCTTCCACTTCTCGGGTAAGGGATCTAAAGGCATTATCTCTTCTATGGGGCCATCAAGTTGTACCCGATTGAAATCACATATAGCTGTTAAATTATCGAGCTTGTACTTATTGGCCGCCATAGCTGCCTCCCAGATCTCACCCTCATTTACCTCTCCGTCTCCTATCAGTGCATAAACATGATAATTTTTTCTGACCAGCCGTGCCCCGAGGGCCATTCCTATCCCTACCGAAAGCCCGTTACCTAACGACCCCGTGGACATTTCTATTCCAGGCGTTTTCCTCATATCGGGATGGCCCTGGAGGATAGAACCTATTTGCCTTAAAGTAGAAAGATTTTTCTTGGGAAAGCACCCCAGCTCGGCTAAAACTGCATATAGAGCTGGAGCAGCATGACCTTTGGAAAGCACAAATCTATCTCTACCCTCCCAGGAAGGGTCTTCTGGTTTTATCCTCATATGGTGAAAATACAAACAGGTAAGAATATCAATGGATGATAAAGATCCTCCCGGATGCCCGGATTGGGCCTTGTAGATCATTGTCAGTACCTGGACACGTAGTTTCTTTGCGGTATCTGAAAGACTTTTTATTAAATCATATGTGTGTGTGTGTGAAACCATATAAATCTCCTTTATCATTGTTAAGAAAGCGGCGAGACTACCAGTAGGGAAATGCCGTGAGTGGGTAACAGAATTATCTTCCGAAACTTACCATCTACCAGGTGGCATTTAGTCTTGGATTCAATCATTTCCAGGCCTGCGTGAGATTTAATATCTGCAATTTGGGTAGAGGAAGGTACTCGTGGAGAACCCAATTTTTGCCATTCTGTATGAGAATTACTGTAAAATTGATCAATTCGATAGTGGGAGACGGCGATTTCGTTACCAGCAAAAGGTAAATTTTTGATTTCCACCTCTACCTCCTTCTCGTCTTTAACCTCCCAATCGTCATGGTGGTTCCAGACCATAACCTCAATTTGTCCATCCTCTGCCATAAAAGCTAAGCCATCGACATCACCTAGTTTGTTAACTGTGTGTGTATCATCAAATTTGAGAGGATTCTGTGCACCATTACTTTCAAGCTTAAGGCGCGTATTTCCCATTAAACCATACAGACGGAAGAGGTTAAGAATGGGCTTATCAATATTATGGGTGGCTAGACTTCTAAAGCCTTTAAAATATTCTTTACTCTCAAAATAGAAAGCCCATGTAAGGATACCACAAATATTTGCTTGCATAACTTCGTTTAGATTCATAATCTTTTTAACCATAGAAGCTACAAACCCAGGATAATATTCAGTATTTCTAAAAAAGAGATTGGGATTATCTGATATAGTACCGGCAGCCCATCCGTCAGTGTCACATTCAGAAAGAATACAGGGGAGAGATAAAAGACCATCATATTTGCTAATGATTTTTAATCCAGTCTGTACATCTTCTATAACCTTTCTTACAGAGGGCCTTCGATCAGACATTTGTAGATTTCGAGGAAAACCTCCACCTTTTGCATGAAAGCTAACAAAATCAAGAGGAGTTCCCTTTTTTCCTGTATAATAATTGGTTTCATTAATGCAGTGGTCAAGAAAACGATCTAACCATTCTCTAGCCTCATGCCGAGCAGGACCGGTAACGGCAGGTCCTCCGACTCTCGATGCGGGAAAAGCACTTTTTACAGCTGCTGCTGTGTAGTCATATAGCTTGCAATATTCCTCTATACTTCCTTTCCAGTAATAAGGAATATCCGGTTCATTCCAGAGCTCCCAATACCATAGGCTAACCTCTTCCTGGCCATATCGATCTACACAGTGTTTAACTAATTGATAGATTAAATTGTACCATTTATGATAATCTTTAGGAGGATATTTCCAGCCACCTTCCTTATATGAGGGAGCACTACTTTCAGCAGTCAAGTCTTTGGGCATAAAGCCAAGTTCTACAAATGGTTTGCAACCTACTTGAAGATATGTATCAAAAATCCTATCAATTACAGCCCAGTCATATACTGGATTTCCCTTTTCATCTTCTCTGTAAACATTAGTAGATCCCCATTTGAAAGAACCTAAACAATTTCCCGAGCATAGAAGATGATGAGTTCTCATAAAATAGGGGCCATCTTTTAACTTACCCAGTTTAGCAAGAACTGCCTTCCCACCCGGACTGTAGGTCCAGTTACATTCATCGTAGCCAATATAGGTCCACGGATGAGAGAAATTACCCTGTGTTTTGGTCACATCTACACAAATTTTGACTTTCAATCCATTTTTTGATTGTACTAATCGGGATCTCTTCATTTCTATCTCCTATTTAGATATATTGTTTATTCAATTAATGTTTTACTCAACACGTCTCTTCTGCATGAGAAGGCGAATACATTCCGAATATTTATATTATTGTTACTTTGGTACACGTTACCAAAGGAGATTCGTTGATAGTAATTTTATACTCCTTGATGAGTAATGTTCAATCCAATACTATCTTTCAACTGCCATATCTGCTGCTTGAGTTATTACTCCAATCCTTGCATTCAACCCATGTTCTTTGAAAGCGCTTTCTATTGCATCTTCAATACTGGGAGAGTAAAAGAAGCCAATTTGCCCCAACTCATCTTCGCTAATTCCCTCTGTAACCACCACCACTTTGGCTCTTTTTCTAGAAAGAGCCATGGCTATGTAGGTAGCCGCCCCTATCCTGTCCTCAATTTCCCCCTTTTGTACCATCTCTTCTACTTTTCTTGTTGGAGTAGTTGCTAACTTAACGAGGGTCGGATGGTCAGGAGACAAACCCTCTGGATAAGGACTTACCAATATTACAGTACCACCTGTGCGAACCGTTAAAGCGGCAGCGTTTAAAGCCTTAAAACCTTGCCACAAGTCTCGATCCGCGGGGTAAGAACTTGCGATTACTATATCCGGATATTCCTTAATCCTTCTCATGTAGATTCTCTTTGCTATTCTTACTCCTTCCCTATGAGCTTTAAGGACATCACCAGCCACCACTTTCACTATATTCCCCTTTTCGTTGAGAACTGTATTGATTATCATAGTTAATCCAGACTTTATAGCTACTTCATCTATCTCTCTTCTTACAGGATTATCTATTTGACCTAAAATCCTTTGGCACAACTTAGCAGCCAAGAGATGTGTAGCAGAGGTGGTCTCGGGACCACTGACTCCCGGCTGGATCATTTTTCCTCCGCCTGCCCATCCAGCATACATATGAGGGACAATGTTTCCCACAGCAATGCTGATATTGCTCTTGAAATACCTTTTATTTACTGAGATAGGAACGCCCCTGGGAGTTTTACCAAGATTGACCAACTCAGCCGGCTGATTGTAAGGATGGTTGATAACCTTAACTCTTTTTGTTACTAATGGTCCTAATCTTTCACTAATTTCTTCCCTACTCATAAATCTATGAGTCCCCACGGCTACGATAATGGTAATATCCTTATCCTTGACCCCAGCCTTATTTAGCTCATCAAGCAGCAAGGGGAGGATTTTCTCCAGAGGAGTAAGCCTGGTATTATCATCTACCAATATAACGACGTTTTTACCTTTTTGGGCTGCCAATTGAGAGAGATTAGGCATTCCGATGGGATTTTGGATGGCTCTTAAGATTTCTTCCTGCTCATCTTCTACGGGAATAACCTTGGCTATCGATACTATCCAGGCGAGGTTATTCCGTGGCACCTCAAATTCTTTGAAACTATTCCCATAGGAGATTTTTATTTTCCTATCTATGTTTCCGCTCATTACAATTCCCCCCACTTATTTCCAGGTATTTACTCACCTTTCCCTTATGACAAAGAATCCTAAGTTGATTAAGTAATCATTCATAAATAACCTGTCTAACTAAGCTTGAGATTTGGAGATAATCATGAGTTTTTAGAGCCTGTCTTACCTTTTCTCTATCAAGTTTCTCCAATAGTTTTAGTGTGCTTTTGATATTTTTTATACTCATCTCACAGGCCCCCATAGGATCCTCTCTATAGGGAAATATATCCAGCGAGTACCAACCTTGATAGTCTATCTCTTGAAGCCAAAAAAGAAACTCCAGTAGTTCCCAGAAATGCACTGATCCAGCGATCATGTCCCAGTCAGATTCCCGGTAGTTATCGTTGAAATGTAGATGAGACAATCTGTTTTCATTGTTTAACAGTACAGCTGACTCTGCTGGATTCTCAAAAGCCATCATTGCATGACCAAAATCAAGGTTGACTCCTACATTATCGAATCCCACCTTCTCAATAGCGTACAATGCCTTCCCCACTGTAGGAATAATTATATGGGAGCGGGGCTCCTTGGGCTTATACTCCAAGCATATCTGGACCTCAGAGTCGTGCTTAGCACACTCTTTTAATCCTTCTATCAACTCGTTCCAAAGTAGCTGATAATCTACCTGAAAAGGATAATCAAAACCATCCTGACCTAACCAGAGATTTATTTTTGATGCTCCCAGTTCTTTTGCCACATCCATCCCTTGTTTAATTACCTCTATGGCCTGCGTTCTAACCCTACTATCAGGGTTTGTCAGAGATCCTTTGCCCCATTTCATCTCATTCCATACCGTCACCGAGACAATAGAACACTCTATGTTTTCCTGCCGAAGTAACTCTTTTGCTCTCTTTACAGACATCTTTTTGAACATCATGGGATAGTGAAGCTCAATACCATCAAGAACTTCTATTCGTGAGGCCAACTTAATCCTCTCTTCAATAGGATGGCCTTCTCGGTAACCATCAAGACAAAAACGATCTCCACATGAACCAAATGGACCTAATGTTGTAGAAAATTTTTCACGCCTCATTCTTTTCTCCTGGTATAATCTTCACTATAGGTGAAGACTGTTATTTGACTTTCTGTAGTTTCAAGATTAAGGTTTTATTAGTTCTTTAAAAAACGCTTTTTGAGAAAACAGGAAGAGGGCTTGCCTTCTCCTTATGGCCTCTTGATAAAGATGGACCATTTGCCCTAAGACTGCCCCTTCCTTTATCTCTTCGAGTATAGACATTTATTTAGTATGCTACGAGCCTAAGAAGGCATCGTTTATCAAATTCCCCAGGCTATGTGCTCGATAAGGATAAGGAAGCCTGTTTTCTTTCAAAGTAAAACTCTCAAGGAGGTACTCATGTATTACTTAGGGATCGATATTTCCAAGAAGTCATTCACAGTCTCGGTCCTGGATGAAGAAGGTGAAGCTATTAGCAAGGTTCTCACCTTTCTCTGTACTGGTTAAAGGGTTCAAGAAACTGGTGGATAAGATCTCTTCCTTAAAGCTTAAAAAGAGCCAGGTTGTGATAGGGATTGAGGCCACAGGAAACCTGTGGGAGAATCTCTATTCCTTCTTAGAAGGATATAAAGTTATCATTCTCAATCCCTATCAAACCAGAAAGTATCACCAGGTGCTTTCTAAAAAAGCCAAGACTGATAAGGTTGACTCCCTGGTGATAGCGGGCCTGCTTCGCTCAAAAGAAGCCCTGGCTTCCTATGTTCCTGAAGAAGAAGTTCAGGTTCTCAGGGAGCTGGTAAGACTGCGTCATCACCTTCAAAAAAATAAGAAGAACTATCTCAGAAAAACCTATAGCCTTCTAAATCTAGTGTTTCCTGAATATATCGATTTGATCAAGAATCCCTTCAAAAAGGTCTCCTCGATGATTCTTAAAAAATACCCTACAGCAATTCATATGGCCCGAGCAAGGAGAACTGACTTAGTAAAGATGGCCAGAAGAATTAAGGGTAACAACTACTCCTCTGAGCTGGCTGAGAAACTCATTCAAATAGCGAAAGAATCTATCTACTCTGGTAAAGCCTCTGAAGTACGAGGAATGGCCTTAAGAATCATCATTGATGAGATCCAGTCCTTAAAGAATAAGATTAAGGAGATCGAGGATAAGATTGAGGAGATTCTTTCTTCTGATGAACCTTCTTCTCCTTGAGAAAAGGCTTCTTAAAATCTCTGGAGTTGGCCCTAAGACGGTAGCTGCTTTCTTAGGAGAAGTAGGTGGAGATGTTAGTAGATTCTCCTCAGCCAATAAACTGATTGGATTTATTGGCTGGCATCCTAAAATATCAGAATCTGGAGAGAGTAAGAATCTTCATCCTAAGATGTCCAAAAGGGGACCTTCTGCCTTAAGAGCTTCACTATACATGGCTGCGGTAGCTTCCTTGAAACATAACCCTTATCTCCGGTCTCTTTACCACAGGAAGATATCCGAAGGAAAAGAAAGTAAACAGGCTCTTGTTTCCGTAGGCAAAAAAATTCTCTGTATCATGTACAGTATGCTCAAATACGAAGCAGACTATGATCCTCAAAGGATTTTCTTTCAATTTGAGAAAGAACAAGTTCTAATTTGACAGTTTATAGTATGTCTTTCAATAGCTAAATTGGTTTCACCCAAGTAATAAATAAAAGTAGCTCTCAAAGTTTCACTTATACGGATCGGCCGCATCCCTAATACCGTCCCCTAAGAAATTAAAGGTTAAAACTGTGACGACTACAAAGAGACCAGGGATAAGAAGCCACGGATGAAGAGCAATTGTTCTGATATTTTGTGCATCTTTTAAAAGAACTCCCCAACTGACCACTGGAGGACGAAGTCCGATACCAAGAAAGCTCAGAGCTGTTTCTCCTAAGATCATATTAGGTATAGATAGGGTTATATTGACCGCAAGGTAGCTCATGAAGGCAGGAAGAAGATGCCCTACTATTACCCGTCCGTCAGTTGCTCCAGCGATTTTGGCTGCCATGGCAAAATCCTCCTCTCGTAGCTCTAATAATTTTCCTCTTACTACCCGGGCTAAGCCACACCAACCAACAATGGAAAGAATAATGGTTATGCCAAAGTAAACTTTAAGTGGTGACCAATCTGCTGGTAAGGCTGCAGCTAAGGCCATCCAGAGAGGAATGGTAGGTATAGAGATTAAGAATTCTATGACTCTTTGAATGAGCATGTCAGCTACTCCTCCGTAATATCCAGAGATTCCTCCTAATATACACCCCAGAATAAAACTAAATATTACTCCTACCAGGCCTACAGATAGAGAAATACGTGCGGCATAAAGATTACGAGAGAACAGGTCTCTTCCTGATTCATCTGTTCCGAACAGAAATAGTGTTCCATCCTTTACTCCAAAAAGGTGAATGTCTGTTTCGAAAAGATTCCAGAGCTTGTACTCGTCACCATGAACAAAAAAAGAAAGGGGATGTTCTTTGGTTTTATCCTCGACATATATTCTTTTCCAGCTTGCTGGGTCGACGTCTTTCCTTAATCCATAGACAAAAGGACGAAGATGGAATCCTTTCTTATCAAAGAAATGTACCCTTTGGGGTGGACAATAGATATACTTTGTACTGCGTTTATATATATCCTGAGTAGAGAAGAATTCACAAAATATAGCTATAACATAGAAAATGGCTAATACAGTGCCCCCAAAAACAGCCAACTTATGTTTTATAAACTTTCGCCACATAAGCTGCCATTGGGAAGCTATATAAAATTTTTCCTCAGCATTAATCCTTTCCTGGTTTCTTCTTATCTTTAGGTCCTTCTTACTTTTCATACTGAATTCGGGGATCTATCCAAACTAATAGAATATCAGAGATAAGCGTTCCTATCACAGTTAGAAAACTTAAAAATATAACACAACTTCCTGCTAAATACATATCCTGAGATAGTAGTGCTCCATAAAGGAGAGCTCCAATCGTAGGCAGATCAAGCACTATGGCTGTGATAGTCGCTCCAGAGACAATACCAGGGAGTATCCAGCCCACGGTGCTGATTATGGGATTGAGGGCTACTCTCACTGGATATTTAAACAAAAGAGTTCTTTCTTCAAGCCCCTTAGCTCGGGCAGTTATGACATACTGTTTCTTAAGCTCATCCAATAAACATCCCCGCATAACCCGGATGAGCCCAGCTGTACCAGCGGTGCCGATAACTATTATAGGAATGGGGAGATGCTTTAGCATCTCTATAAATTTATCTAAGTTCCAGGCTACCTCCATATACTGAGGTGAAAAGAGACCACCCACACTCAGGCCAAAGTATTTGTAGAAAAGAAACATCAGTATTAATGCAAGAAGGAAATTAGGTGTAGCCAGACCAACAAAGCCGATAACAGTAAAGCTATAATCAGTAATAGAATATTGATGGGTAGCTGAATAAATTCCTACAGGTATGGCTATAATATAGGTGAAAATAAGCGTTATGAGAGATATAATTACCGTTATTGGCAATCGTTCGCTTACTAACTTACTTACTGGTTGATTCCAGTCAAGAGATCTTCCAAAATCTCCATGCCACATTTTTGACATCCACATAAAATACTGTTGATATATAGATAAATCTAAGCCGTATTGTTTTCTCAGTGAAACGATTTGAGCTTCATCAACAATTTCGCCACTTATTTGTAACTGCATTACATAAGAAGATAAATAATCACCAGGAGGAAGTTGAATAATAACAAACGCAATTGCAGATATTGCCAATAGAATAAGTAACATATAAAGGAACCGACGAATAATATAAAAAAGCATTTCCTCTCCTTATCGTTTAGTTGAACAAACACTATCCCAAGAAAATCAGGAAATAATGGAGGGGATTCTACCCAAAAAGTGGATAAAATCCCCTCCATTCTATAGCTTTTGCTTATTTCTTAAAGAACCATTGGTCTCCTGCGTAAGGTACCCAGAAGAGAAAATCCCAGGCAAAAGAGCCCTCTTTGGGCGTATTTCCCAGGTCATTACTTATTATTATAACCCTCGGAGCCACGCTCATTCCAATGAGCCAAAGGTTTTTAACATCGAGAGTGAGTATCTCCTTGCCTAATTTCATATATCTTTCTGTCCCAGGAACGGCAGTTTTGAACTCATCGCAAGCTTTATAGGTTTTTTTTACTACATCTGGTGGCTCTTCACCAGACTCACCATTTGAGTCAAACCATGCCTGCCACAGTGGTGCTGCGTCAATCGGCTCTCCCCAGCAAGGACGAAGCCTTCCACCATCGTCAGCACGCATAGAAAACTCAGAAGCTCCATCAAATGTCCAAGCCTGTGTATCCCGGTCATTGGCTAGTCCCCGTTCATAAAAAAACATTCTCTCTTCTTGCTTCAAGGTTGTTTTAACACCGACTTCTGTCCAGTGCTCTGCCACCAACTCACTCATGGGTGCAAATTCTTCAGTGCATTCAAGAAGTATGCTCAGTGGTTTACCATCTGGCCTTAAACGGACTTTTTTGTCCGTATCCCATTTTAAACCCATTTCATCCAAAAGCGTGTTTGCTTTCTCTGGATCATACTGAGCATAGTATTCTCCCATCCAATCCTCGTAAAAACTGGTCATCGGAGGAGTCGTTGCCTGGCGAGGAGTTGCTTTTCCAAAGTAGAG
>Ga0315549_1003869_pt1 | contig 13035 bp, 8 predicted proteins | sample SalMarSW160200MG_FD_203101 | JGI IMG/M metagenome (GOLD analysis project Ga0315549, IMG submission 203101) | Salt marsh sediment microbial communities from the Plum Island Ecosystem LTER, Massachusetts, United States - Salt Marsh Sediment SW1601-200 ... | reverse complement strand
CCTCATAAATCTTCCTTTTCAGTCCTTATAAAATATTTAACGCTACCCAATTAATTTATTCTAACCACTGTCAAGAAATCCGTCTTCAAAGGGTGGCACCTTGTTTAAAACATCTCTACACACATTGTGTTCCGGTTTTAAAAGGCCGGGATCACTTTCCAAAAGCTTTTGCACGTCTTCTCTGGCGGAAAGCAATATCGGCATATCGTGTGTGAGATCAGCTATTTTCAACTTTAAAAATCCGGACTGTTCTACCCCGAGCAATGCTCCGGGACCCCGAATCTTCAAATCTTCTTCTGCAATCCTAAAGCCGTCATCGGTTTCCATCATTATCTTTAAGCGTTTAATACCATCTTCCGTAATCTGCCGGTTATAAATCAGAAATGCATACGATTGAAGCTTGCTTCTGCCTACTCGTCCTCTTAGTTGATGCAGCTGGGAAAGTCCAAAGCGCTCGGCGTGCTCAATCACCATGCAGGTTGCATTTGCTATATCCACACCTACCTCCACAACACTTGTAGCCACAAGTATCTGAATATGACCTCCGGCAAACTGTTCCATAATGGCTTTCTTTTGTTCTTCATGAATTTTGGAATGAATCAGGCCTACTTTAAAATCTTTAAAGATGTGTTGTTTTAGGTTTGCATACATACTTTCCGCAGCTTTCAGATCTATTTTTTCAGATTCTTCTATTAACGGATAGACAAAATAGGCTTGTCTTCCGGCCTGCAGTTCCTGCCGCACCCGCCGGTACACTTTTTCTTCATTTCCCTCTCGGGTAAGATGGGTAATTATAGGTTTTCTGCCTGCGGGTTTGGTTTTGATAGTTGTGGTTTTTAAATCCCCAAAAACAGTCAGCGCTAAGCTGCGCGGAATGGGAGTGGCTGTCATTAAAAGCATGTCCGGATTAATTCCTTTTTCTACCAGAGCTTTGCGCTGTAATACTCCGAAACGGTGCTGTTCATCGATAATTATCAGACCCAGATTTTTATATTGGACATCCATAGAAAAAAGGGCGTGTGTACCAATTATCAGGTCTATTTCACCTTTTCGTAATGCCTTTAACAAAAGCTTGCGTTGCTCTCCCGTAACAGTTCCGGACAGAAAGGCCACTTTGAGGCCCGGCGGCTCCATTAACAAAGCGATATGTTTTGCATGCTGCCGGGCAAGCAGTTCGGTAGGAGCCATGAATACTACCTGCTCGTCCGCTTCTATAACCGAGAGCGCTGTTATAACCGCTACAAGGGTTTTGCCGCAGCCCACGTCACCCTGCAGCAGCCTTGCCATGGGATACGGCGAAAAAATATCGTTATTAATAGAAGCAATTGCTTTTTTTTGATCGCCGGTGAGTGGAAAGGGAAGGCGCTCCAATAATTTTTTTGCGAGTACGTGTTTGATCGGTACGCGTTCCGATCGTTTGACAGTACGTTTTAAGCTGCGCCTTGCCATAGCGAGCTGTAAATAAAACAGTTCCTCATATTTCAAATGCTTTATGGCGTTCTGTAAATTATTTTCGTCTTCAGGAAAATGGACTGTAATGAGATCCTTGGATTTTAAAGCGAACTGGTATTTTTTTCTAATATATTGGGGCAGCTCATCGCTAATTTTTTCCGCATAGAGTGTTAATGCGTTTTTAACGGCCTTATACATAATAGTCTGTGAAAGTCCGGCTGTGAGCGGATAAACAGGGAGGATCTTGGCAAAGCGGTCAGATTCTTCATCATAAGCTTCGAGCTCAAAGTTACTACTCTGTTTTTCTCCGAATTTATATGTGAAATTACCGGAGATAAAAAAAGTTTTTCCGGGCACAAGTGCGTTTTTAAGATAATCTCTGCCGAAGCACACCAGACAGGCGGTGTCGGTCTGGTCTTTAATATATACTTTTAAAATAGGTTGTTTTTTGGTGGGGATGTAATCGTGGGCTATTATCGTAGCAATCACATTAATTTTTTTAGACGTGAGCGCATCCTTCAGTCTGCTTATGGTCCTCCTGTCCTCATAATCGCGGGGAAACTGCAGAAGCAGATCTCCTATCGTTTGTATGCCCATTTTCTCAAACAGCAGAGATAGTTTCGGGCCAATTCCCTTTATGTATCTTGTTTGATGTGTGATTTCTTTTATATACATGTGCTTTTCATTTATCTATTACTACTGTTAAAAGTTATATTTTGCTTTTAAATTTTTATAAGGAAACCAGGAACCCAGGAAAAATTATTATAGATTTTCAGTATTAGTTTGATTATTTTCATGGTTTCCTGGCTTCCTTAGGGGTAATTTTTACAAAATATTGTAAAAATCTTACACAGCCACTCCGGGCATTGAGAGCTTGTCCACAATATCTTGCATATTTTGATTTATCTGCTTTAAATCTTCGGAAGACAGACCAGCCCCGAAAGCTACTTTCTCTCGTAAGTCGGGTGAGTGCAGGTCTCCCGGAGAGTGAAAATCCGAATTGAGTACAAGCTGGGCACCATGTTGCAGCGCCAGCCGGGCAACCCTGCCGTTGGCCAAACCATGAGAAGAGCGTGATGTGATTTCCAGGTGCACATTATTTTTTTTTGCCAAAGCTACTTCTTCGGATGTTATAAGCCCCGGATGGGCGAGGATATCCACTTTAGCTTCAATGGCGGCACGGTTGGTACCGGGATGTACCGGTTCACAGATGCTCTCGCCGTGACAGACTACAAGGCGCGCACCAAGTCGACGAGCTTTACCAACGAGCGCTGCAATCTGTGCCGGTGGTACATGAGTAATCTCCACGGCCGGGATTATCTTGATGCTTTTATAAAAACCCTGCGTTTCATTATAAAACTGTAAAATCTTTGAGATAACATGTTCGAGGTTTGAAGCATCGACATGATCGGCGATTGCTATTGCTGAATATCCCGCTACTTCCGCCCGGCGGACCAGTTCAGCGGGAGTCAGTACTCCGTCACTAAAAAAAGTGTGTGTGTGTAAATCAATCATAATTATTCACTCCATACATCAATAACTTGAGGGTAAAGTTTTAGTTTGGCCAGTAGCTCCGGATCTGCAGCTATGGTCAGCTGCGGTGCCGCTTTAATAATTTTTTCATTTTTTTGTCCGTTACCGACCAGATGAAAGTAAAGCGTACAGCTTCCCTTTTGATCGAATAGAAAATCTCTCAGCTGATAAGAGTTGTCTTCGTTGATAAAGTTACGCGCGATATGCAGATGAACTGAAGTGGCTTTTTTCTGCTTGATACTGTTCGGGTGAACTATTTCATCTACAATGAAGGAAATTTCGCCGCGGCTGGTATCAATCTTGCCGAAAAAGGCGCGCACGTGGTTTTCTTCCAGGAGCTCGCGATATTTTTCAAAAATATCTGAAAAAATAACCATTTCCAAAAAGCCGTTTTTATCTTCAATTTCGGCAAAAGCCATTCTTTTTCCTGTTTTGGAAATAATTTCCTTAACGGTTTTTAAAAGTCCGATAATCGAATAAATTCTTCCCGGTGCCGCTTCTTCGAGGCGTGAAAGGTCTATGGTGGAATATTTTTCAATTACAGCTTCATAATCGTCCAGGGGGTGTCCTGAAAAGAAAAAACCCAGGTTATCTCTTTCATCCATTAAGAGTTTCATTTTTGGCCACTCCTCAACCTTTTCTATTAAATCCGTATCAAAAGCTTCCGATTCAAGATTATCAAAAAGCAATCCCTGGCCGCTCTCTCTATGCTCCCGCCTTCTTGAGGCGATTTCCGTGATGCGCTCCAGATTATGGAATAGTGTCGCTCTGGTTTCGCCGAAACAGTCTAAAATGCCCGAAAGTATAAGTGCTTCCACAGCTTTTCGATTAACGGTTTTTAAGTTAACGCGCTCTAAAAAATCAAAAATATTTTTATACTCACCGTGCTGCTCACGCTGGGTTATTATTTCAGTGACTGCCGCGTCCCCGATATTTTTAGCTCCGATCAGCCCGTAAATGATATTTCCTTTTACTACGGTAAATTCTTTTCCCGACAAGTTCAGATTTGGGGGAAGAATATCTATTCCCATCTCCCGTGTTTCTTTTATGTAGTGAGCCAGTTTGTCCGTATTGTGCACTTCATTTGTGAGATTGGCTGCCATAAATTCTTTCGGGTAGTTGGCTTTTAAATAGGCGGTTTGGTATGCTATTAATGAGTAGGCGGCGGCGTGAGATTTATTAAAACCGTAACCTGCAAAGGGAATGAGGAGCTCGAATAACATTTCTGCTGTATTTCTGCTGTAGCCGTTATGCATGGCACCGTCTAAAAATCTTACTTTCTGCTCTGCCATTATATCGGCTTTCTTTTTTCCCATGGCCCGCCGTAATATATCGGCTTGACCCAATGAAAATCCCGCAACTTCCTGCGCGATCCGCATTACCTGCTCCTGATACACAATAACACCGTATGTTTCTTTTAAGATGGGCTCGAGCTCGGGCAGGGGATATTGAACCAGAGTCCAGTTGAGCTTTCCATTAATAAACTGATCAATATTTTCCATGGGGCCGGGCCTGTACAGGGCATTTAAGGCAATAAGATCTTCGATTTTTTCCGGTTTGGCACGTTTTAAAATATTCTGCATACCTGTACTTTCAAACTGAAAAATACAGGTGCTCTTTCCCAAACTGAGCATTTTATAGGTATTGGGATCATCCAACGGTATGGTTTCGATAGAAAAATCAATACCGCGTTTCTTAATAAGTTTGATGGTGTTTTGAATGAGAGTGAGTGTCTTAAGACCTAAGAAATCCATTTTAACAAGACCTGATTCCTCAAGAAAATCCATGGTGTACTGAGTAGCTATGGAGCCGGTTTTTGGATCTCGGTATAATGGGACATAATGGGTAAGCGGTGCCCGGCCTATAACAATACCGGCGGCATGAGTAGACGCGTGACGGCAGAGGCCTTCGAGTTTTTTACTCACCGAGATAAGCTGTTTGTAGAGTGTGCCCTTGTTTTCCAGGGCCTTTAATTTTTTTTCGATATGAATGGCTTTCTCTAAGGTCATTTTGGGTGCCATGGGTATGAGTTTGGCAATGCTGTCTGCTTCTGCGTAAGGAATATCCAATACTCTGGCCACATCCCGTATTACGGCTCTGGCTTTAAGCGTTCCGAAAGTAATAATTTGGGCTACCCTGTCTTTACCGTACTTGTTCGTTACATAATCAATGACCTCTCCGCGCCGCTCATAGCAGAAGTCTATATCAAAATCAGGCATGGAAATGCGTTCCGGATTTAAAAAACGCTCAAAAAGCAAACCGTATTTTAAAGGATCGATATCTGTAATTCCCAGACAGTAGGCGACGAGTGAACCGGCTCCGGAACCGCGCCCCGGTCCTACCAGAATGCTTTGTTCTTTGGCAAAGCGGATAAAATCCCATACGATGAGAAAATAACCCGTGTACCCCATGGAATTAATGACGGATAATTCATATTTAATACGCTCCATCATTTCCGTTGTCACTGACTGATAGCGCTCCGTAAGTTTTTTCATCACAATCTCATCCAAATAGCTCTCTAACGTATATCCTTGCGGTACGCTGTAGTGCGGGAGCTGCGGGCCGGTAAGGGGGATTTCGAGATTGCACATTTCTGCAATTCGCAAGGTATTGGCCAGCGCGTTCGGGACTGCTGAAAAAATCGTTTTCATCTCCTTCGGACTTTTAAAATAGAATTCAGGATGTTCGAATTTTAAACGGCTGCCTTCGTTGAGTTTTTTGTTTGTTCCTATGCAGATGGCCACATCATGTGCCATGGCATCATCTTTTTCCGTATAATGGATATCATTAGTCGCAACCAGCGGTATACCGGTGGCATTTGCCATATCAATGAGTGCTTTATTGACTTTTTTTTGTTCGGTTATGCCATGATATTGAAGTTCTAAATAAAAATTATCTTTCCCAAACAGATCTCTGTACCAGAGGGCTTTATTTTTTGCTTCTTCGAATTTATCATTTATGATGAGTGAGGGAATTTCACCGGACAGACAGGCGGAGAGGCTTATAAGTCCCTGTGCATGTTCCTGCAGCAGCTCTTTATCGATTCTGGGCCTGTAATAGAAACCCTCTGTATAGCTTTTTGAAGAAAGCTCCAAAAGGTTCCTGTATCCTACATGGTCTTTTGCTAAAAGCACCAGATGATGGTATTTAACTGCATGTTCCCCGCTGCTTTTTTGAAACCGCGATGACGGAGTAATATAAAACTCGGAACCTATAATGGGTTTAACATCTTGTTTTAAGCATGTCTTATAAAATTTGAGGATTCCAAACATATTACCGTGATCGGTGAGAGCCAGATGGCTCATGTCCATGCTTTTTGCCTTGGACACCAAACTGGGTATTGAGGCAATACCGTCCAATAGTGAGTAATCGGAGTGTGTGTGCAAATGGATAAAATCAGTCATGGTGATTAGTTCTAATATAAGTGTTTTAGACTACTCTGTAAATATGGAAATGCATGGAGACAGAGATTAAGACAGCTTGTATCTTGTTTTAAGAGATATTGTTTCTATTGAAGAACAGACGAAAAGTATTTGTTTTTCGTCTGTTTCCTTTTTCTCGAGTGAAGGGGCAATGGCCTGAGGGGTAAGAAGTTTCTCATATGTTATAAGGACTTTTTTTCGCATTGTAGCTATTTTTTCTTTCGGCATACGAGAAATACTGCGTAATATCTTTAAAAGCTCAGCTTCAGTATTAAACGTGAGACAGTTGTAGCCGTTTTTTAACGGTGGATGAAAATACTTGTTGTAATTAAAAATAGGAATTGCCCCAATTCTCATAGCTTCGATAATGTTGTGAGCGTGAGGAATTGTAACACCGGGCAGCGCTAAAAAGAAATTGCATTCTGAAAGAAATCCTATGTACTCTTCCGGAGTTAAGGGATATTTGGAAGGGTTATTGCCACTTTTAAAAGTTATGGCAAATTTAAATGCTTCTTTGCTGCTATATAAATTTGATTTCTCACTTTGTTGGGTGAGTAAAAAAACCGAATCGTGAAAATGAGTTTTTATCAACTCTACTATATGGTAGCGGTCGAGCAGAGGAAACATTGCTTTTTGGGAATATCCCTGCTTATTTACAGCGCCGGCAAATCCGAGTGTAATCTTTCTTGATTTATGAGCCAACTCATTTAAAGACGGTATGATATCTTCTTTGTCCTCATAAAAGCGCTGGCTCATGTAAAAGGGAAGATAGCGAATGGGAAGCTGTGATTGTGCTTCAAAAAGGTTAAAATAGTCATAAGAAAAAATAAGAAGCTTTTTTATCCCGGCAGATGTTATGAGAGCCAGATAGTCTTGTTCTCTATTTTCGGCCGGTATCTTGCGTACAGAACATACGCGGATGGATTTATCCGTTTTAAAGCGCATGCGGTAGAGGCTCTGAAAAAGTGCCAGACAAGAACTCCTGACTATTCTTATTTCCTCTACTGAAAAACAGGTGACAATTCGGGCCAGGAAAGGGATATGTCTGCCTTTTGTATGCATATGAATAATTACTGCGGATTTGCCACCGGTTTTTTTCCCAAATGAGCTGATCAAAAACAGGAGAGTATATAAAATCTTGCCAAGAAACTGTTTTAACACGGAGAGGATTCTTCTTGCCTGTTTTTTAAACTTCATGCGGTACCTCATTATGCTTTATAGGATTTAGAATCCATGTATTACTTCCAGCCATTTATTAATTGTGTTATGCTTTGAAAGTTTTTTCCTCACCTGTTTTGCTGCTTTGGAAAGAGATATACGAAGTTTTTCATTTGATATCAATTCTTTAAGCGCTTCATAAAACTCATTATTATCCTGATTCTTTACCAGTATGCCGTTTTTATAGTTTTCTATAATATCACGCGGGCCGGCGATGCAGTCAAAACTCACACATGCCAGGCCCTGTGACATGGCTTCGCACAGAACATTGGGGAATCCTTCGTATCTCGATGACAGAGCATATATCGAAGCTTTTCTATAGTAAGAATAAACCTCCTGCACTCTGCCTTTGAATATTACTTTAGCTGCAATGTCTAACGCGTGTGACTGAGCAATTAAATCATTCTTTAGTTTACCTTCACCCAATATAACCAATTTCCATTCAGGGTACTCTGCGGCGATTCGTTGAAAAACAGATAAAAGGGTGTCAAATCCTTTCTGGTACTCCAAACGGCCGACGGCGAGTATGATATTTTCCCTGTGTTTTTCTTTAAAATTCTGGTAAAACTGAGGATGTAAAGGATTTTGTATAATATGAATGTCGTGACAAAACTTGCGATAGTATGCTTGATCAAAACTACTTAATACAACCAAAGCATCCGCTCGCGGGTAAAGAAAATGCCTGAGCATGTGTAACAGACCCTTTTTTGACAAATAACTATTTCTTTCGGATATTACTACCGGAATCCCCAGTTGTCCGGCAATTAAAATCCCGAATAAATTTTCTTTGGTCATAAAGGTAATAAGTAAGTCCGGATTACTGTAGGATAATACAGCCTTAAGTTTTTTGAGTATCTTGAGATTATTTAATAATTTATCAATAATGTGTTTCGGTTTTTCAATTATACCCAGAGGCGTATAATTGATATTTTTATGTAATTTATAAAACGAGTTGCCAGACTCCAATGCATAAACGGATATTTTATATCCCAGACCTGCCATATAATTTGCCACAATTGACAATACTCTCTCTGCTCCTCCCGAAGTCATACTGTTTATTATGATGGCGATGTGTTTATTTTTCATAAGCGATATTTTTTATTCTCTGTATCATGAGACGAATTGATATGGTTCTCTTGCAGATAACGAGTGATTTGCTTGTATTCGTCAGTAAAAATCCTGTCTATCGAAAACCGATTAAAAATAAGCTTTTTTGCCTTCTGCCCGAGACTTTTGCAGAGGAAGCGGTTATTGTAAAAGACAAGTATCTTTTCTTTTATTTCTTTTACATTATTGCCGTCAACTAAAAAACCCGTCTCGCCGTCAATAATCGCTTCGGCTGAACCGCCGTGCTTTCCTCCGATCGAGGGAGTTCCGTATTTTGCCGCCTCAAGAAATACCAAGCCGAACCCTTCGGCGTCTCGCTGCCCTGGTAATACTATATTGGGCATAATAAAGAGATCGGCAATAGTATAGAGCAATGGGAGCTTCTCTTCCGGCACGAATCCATAAAAGATGACATTATCAGTAAGTTCATACCTATGAATAAGCTTTTTTATTTTTTGTTCTTCGGGGCCGCTGCCGCCAATTATATATACAATATGCTTTCTTAAATCGGCTTGTTCAAAAAAAATATTTTTCAGCGACTCAAGTACTTTATCATGTCCCTTTCTGGCATCAAGCCTGGAGATGGTGAGCAAGACGAAAGTGTGGGGCAGAATATGGAGTTTATGTTTCTCTTCCTTTATTTTTTTAGTTTTTATACTTTGAGTATCAATTACAGAAATACCATTATACACGGTATATACTTTTTGTTCACGAACACCTTGCTTTAAGAGCGCTTTCTTGGTGAAGTTGCTTACTGCAAATACCGCCGCAGCATTATTATAGATGGTTTTTAAAAGTTTTGATATAAAAGAGTACTCCGGAAAACGCATAAATTCATATCCGTGCGCCATTACAAAATAGGGCACTCTAAAAAATTTATAAAGAATAAAAACCGCAGCACCAATATGAGTGCCGGAGAGACAGTAGATAAAGCGTGGGGAGAAACGGGTGATAATCCAGAGACCCCAAAAAAACAATTTCAGCGTTTTTACAAAATTATTTCTTATAGGAAGGGAATAGCAAAAGGATTGATTCGTCATTGGCGCTAACGGTGCAACGAGATGAACCGTATATCCGTATTCTTTAAACTTGAGGTATTTTTGCGCGGCAACCTTTCCGATACCTCCGGTCAAGCGTGGAGGAAATTCAAACGAGAAGAGAGCCATAGATTTCTTCGAGTTTTTCAATGTAATTCTTCCAATCAAAATAATTTACCATTTTTTGGCGGTTATTTCTGCCAAAACGTTTTCTTAAATTGCTGTCTTTAAGCAGTTGTAGTAACGCATCTGCGATGGCCTGCTCATTATTCGGCGGAACAAGAAGTCCGTTCTGATCTTGTGTTACCAGCTCCGGTATACCCATAACTTCGGTAGATACGACAGGTAGTCCGCAGGACATAGCCTCAAGCAGGGAATTGGGCGAACTATCCATAAGGGAAGGCAGGCAGTATATGTCAGCCGAATGATAGAATTGAAGGCTTTGTTTTCGCCCGACTCGTCCGCAGAGAAAAACCACTTCTGAAAGTCCGAGGGAGTCAATCAAACCCTGAAAATGGTTTTTATCTGCAATTCGTCCTACCATACGGCAGATACAGGACGGATATTTCTTTTTCACAACAGCCATAGCACGAATCAGCACATCCGCGCCTTTATTCTTTCGTACGGCAGCCAGGTAAAGAATAATCTTATGTTCTGAAGTATTTCTCCCTTTATGGGGTTTAAAAGCATGAGTATCAATTGCATTATAAAGAACCGATGTTTTATGATTGAAGCATTTTGGAATACATTTTTTGGCATATTCTACCTCGCATAGAATAGCCGCGGCATTTTCTAGGGTTTTTTCATATAGCCTTTGTTTAAAGCGTTGATAGTGCTTGTTCTCGTTTTTCCCCTGCTCAATACTCCTGTCATATTTTACGGTAACCGGTCCGTAAATAAACGGTACGGGGAGATTGGAAACACTGCTAAAAAAACCAGCATATGCAGGCCGGAGGTGGTGGATCAGATCTATGGGGTGCCTGCGGATTATTTTTTTTATCAGCAGGCGCTCGCACAAAGCAAAACGCAATGCCTTAAACCTGCTTAATATGGGATTTCTCTCACGGCGGATATCACATCCCTTAATGAGATAAGGAATTATGTTGGGATATTCTTTTGTGAGCTCAATGCACGGCCCTACAACAAAACAACGGTGACCTCGCAGGGCAAGACGTGAAATTGTTTCCCAGGCAACCCGTTCTTCACCTCCCATTTGATCCTGTTTGTCGGTAAAGCGGTAAGACGGGTAGGAAAACAAAATGTTCATAATAATACCGCCTTATACAGCTGATGAATTGCCTTGGCCATGGCTTTTACCTGAAAATTTTGTTCTATAAATAAACGGGCATTGCGGATTTTTGCTTTTAACTCCCCCGGCCCGGTAGAAAAAAAAGTTTTTATAGCCTGGCACAACGATCGGCCGTCATTATCCTGAAATATAAATCCCCGCTCCGAGTTTTTTCCTGCCAGGAATTTTATATCCGCTATATCGGAGGCAATCCAGGGAAGCCCTGTTGCCATTGCTTCCAGAAGTACATTAGGAAGGCCCTCCGTACGTGACGGAAGAACAAGGCAGTCCGTCATATTATACACACCCATAATGTCGGCTGTATATGGTTTGGTTTCCGTTATTTTATCCAGCCCGGTCTTTTTCAACAAGCGTTGTATACTATAAAAATAATTTTTCCGTTCCACAGGTCCGCAGAAGAGTATGCGAAAGGCGGATGGAGAAAGTTTTTCTTCATCGAGAAAGCTTGCTAAACTTGAAATAAACAGCAGATGGTTTTTGCTTGGACTCATTCGTCCTATGAGCGTAAAAGTAAATACTTTCTTTCGCGTAGAGAAGTCCCTGTTTCTGAAAGGGAACAACTCCGGTTTGATTCCGTTTCGAATCAGTGATAGCTTTAATTGTGGAACTCTTCTTTTGGTTTTAAGCAGTCTGAACGCGGCAAGGGAATTGGAAACAATTCGATCGCAAAGCGGTACCCACAAATGACAGCCGCGCAAAGCCCACTCACAGCTGGTTCGTATGGAGGATATCTTCTTTTTACCAAGCAAGGTTCCCGCAATTGCAGCCGTAAAATTATCCAATGGGCCGTAGCCGTGCAGGAGGTCAATCTTATGGCGGATGCAAAAGCAAACGAGTTTTAATAGGAACCAAGGGAAAAAAACAAATTTATTAAGTCCTTTTTTTCCTGAACCGTACCAGGATATATACCGGATATTCATGGGCAGGGTGTACTCCCTGTTATCACTTCTGGCCTGATAATATACAAGAAAGAGTTTTACATCCGGTTTTTCCCGGAAAACCTCGGCAGTATACAGAATCTGCCGTTCAACACCGCCGTGGACAATGTCGCCGTTTATCATCAGAATACGCATCAGGTGCTTTTCCCCATTTTTTTTCTTACAAAGCGGGCAATCAGCTTTTCGCTGACTGGATTTTTCAACAGTTTGCCTATGAGAAAGTAACCTAAAAGCATGGCCAAAGAAAGCCCGCCCACTAAAGGAATTTGAACCCAGCGGCTTAAGTTTAGAAAAGGAGAAGAGAAGGGAAAGCCAATTACAAACAGAGGAACGCTTAGTATAACTATACTTATAAAACATTTTACAGCCAGACTCACTATGGGCCTTAAAGCAATATGACGTGCTTTACGTTTTAAAAGCAGCATTAAAATAATACTTGTAAAAAAGCTAATTACAGAAGAAACAGCGCAGAGTCCGATAAGGCCGGCATTCTGGACCATCAGAATTTTGAGCAGTATGGAGGGAAGAAAAAGAATGAGCTGAACAGCTATTACTGTTTTTGTGTCCTTTACGGCATAAAAGCTGTTTGCCAGAAGATCGCTTAAGGGAGAAACTAAGAAGGTACCGCTAAGTCCGATTAATGCAATTGAACTTAATAGGACACTATGGGCATCAAAATTATTTCCTTTAAAAAGGATGGCAATAATGTTTGGCGCAAAGATAACTAAACCCGCAGCAATGGGGAATGCAAAAAAGAGCGCCGCTTGGGTACTTACAAAGAAGTTTTCAGAAAACTGCTTTTTTTCTTTCAAAGCGGCACTCTGCGCGAGTTTGGGGAAAAAAACGCGGATAAGGCCGGATGACGTCACCCGTGCCGATAGGCGAATAATACGCGACGCATAATACATTGCGGAAACGCTTCCTGCAGTGAGAAAGGTTGCAAGATAGCGGTTTATGATGACATTAGACTTGAAAATTATATTTCCAAGCAAAATAGGAATCATTAATTTCAAAGCGTC
>Ga0315549_1003867_pt1 | contig 13039 bp, 17 predicted proteins | sample SalMarSW160200MG_FD_203101 | JGI IMG/M metagenome (GOLD analysis project Ga0315549, IMG submission 203101) | Salt marsh sediment microbial communities from the Plum Island Ecosystem LTER, Massachusetts, United States - Salt Marsh Sediment SW1601-200 ... | reverse complement strand
ACCGACGAGAAGCTCCTGAAATACATGGTGGAGCATCTGAAGCCAGCGGAGAACGAGGAACCACCGGTAGAAACACCGGTAGAAACACCTAAGGACGAGGAACCCGACGAGCTTGACGCCAAAATCGAGGCACAGATCGAGACACATCTCAAGACTAAGTACCCAGATTTTGACCAAATCAAGACTCACATGGATACGATGGCAGCCGAGACCGAAGCAGCGAAGAAGAAGTTGGTCGATAGTCTTGTGGCTAACAAGCAATGTACCATCGACAAGGATGCGCTTGAAGAGCTGAGTCCTGAAACGCTGAGACAGCTGAATGCCCAATTTGAGCCTGGGAGTTACCTCGGTGTGGGTGCGGTAAGGACAAACATGGAAGCAATTCCAAGGCCTCCGTCGATTCTGCTAGTGAACAAAAAGGACGGTGAGTAACATGGCACAGAGAACGATAGTTATCAAAGGGAATCCGATTCAGAAGGAAGCGATCTGTGACGCGGCATTGATGCCTGGACAGTTGGTGCAGCCCGTAGCTGGGAGTGCCACTAACAAGATCGAGGTTCTTGCCGGCACGGTTGACCCAACAATGAGGATAGTAATTGAGAGCATGGACACCCCATTCGACGGAACATACACAGCAGGGGACACGATCCCTTACGTGGTTCCTAGTCCTGGGGATGAAGTCTACGCTTGGTCAACGGCACCAGCGGACGGTACGCTTGCGGTCGGAGATCTGTTGACCTCGAACCATCTAGGGGGCCTAAGAGGACTTGATGCTGCGGTGACCCCTGCCGGTTACGGTGGCGAGGCCTTAGCGGTATCACTAGAGGCTGAGGAATATACTGCGGGCGTAGAGACACGAATCAAGGTGGAGGTACTATAATGGGAAACCAAGCACAGATAGTCACTCCTGCTCAGTTTTTTGCAGGTAGTGGCCCAGTGATTCAGAAGCTAAGAGCTAACAGTTGGGACTTGGATTGTTTGAGAACCAACACAACCCTGCCCCATGATGCGTGGACAGCGATTGATGACACCGTGCAAGAGGTAGCCAAACAGCGCCTCAATGTAATGGCTGATCTGAGATCGCATGGCCTTACCTACCCTGTAAAGGGTGGCCTTGGTGCGTTGTACGTTTTTTGGCAGACAATGTCTGAAGGTGGCGATGCTGAGCAGAGCATGAGTGGTGTCACAGCCGGATCAAAGAACACGGTGGACTTTGGGGAGAAGACCATTCCAATGCCCATCACGTTTGTGGACTTCAACGTCTCCATTAGGAAGCTGATGGCGATGGACAACAGTCCTTATGGCGGGGACTTCGACACAACCATGGTCGCACAGGCGACTCGCAAGGTGATCGAGAAGTTGGAGTATACCTGTCTCTACGGTAGTTCAGTAGTGATCGGTGGGCATACCCTGTATGGGTATATGAACTATCCTCACTCTAACGCGCTTACGACCCTGACAGGTAACTGGACAGGGACTATTGCCAACTGCGAGAAAGACGTTGTGAAGCTCATTGCCGAGGCAGAAGCCAACCATCACTATGGACCGTTCATCCTCTATGTGCACTCTAACGAGTGGACTGACCTGAGGCAGCGGTGGACGTATCAGGACAAGACCTACCTTGATATCCTCAAGGATATGGCTGGCATCGAAGACGTGAAAACGTCTGATCAGATGTCAGCGAATGACATCATCTTGGTTGAGATGAGCCGTGAGGTAGTTGATCTTGCCGTTGCAGTAGACATTAAGGTTGTCGAATGGCCGACAAGTGGTGGAATGCAGACCAACTTCAAGGTCATGGCCGTAATAGGTCCTAGAGTCAAGAGCGACTACGATGACAACTGCGGAGTGGTATATGATACAGACATAGGCTCAAGTTAACCATGGCGCGTGTTTCGGGTAGCGAAGTACAGGACATCATTGACACTGATCTGGAGACTTTGACTCCTTTCATAGATGCGGCGAGCCAGCTAGTAGATGGAATCAGCGGCTTAGGTACAGCGACATTGAAAGAAATTGAACGCTGGCTTGCAGCACACTTCGTAGCTATTCGTGACCAACGCACGGCAAAGGATTCTGTAGGCGATAGTTCCCATACCTATGGAGGCAAGACGGGCATGGGATTGGACTTTACGAGTTATGGACAGATGGCAAAGGCACTAGATACGACAGGATATTTGGCTACGGTTGGTATACACGGTAAGAAACCTAGCCTGACTTACTTAGGCGGTGTCGTTGACGAGACGACGGGTAATGTGGAGGTGTAATGCCTGGTTGGGGTATGTCGATGTTGGGTTTCGCGGCCCTCAAGAAGGGTATGGAGGGCATGATCCCTGGCCCGACCGATACGTGGTTGATCGGCCCCGAAACTGATTATGATGTCTATGTAGAGCTTGGCACTTCAAGGATACCGTCAAGGCCATGTGTTAAGTTTGGCGCGGAGAAGGCCATGGAGCAGCTAGACCCGCTGGAACGCAGGGCCGCGAACATCAATGCGCTGCTTCGTTTGCTGGCTTTGAGGATGGAATATGAGATCAAGGCGTCTATGAGCAGGGTTATTTATGCCCATCCTCTTGGGGATATTACCCCAACTGGGAATCTAAGGGGGAGCGTCGAGGCTGTCAAGCAATGAGCGATACGGATGCACAGCGGAGTAATCGCCGCTACATTGCGAAGTATGGTCGTACGACTGTCCTTACTAATTACAGTGAGGGCGGCGAGGATGCCTATGGCGACAGTACCCTTGATCCAGACACGGCAACAATCAACGCGATAATCGAGCGGTACAAGGGCGACTTCAAGAGGGATGCGTCTGGCGGGATTCCCACGGGTGATGCTGTGATGTACATTGATGATACGGCGACCATATACCAAGGCAAAACTCACATAGCCAGTATGCTTACGGCTGACGATGAGGATTATGTAGTGAAGCAACTCGATCCTCAAGGTACGGGGATGATTGCCGTTCTAGTGGAGAAGAAGTTACCATGAATGATCCGAAGCTAAGCATACGCGATCTTATTAAGGATAACTGGATTGCAGCGAATGTAAGTGACGTAACGCCTTCAGTGAGTACTGGCTGGTATGACCAGAAAAGCACCATGCCACAAGTCACAATAACCGACCCTTCCGAGATCGTTGAAGGTGGTGGGGCGTCGGGCTATACCGGCATGGGATCAGATGGTACTCCTTCCCAGTTGATGAAGGGCGGAGTGGATATCAATTTGTGGTGTACAAGGTTATCCGCTGAACGATGGCTAGCCTTAACCGGCAGTAGTACTGTCATCAATCCGAAGAAGTGCATATTTGAGATGAGACAGGAGATCGCAAGGATAGTGAAGGCGGGATATGAGTCGATAACCGACCTGAGTCATATCGTCTGGCGCGGTGGCGGGGAGATCGTAGAGAGTGATAAATCTCCTGTTGTCTACAGGTTTGCCGGAGAGATAGGATATTCGTATCTAAATTAAGGGGTGAAAGATGAATGATCCAGAAGTAGTAGAAGTGCTGGGTGAGGCAACCTTACCCGCTGACAGTACCATTCCTGCGTCTATAACGGGATCTGAGTGCAAGGTGATTGACCTCACAAACTGCGGGGACTTTGCGCTAACAGTAGAGGCGACGTTTGGGCCTGACAATACAGGCGACGTAGTGGCACACCTGAAGTCCTCTCCTTATGGTGGCGCAGCGGTTGAGGAAGATTGGGACACGGAAGACTATGCGAAGATCACCTTGACGTGCGTCAAAAGCACTCGTGTCCAGGTGACAAAGGCAATTGACGCTGATCCTAAGTACATGAAGGTACAGCTGATAAACGAGGACCCAAGCTACGGAGTAGGGCCTGTTACTGTGACCAAGGTCACGTCAATCATATAGGAGGTTGAATATGGCTAAACAACCAGGAGAAAAGGGATATGCCTTTAGTATAAACGGTGTGAATTTTGATAGTCATACCAAGATAAAGTCGCTAACACTTGACGGTGATGCTAAGGATAATACTCCCCTGACGCTCCACGATGCTGGCGCTGACTATCAGGTTCCTACAGGCAAGGTGTTCATAGCTTATCAGGCTATGATTTACATTTATAATGCTTCGGAGATGGGCAGGATAGGAGAAGCAGTTGCCAAAGATGGTGACGGTGCTGGTATCACCAAAGAGGTTCTCAAACTTGCTAATGGTACTAACCTACCATTTATGACGAGCTGTATAGGTGTTTTTACTGCTGGTAAATTCATCACAGCCGAGACTACTAGCACAAGCGTAGTTATGAAATCGGGTAGTATCCTGTATGGTGTTGAAGTAGATGCGTAGGGGCCGTGGTGAAGACAACTAAATTTAGCATAGGCGGGTATAACTTCGACGATTGGAGTCTGGTAAAGGAACTCTATGTCCCTACGGATGTCAGCAGTAGTGTTGACAGGTCACTCCATGTAAGAGGGCGAGAGGACTATCCAGGCTCACCCTCTAACAGCAACCCCGCACTCAGGCACCATCTACAGCACTATGTGATCCCATATGGTAAGGTATTCATAGCCTTTGCCCTGACCAATGTCGAGATTACCACGACTTCCGGTATAGGCTTATTTGGTACAGGGAAAGCATATGGCAGATACCCTGAGAGCCATCAGCAACCTGGAGACGCTAACCCTGGTGCTCCTTACGCTTGGGCAGTTGACCATACACCTGATTACTATGCTTGCGCAACATGGGGAACACTCGTAGTCAATAGGGATATGGTAGTTTACGAGTGCATACAAACCCATGCTCCATCTCTAGCTAGAGAACCCGGATATGGGGCAGATTGGGCGGCTTATTGGCATACCCATGATGAGACGTGGGCAGAAGACTGGGCAGATGGTAAGTGGTACTACTTCAATGAGCTTGCTATGGTTACTGTAGAGGGTATAGAGGGAGCTTATATGTGCATGGTAGACCATACCTCATCCCTTGACAACAAACCTTGTAGTGGAAAGGATTGGGACTACGGTGATGGCGGTATCTGGAACCCAGGGGATGAGTTCCAGGCTGATTTAACATCTCAGTTCGGTTTCTCAGAGCAGGTTCTCCATGTTTCCAAGGGCACGGACAAGCCTTTCAGTGGGGACATAATAGCTGTCTTTGAAAGAAATGTTGAGAATAGGTTAAGGCGGATTGATGCCATGACTACCGGTGGCACTATGAAAGCAGGTGCTACCCTGTATGGCATTGAGGTAAACGCATAGGAGGGCGAGAGAGTGCAAGGGGATGACATGAAAGAACCAGGGCTCAGAATAATCGAAAATCTTTATGAACACGTAGAGCACGAGACGCATATCTTCCCCGACACGACACAGTATGCCTGCGTATTAACAGCAGGCGATGCTAATACTTGGACAAGCTGGGTTGAAATTGCCGACGAAAACTCGGTCACCTTGTCCTCCAAGTTTGCAAGCAAGCGAGGCCATATTACGGCAATGCTTGTTGAGGAGTCAGATCAAGCCAATACGCGGTTCGTGGTTGAAATTACCTATGGTGCCAGTAAGGTAATCGTGAGCACGCATAGGGTTCAGACAGAGGACAAGAAATACCCGACGGATCAGGTCACAAGGGAACGCGGTGCTGAGATTCCAGCGGGTGAAACGGTCTATTATCGCGCAATGTGCGAGACGGCAGGTGGTAAGACGATAAACGTGCATTTCAGATACTTTTTGCACCCTTGATAGACAGAGTAGATGTGATAAAATAAGGGTATAAAACTGCGGTCTTGCGTTATCGTTGACACAGGATCGAAAGGAGAATCGTTCTCTATGAAGATCGTCTGGGCTGGAAATGCTCATTTGCAAGCCACAGGCTATGGAAACATCTGTAAGCACGTTGTCTCTTATGTCCAACACAATTCCAAGCATAAGATGGTCGAATTCGCTATCTCAGGACTGACCCACTGTCAACCGTTTGATTGGGATAGGGTTAAGGTATATGGAGGGACGGAACACGCAGGAAACTTCCAAATAGGTAACTGGCCGATAGTACAAGAAATAGAAAAGCCCGATATATGGCTAGTCAACTTCGATGCCTGGGCTACAGGTGACATGATCCCGCGCTCAGGTGTTAAGTACGTCCTCTATGCCCCGGTGGACCATGATCCACTACCTCCACCCTGGTTAGCTGCTATGAAAGGAGCGCATGAGATTATCCCTTACTGTGAGTTCGGCAAACGGGTGATAAGGGAGGGCCTTGGAATGGCCTGGCCCATCCAGGAGTCGATCTATCACGGAGTGGATACCAAGGTATTTAGGCCCATCGAGGTCACGAAGACAAACGCCTTTGGAAGAGATACGCCTGAGAGTACGTTCATGGTGGGGATATTCAAAAACAACCGTGGGACAAGATGGAAGCCTGAGATCCAACTAGAGGGGTTTAGGCTATTCCTGGATCAACTAAGGGACAAAAACGCCAAGCTGTATATTCATTGTAACAAGCTCCCGTCTGCATCATTCGATGTCGCTTGGGTAGTTAAGAAGTTCGGCCTGACTGGGCATGTCTACTTGGTGAACCAGGGCCTATACCGCTATGGATTGCCTGAGGAAGACCTTAACATGATGTACAACGCTTGCGATGTGATCCTTAATGCAGTCGCAGGGGAAGGGTTTGGCCTCCCTATCTTAGAAGCGTTTGCCTGCAAGAAGCCTGTAATTGCGGTTGGGTTCAGTTCGATGCCAGAGTTACTTTCCGGCATAGAGGGTGAGATCAAGCGAGAGGATCATACGGTCTTGGAAACTGAGCGAGGCTGGCTGGTAGGAACGTCGAACAAGGAATACACGTTAGGCAAGCAATCGGCTCGACGGGTATTCAAACCGGAGGACATTGCTGAGGCCCTGATGTTAGCTTATGAGAACCCTAAGAAACGTAAAGAGAAGGGTGAGGCTGCCTACAAGTGGGTACAGCAATATGACTGGGAAAGAATAGGGGATCAATGGATTGAGTACCTAAATGGCTTGGAGAAGAGGATGAAGAAGACGTATTCGTGGTCGACGGTCAAGAATACGGCCTCCAAGAATAAGTTGGCGTGTGCGTTGTTTAGTTTTAACCGGCCTACTTATCTTGCACAAACCCTTGATTCACTCGCCAAGAATACCCTTGCCGATAAAGTTGACTTCTACATTTATCAAGATGGGCCGTTGAATCCAGATATTCCGTACACGACAGCAGAGGACGAGAAGAAGAACATCAAACTGACCAAGTTATGTATGGAGTTATTGGTTAAGGCCCCATTCAAGCACAAGAAGATCTTCGTCAATAAGGAGAATGCCGGTTACGGTAGGCAGGTTCAGCAGGCGTACAAGCTGTTCGAGAAGTACGATAACGTGTTCTTCACGGACGACGATCATGTAGTCAGTAAGGACTATATCAAGGTGTTGCTCAAGCTACACAAGCAGTTCCCAGATGCGATTGTCGGGGCACAGGCTACCGAGGAGAAGAACATCCCGAAGGTAGCTACCCTGGATGAGATAGGTATAACGACAACGCAGATTCAGTACGTTGGTGGAACCAATATCAGGGGACCATCCAGGCCAGGGCGATGGCGATATTTAGGATACCTGATGCCTAAGGACGTCTATCTTCAGGTCAAGGACCAGATCGATGAGTACATCGAGTTCATCGGCCCAAGCTACCAAAGCCTACCGCACAGGGCAGTTTGCATTAAGTGGGGAGTACTAGTGAGTGGAATCGACGGGGTGTTGGACAAGATACTCGACGGACACGCAATACCGAGAATTGCAACGGTGATCCCACGGGCAAAGTACATCGGGAAGCAAGGGATGTTTGGCAACGAGGCCCTGTTCAAGGCGATGGGGTTCGACCATAACCTGAGATACGAGTTTGAAGAAGACCCGATCAAGCACTTCGGGGGCATAATGATCGAGGACCTGAGGGACAAGCATAAAGGGAAGGAAATCTGGATCATTGGCGCTGGCCCTAGCGTGGATGATTTTCCTGCTGACTTCTTCAAAAACAAGATAGCCATAGCGTTGGATGTTATGGCTCCCGCCTTCCCCAACACGACCTATATCCATACCTGTGATATTCCTACCTCGGAATGGATAAGGGACAACAAGCCGAAATGGTTGAAGAAGCTGATTGTCACAAGACGCGGCTCGGTTAGCTGGAGTAAGTACCCACAAGTAATCCAGATGGACTTCAATGGTCTAAAGGCAACCAAGGAAGACATCCGGTTGGTAGCTAAGCGCATTGCGGAAGGGCGTAGCTGTTGCTTTAGGAACGTGGGTACAATTGCCCACTCCGCGATAGAGATAGCCGCTGTCTTAGGAGCGAAGAAGATAACCCTGGTAGGTTGCGAGGCAAAGGGGATGAGGGATAGGTTCTATGCCCTGAGAAGCGGAGTCAAGCAGCAGAAGTCCACGGAAGATCAGCAGAAAGGTACAACGGAGACTTTCATGGACTTTCGTAACGGGACGATGTGGCTAGCTGAGGGCCTGCCTAAAATTCAGATCGCTAGATATTACTACAAGGATATTCTAGAATATGGCGTGAAAAAGGGTTACGAGATAGTTGGAGGTTAGGATGGATACCGTGGACCTATTACGAAGCGACCTGCGAAATCGCGAGTGGATTGACGAACACCTAGAGCAGCTAGCACGTGACTGCAAGGGATTTTACGTGGCTGTGTATAATGGAGGGGAATTTGTGGTCAAGAGTAAAACCATTCCTATACTGAGAACAACCCTCGATGCTATGTTAATCTCTACGGACGAGGTCACGGTGCAATACTTTCCTTATGAGTCGGTAGCAACGATCATCTAAATTGGAGGTGAAGGGGATGTGGATTAGAAACAGTAACAAAGGGACAGTGATGTTGCGCGACCCTATTATCTCAAGTAAGTCTGTGTACTTTGCCAATGGCAAAGCACAGGTTACCGATGAAGTAGGGAGACGCATGGCGGCGAAATATCCTACGATTGAGGTAATAGAGAGAAAGCGGAAGAAGGGTAACATTATCACGAGCAAAAAGGCGGACACCCTGATCGTTGATGAGAGGGTTCTGCCAACGGAAGACAAACCACAAGAGGGTGATAACGAATGACCATACCGCACACATCAGCTTTGGAAGGCGGGATAAGACCACACAGGATCGATTCGATCCAGGAGAGCAGCGGGACCATTGACGCAAGCGGAACGTGGGCTCCGTTCTCAAGTGTGACAAAAAGGTGTGACTGGTCTCCTGATGCTGGGATGATAGCACGAAGAGGGATTGGAAGTGTTGACGCACTTGGACACGATACTGGAGTAGAGACCCATGCACTGACGGTAGCGTACTTATTGCAAGGTACTCTTGAGTCAGGGACTCCACTGTACGAAGCGTTCCATCGGGACGCTGACGGCCTGATTGAGACACGAACCATCGTCGACCGAGAGACACACGCCAAAGGCGGAACGGATAGTAATGGATTCAGGGTGTACACGGTGGCTGAAGGCGCTAAACCTGCTACTGCACGTCTTACTGGAGACCCTGGGTCACCTGAGCCTATGGTGGCTGAGATCGTCTATCATTGCGAGAAGGTAAGGTCCTATCATATTTCGCAACCAGCGGCGGCAGCGACGTTGATTGCTAGCGGTTCTGGGACCATTACCGTCGAGGACGACGATGGTGTAGTTGAATCGTTTGCTGGAACATCAACAGCCGAGTTCACTTCCATCGACGCTGCTTACCTCATAGAAGGAGCGCTAGACAGCACGATAGAGGTTACTAATGGGAATACTAGCGAGATTCTGTTGACGATCTATGGCAGCGAGAAGTACAACGGCGTGGAGGGCGACCGAGGGGTTCCTACCGATGCTACACGGGTTGCTGATTGGTTCGGCACTGACACCTTTGAGAAATTCCTGGGAGACACCATTACTTACGGTGGCGGGAACATAGCGCTGGACATCAACAGCTTGGAGTTGAGTATTGATAACAGCCTTGCATCGACGCCGAAACACAACACCCTGAAGCAGAGAATCACTGAAGGCAACAGGGTTGTCCAGGTAACAGCGACCGTAATGGGCGAGGATGAATCCCATGACCAGATCATGCGGCACTTGCAGAACGCTTCCGCTGACATCGTTTGGACATTGGACAATGCCACAATCACGGTCGAGGACGCCGCGTTGATTACTCCTGGCAACAGGGTTGTCGAATCAGAGGGTGCGTTCATGCAACTGAGCAACGTGTTCGAGGGGACAACTATTGCGATAGCCTAATGAGGTTCGTTGAGTACATAGACGAAGAAGTAATTGTAGAAGCGGAGCCGTCCACGGTAATCGTTTACTGTAGACAGCCTCGCAAGACGTATGTGCACTATATCGTTGTAGTGCCGGAATAGGCATCACTTATCGGAGGTGGATTATGCCTAAGACGAAAGCAAAGCCACAAGACTTTCAGGTTAAGAGGGACGGGGAAGGGAAGCTAATCCCTATCGAAGTAGAGACTGAATACGGTACGGTTATGGTTATCCCCATGACCTACGGCGACTCAGAAGCCTGGGCCATGAAGATGAAGGATGTGGACACTATCTCGGACGGAGAAGTTGCCAAGCTGTTTGCTAAGCATATTGTCGAACCCGATCTATCTGGCGTAAGGGGTGATGACATTAAGGACAACTATAAGCCATTAGCCATAGCTGAGATATTGAAGGCCATCATGAAGGCTTCGGGCTTAGAGAAGGAAATGGATGCCGTGGTGGGAGAAGACGGTACTGTGAGGATTGATCAAAAAAACGGATAGAGGTAGAAGAAAAGCTGGAGGCTTGGTTACATGCAGAGATGGGGTACTCCTATATTGGGCCTAACTCGCTGTACAGGCTCACGATACCGGAGATCCTCAAGCTACAGAGGGGTTATATTGCGCTGAACCAGACCAGTGAAGGCAAAACCGGACCGCGTAAGTCGGACTGGAAGAAGCTAAAACGATTTCAACGAGAAAGGTAACTTATGACACACAATGATCCTGAGAAAGAGAAAGCATATCAAAGAGCCTATTACATAGCTCACAAAGAAAAGATTAAAGCAGCTAGTAAGGCGTATGGTGAAGCCCATAAAGTAGAGGTGGCTGCGTATGGTAAGATATATCGGGAAGTGAATCGAGAGAAGGTACGTAAACAACGGGCAATGCACTACCAGGCTCATAAAATAGAGACATCTATTTATAATAAAGCATATCGTGAAGTACATAAGGGAGAAGCAGCAGCTTATAGTAAGATATACCGCAAGACACATAAGAAAGAGCAGGCAATTCGCCGCAAAAGGTACTACGAAGCGCACAAAGAGACATACTTTGCTTCTGCTGCTGCACGTAAAGCATTGAAACAAGGCGTACTTATCGGTGCAACCGCTACTCAACTAACTGAGATCAAAGAGATATATCGTATTGCCCATGAATCACCAAAGGTTAGGTGCTATCTTTGTGGTAAGCTAATCCCTTTAGGGCAAAGACACGTTGACCATATTGTGCCTCTGTCCAAAGGCGGTCAACACAGGCCATCGAATTTAGCAGTAGCTTGCGACAAGTGCAATATGAGTAAATTCAACAAGTTACCAGAAGAGGTAGGAGTACTATTATAAGAAGAGTTTGACTTTGGCCTAAGTAAGGGAGGAAAAGATGAGGCAACTATATATGCGCCAGGCATTGAGCGTCATGTAAAAGTAGTTCTAGGGGCTAACACCGCTGGGTTCAACACTGCCATGGGCGGGGCATTGGCCTCGGTCAGTAAGTTCAAGTTGGGAGTCGTCGCGGCAACTGCTGCCGTGGCGGCTTTGAGCATTGCAGTAGCTTTCAAAGCTGTCAAGTCCGCTGCCGACTTCCAGCAGGCAATGGCAAAGGTCAAAGCCATATCTGGGGCTGTTGGGCAAGAGTTCAAGGCACTGGAGGACAGGGCCAAGGAACTCGGTAAGACAACTAAGTTTACAATGGTTGAGATTGCCGATGGTATGGAAGTCCTCGCACGCGCTGGTTTTGAGGTCAACGAAATCCTATCGGCGATGGCCGGAGTGACCGCGCTTGCCTCTTCCCAGGCGATAACCCTTGCCGAAGCTGGCAAGATGGTGGCGACCGCGTTGCGGGGGATGGGTCTGGACATAACCGAAACCGAACGCGCCGTCAACCTGTTTGCAGCCACGGCCTCTTCTGCGGCGTTAAACGTCCATGAGTTGAGTGAGAGTTTCAAGATGATCGCTCCTCTTGCGGATATCCTAGCGATCTCAATTGAGCAGGTAGCAGCGATGATCGCGGCGATAGGTCAGGTGGGTATCGTCGGGACTCAAGCAACTGCTACCCTCAGAACTGCATTTCTAGGATTAGCTAAACCATCAGAAGACGCAGTGTATTGGCTTGACCGCCTCAATATGACGATGTGGGACAGTGAACAAAACTTCATCGGACTGGGCAAGATGATTGGCAAGTTAGAGGAAGGCTTTAAGAAGTTAACCATGCAGGAAAAGCTGTTGGCGATTGAAGCGATCTTCAATGTACGGTCATCGGCACAACTCCTAGCCATGATCAAGAAAGGCGAAGAGGGCTTTAACAAGTACGTAGACAGCATTACTGATACCATCAAGGCATATGAGCAACAGAGGATCATGCTCGACACCCTAAGCAGCCGGTGGACGATCCTGCAATCCTCGGTCGACCTCCTCATGCTCACGCTGGGAACACCATCGCTAACTACCTTGAGCACCTTTACGACCGCGATGACTGACGTAGTAAACACAATCACGGAATGGAAGGAGATCACGAATGCCGCCACCGACGCAATAGGAGAAGCAGGCGACGAGGCTGAGGCTGCTGAGAAGAAGATCGTTTCCCTGGACGATAGGATACTTGACCTTTCCGGAGGTATGGTAAACCTCAAGGGCGTCGTGTATGGAGTAATGAATGCTGTTAAGCTGATCTGGGATTCAACCATGGGAATCATAGTGGCGGCCTTCAAGATCCTGATACACTACATAACGAGCGTGATCAAGCTCTTGCAAGGAGACTGGGCAGGGGTTTGGAAAGCGCAA
>Ga0315549_1003862_pt1 | contig 13058 bp, 12 predicted proteins | sample SalMarSW160200MG_FD_203101 | JGI IMG/M metagenome (GOLD analysis project Ga0315549, IMG submission 203101) | Salt marsh sediment microbial communities from the Plum Island Ecosystem LTER, Massachusetts, United States - Salt Marsh Sediment SW1601-200 ... | reverse complement strand
TGTGCAATCTCCTCCAAAATGTTTTCACAAAGCTTTTTATTCTCTTCTTTCTTGAATATATGGTACCTGCACTTGGGGCACCATTCAAAGTGATAGACACTTTGCCCAATTCGATGGCTTCCGCTAACTAATCCTATTTTTTTATGCTCCGGACAGGCATTTACAGCACCCGCTCTAGCGGGTGCGCCTGTCCAAAATTCAAAACAAAAATTATCTGAAAAGTGTTGCTAAAAAACGTGTACGCGATTCATCCCCTACCTAAAGGTTGGGGATTTCTCGCTGGGATGTGTTAAAAAGTCGGGTTACTCTACATCCCATATGATGTAATATATCGCCATCTGCTTTGTTATCGTCTGGTTTCTAATTTATTGTTACCTGCCTTATCTCTACCTGTTTCATTCCTTATTTGTTTTCCCATTTTCTGAGACGTACTTCGAATACTGCCCCTCCCTCTTTCCTGTCTTTTAATTCTATGTTCCCGCCGTAGCCGTCCACCATTGCTTTTACCAGGTAAAGTCCCAAGCCACTTCCTTTGCTTTCCTTTCCTTTTACTTTCATGTCAAACATGCTCTTTCTTATGTAGTCCGGTATGCCTATTCCGTCATCCTCTATCAAGATGGTAACATATTTGCTTCCTGCCTTTCCAGTGATATTTATATTTTTCCCTCCCGAGTGCATGATGGCATTGCCTATGACATTCGAAAAAATTTCGCCCATCAATTCATTCCCTGTTACACTTACCTTTATGGGTTTATAGTGAATTTTCACACTCTTTTTCTGTGATTCGCTGGATAATTCGCCTATAACTCTTCTTAGCACAGCGTCCAAATCTATTGCAAAGTAATCTTGGTCTTCGGAGGCTACCTGTATCTCCTTTACTTTTTTAATGAGTCTATTGCTGGAATTTATTGCTTTATATGCTATATCTAACAATTTTTTCTGTTCTTTATCCAGTTTTGTATCCATCAACAGTTCAATATATCCCATGATTATCTGATTCTTGTTGCCGATGTCATGCCGCAGCAGAGAATGGTAAAATTCTGCTTTCCGCTCTGCTTCCTTCATTTTTGTAATGTCCGTCATTATTGCAAATGTTCCGCCAAATTTTCCGTCGGGCATATTAAATGGCGCTGCAGATACTATAACATCCAATATATTGCCGTTTTTATGGACAATGACTGCCTCATACGAATCTCTTAAACCTTTCTTTCTGATAGCCGTTTTCTGCCGAAATAATTTGAATTGCTCTTCAGTTGTTATCTCTTTTGAATCCATACCGATGAGTTCATTGACATCATAACCGGTCAAATCAGACAGTGATTGATTTGCAAACAGAATATTTTCATCCGGGTCTACCTTTATAATTCCCTCTTTTGCGGTTTCCACAAGTATTCTGTACCTGCTTTCGGATTCTTTTAGCTGCTCCAGTGTTCGCAAACCTTTCAGAACGGTCGCCATTTCCGATACGAGGGTATTTAATAAAATTCTGTCAGGATATGTGATGGAATCGACTTCATCATTTTGTACGTCGAATACCCCATATTTTTCATCTTTGAAAGTTATCGGGAGTGCATACTCGCATCTTGCTCCGGGTACGCCTTCGATATATTCTTCAGCCTTCAGGACATCCGGCACATAATAGGATTCATTTTTGTTGAATACATAAGTTGTTACCCCTTTACCGCTGAGCGGCAATTTCATCAGATATGTCCCCTTGTCATATCCTCTTTCTCTGACAACTTTTAAGTAGTCACCATCTCTTTCCAGAATCGCACAGTTTCTGTACCCGAGTACATCCTTCGTAAAATCCATAGCAAGGGAATACAACTCATCTCTGCTTGATGCGACTTTCATCTCCCTCGAAACTTTTACAACAGCACTCCTTTTTTCATCGAATGCCACATTGCTGGTAACTTCTATAAGACATCCGAATACCGTTCTTTTTCCGTTGCGAGTAGATATTGTTCCCCTATATTCCACCCATATCTTCTTATTTTTTCTCCCGAATATGAACCTGGTGGGGGTTCCATCCAGTATTTCCTTTCTCACCTTATCTTCATCACCGTGTATTAATCTCCAGAATTTTTCTTCAGAAATCTCCTTATCCGAAAAACCGGTAAGCCGGTTCATGTATTCATTTAACAGCAAAACGTTGCTACCATCAACTGCAAAAAGGCCTACGGGAATTTTTCTCGCAAATTCATTGATTGCATCTGACATCTAAATCCTGCACCAACTGATATTGAGGGGCTATCCAATACGTATCTTTAGTAGAGGTATTACAATATAGATATTATGACAATATATGTCAGTCCGGTTATTTATAATTTTATAAATTTTTTAATTTTTCAGCTTTAGTATTCTCATCCCTTTATATTCAAGTCTTGCCGACCTTTTCACCATGCATTTCATTTGCAGGGATGTGATAGAAAAATACCTTTCCACCTCTCTGCCAAGTTCCCCCTCCTCGATGAAGTTGTATATCTTATCTTCCATTTCTCCAAATGTATTCTCATCCATCAGCGCTATAGAGAAAACATCCTGAAGCATATCCACGGATGATATTACCTTTATATGGAACGATGAATAAAAGGCATGATGCTCCTTCTTCGCCTTGCCCTCATTCATTCCCCATCTCGTCTCTACCAGTTTTACCTTCTCAAAAAATTTTAAAGCATTCTTTCCGTCCTCCCCATATTCCTCCTCTATTTCCTCCATGCGTTTCCAATCATTGCATACTTCTTCAAAAACCTCTCTTTTTATGTCTGAATCAAAAGCCCTCATAAGCCATACCAAATCTGTGATGTCGTTAATCAGCTTCGCCTGTGTCATAATTGTTTATCTACACAGCATTTAAATTTCTATGGGTCTGGGCTATTGTTACACCTACAATTATTGCCGATGCCGCTATAACGGCGAGCCACGTGATTTTCTCACCCAGCATTATGTAGGAAAATGCAGTTGCAAAGACTGGTATGAAATAGACGAAGAAGGAAAGGTGAGACACCTCCGTTTTTTCCATGGCGGCATACCATAGAGTGTAAGGCAGAAATGTCGATACGACTGCCAGGAATAATATCACGCTCCATGTTTCTGCTGGAAATCGGAGAGAGATGCTTTCGGAAAAAGGGGTAATTGCAATAAGAAAGGCGGTTCCGAACAGCGAGGAGATCATAAGTATCTGCACGGGCTTGTATCCCCTGTTTAAACATGTCTTTGCGATTATACCCCCTGTGGCATATGAGATGGCGGACAGCAACACAAGCATATTCCCCAGCGAGGAACCCAGACTGGAGAAATGTACGTCAAGGGCAATGTATGTGCCAACAGATGCTACGACAATACCCGCTACCTTATAAGTCGTCATTTTTTCCCGGAGAAAATATGCAGCCAGCAGAACCGTGAATGCAGGGCCCGTGGACTGCAAAATGCTGCTCATATAAGCGGTGGTGCGCATCATCCCGTAATTCTGAAGTATCGTGGGAAGCGTGACGCCCACCAGCCCGAGGGAGATGAAAAGATGGATGTCGCCTCTGATTGTAAATACCTTCTTGCCGTAGATGAAAAGAGAAAGCAGTAGAAAGAGGGGAACTGCGATGACATATCTTAAAGTTCCAAAAAGAATCGGGGGAACATTCTCCAATCCTATTTTTATAACAGGAAACGAAGCCCCCCACATGAGGGATGCGGTTACCGCAAGCAACATTATCTCTGCCCTTTTCACCACGTTGTAATGCAGATGCTTATTTTAACTTTGATTGTTTCCGGGCAACCAAAAATTATTATATATTCAAGACGGATTTGGGGTTTTATGGGAAAAGGTGACGGTTTTGGAAAGGTGATATTGTTCAATGAACATTTTGTCGTGTACGACGTTCCTGCAATTGCTTCTGCAATAGAAAAAAGGACGGTTGCAGAGGTAAAACGCATTCCCGAGGGTCTGATTCTGCATGATGAGCGGGATGCCACTCCCGGCTACAAGAAGGAGAAGAAGGAACATCAGAAGGACTCGTTAAATTTCATAATCGATGCAATGGGGATAGAACATGGATTGGAAATATGGCTGGGGGGCGATTTGAGGGCGGCAAGCGGCGTCGGCGCCAGTGCTGCCAGTTGTGCTGCCATCGCCAGGGCGATATCGGATGAATTCGGACTTGGTTACAATGACGATGAGATAAACAATGTTGCCTATGAGGGAGAAAAGGGCTATCACGGCACTCCTTCGGGCATTGATAATACTGCCGCCACCTTCGGCGGGCTGGTATGGTTCCAGTCGGGAAAGATGGAGCGACTTAAGTTGCCGGAGGCTGTCGAAATCGTCATGGGAAACACGGGTATAGTTGCAAATACGAAAAAGGCGGTTGAAGGGGTGAGGGAAAGAAGAGAGAGGCACAGGGAGAAATATGACCAAATATTCGAGAATGCCACGGACCTTGTTCACAGTGCAAGGGATGCTCTTGTGAATGGTAAATGGAAGGAGATGGGACATTACATGAATGAAAACCATGAGATGCTGCAAAAGATAGGAGTTTCATCGAAAGAGCTTGATTTTCTTGTCGAATTGGCAAGGGAAAACGGGGCGTACGGGGCCAAAATGACGGGAGGGGGACTTGGAGGATATATGGTGGCACTGACCCCCGGCACGGAACTACAGGAGAAAGTGGCAAAGGCAATGGAAAATGAAGGGTTCTATGCATTGCGGACGAGAATAGGAATATAGACTGTTGGGAAATGAATAGAGGTATTCGTACGTCGTACCGGCGTTGGCAAATACTTTTAAATTTATTTCATATATTCAGGTGATGGACTTCAGAGAGTTTGTAGCATTTTTGCATGAGAAGGGAATGATGGTAGAGATAAAAAAAGAGGTTTCCACCGAGTATGAAATTGCCATGTTCATGAAAAAGCTGGATGGTAGACCATTGCTGTTCAGCAATGTTAAAGGCCACAAAATGCCCGTCGTGGCAAACATATGCTCGACCAGAGAGCTTGTCGCCCTTTCCCTTGGGATAAGGCAGGACGAGATAATAAAGACGATTGCCGGTGCCATCGGAAACCCGGAGGAGCCGGGGGCGGAGGGGCGGGGATTTGATAGTAGAGATGGCAGGACGGGTGATGGTGGCTACATTCAGCTGAAAAATCTGGACGATTTGCCAATCTTGACATACTATAAAATCGACGGCGGGCCATATATTGCTTCTGCCATTGTTGTTGCCAATGACGCCGAATATGGACTCAATGCATCATACCATAGAATGATGAAGATAGATGCCGACAGGGTGGTGATGCGCATTCTCCAGAGAAATTTTGATACCTACATTGAGCGCGGGCTTAAGGAGTTTGCAATATGTATAGGAAATCAAATGTCAGTCCTCATATCGGCTGGCATATCGGCTGGCATAAATGTGAATGAACTGGCAATAGCAAATGCAATGGAACATACATCCCTTGTTGAACTGGACGGGCATATCGTTCCGAAGGCAGAAATTGTCATGATTGCCGAGATGACGGGGGAATTTTACGACGAGGGACCGTTCCTTGATTTGACGGAAACGCCTGATATTGTGAGAAAGCAGCGTGTGGCAAAAATCAAAAAAATCTATGCGAGAGAGAATGCATACTTCCATGCACTGCTGCCGGGCGGGCTCGAGCACAAAACTCTGATGGGCATGCCCCGCGAACCGACGATGTACAACGAGGTGGCGAAGGTTTGCAATGTGAAGGATGTTTACATCATGCCAGGCGGCTGCTCGTGGCTGCACGGGGCGGTGAGTATAAAGAAGAAAAACGAGGACGACGGAAGGAAAGCGATTGAGGCTGCATTCAGAGGGCACAATTCAATGAAGCACGTTTTTGTTGTTGACGACGACGTGGATATCCACGACTCGAGCCAGATAGAATGGGCGATGGCAACGCGCTTCCAGGGGGACAGAGACATGGTCATAAAGAAGGAAAAGGGTTCTTCCCTTGACCCATCATCCGACCTGGAAACAAGAATGACAACGAAAATCGGCTTCGACCTCACCATACCGTGGGGCAGGGACAAAAAAGACTTTCGGAAACCACCGTTGTCAATGGATGTAGATGTCGATGATTATATCTAGACATTTCTATGTGAAGTCACACGGCGTGACCGACCCGGATTTAATCAATCTGAAGGATATGCCCGGCTCATCCGGAAGGCTCGATGTGGTGGCACGATGCATAAATTCGGCATTCTGGCTTTCCGGCGGTATAAGGAGAAATGTTGTTTTTCATACGGTGCTTCACGGCGGCCAATCTCCCGTATATATAAGACTTGAAGGGGCAAGGCTTAGAAAAGTTTCGCCAGATGAGAGAAGTATCTCACTTTTTCTTAAAAAAGCCCTTGAAAGGATGGATGAAAGGATGGAGACATCACCGGGCATCTTTGCATGCCGCAAGTCATTCAAGGAAGTAGTCGGGGAAAATGCAAACAATGATTTTTATCTGCTTGACGAGGAAGGTATGCCTATTAGTGAGGTAGAGTTCGGGGAGAAACCCTTCTTCTTCCTGGGTGACAATAACGATTTGACTCACGAGGAGAATGAATTTTTGATGAAACAGGGGGCAAAGACGGTTTCTTTGGGTGGCAAATCTTATCTCAGTAGCCACTGCATAGCCACGGTAAACTGGTGGCTTGACAGGAAGAAGGGGCAATAAACTTTAAGTAGCCATTATTTTTATACTAGAGGCAAAAGTATGATGACCGTGTATGCTCCACGGAAAGGGGCATGGCATATCATTCCGTCTGAGCAAAGTTTGTACGGGAGATAACATGGAAGAAAAATCGGGACATGGAGTTCAGGAAAGTGATGAAACATTCAGTGTCTGCATTCTGGATAAGGAATGGTACTGCGTTTTTGCAAATGATGTGGCGGAGAGTTTTGCGCATATACCTAGGAAAAAATTGCTGGGCGGCAAGCTCACCGAATTGTTTCCCGGTGTTGAGAAAACTGAATTTTTCAGAATATTCAAGCAGGTGATGGAAACAGGAAAGCCTGCAGTTGTTGCCGACGAATACATCTTTGAGGATGGGCGAAGGAGATGGTACAAGATACATGTATACTCTTCTCCGGAAGGAATTCTTTGCATTTCTACCGACATCACCGAACGAAAGCAGATAGAAAAAGAGTTTCGTATAAACGAAGAATTATTCAGAGATATCATTAAAAGACTTTTTGGCGGAGTGTTTTCCATGGATATGAAGGGGGTATTTAAATATGTCTCGCCCCAAGTGAAGCAAATTGCAGGATATGAACCCGATGAGGTACTCGGAACATCGTTTAAACAATATATACAGAAGCGACATATTCCAAAATTAGTAAAATCGTTTCTTATGCTGAGAGGAGGGCATGAAATTAGAAATCTCCGGTACAATATTTCGAAGAAAGATGGTTCGATTGGAGTTGTTGAGATTAATGCATTTCCTGATATAAAAGGCGGGAATGTAACCGGCGTTTACGGAACAATAATTGACATCACCGGACAGAAAAAAATAGAACAACAACTTATGGAAAGCAGGGAAACATCCCGGATGCTGCTGAATGCGACCCATGACTTGGTTCTTCTGCTGGAATGGGATGGAACCATTTTGGATTTGAATGATGCAATGGCAGAATCGCTCGGGGTGGATAAAGATGAAGTTTTAGGAAAAAATTTGAGGGAATATCTGCCCCCGGAAGCTTTTGAAAGAAGGTATAGTCATGCTATGAAGATGAAAAAAAAAGGGAAGGCTGAGAGATTTACCGATGAACATAAGGGAAGATATTTTGATAACATATTTTATCCGACTTTTGACAAAAATGGAGAGGTAGGAAAGGTTGCTGTATTCTCAAGAGATATAACCGAGGAGAAGAAGGCTAATGATTTACTGGAGGAGAGCGAGGAGAAATTCCGCACCGTGGTGGAAAATGCAGGTGAGGGAATCGGCATTGTTGATAAAAAAGAGAAATTCATCTTTGCAAATCCTTCAGCGGATAGAATTTTTGGCTTGGAGGTCGGCAAGTTGGCTGGAAGAAGTTTGTTGAATTTTCTTTCACCGGAACAAAAGAGAGAGGTCCTCCAACAGACTGAGAAACGCAGGAAGGGGGAGAAGGGCACATATTGGCTTGAGATTATTTGTCCAGATGGCAGTAAGCGAGTCATATCAGCCACTGTCTCTCCCCGCTTTGATTCGGATGGTCGATATATAGGTGCATTCGGCGTTTTCAGAGATATAACGGAACGGAAGAAGATAGAAAATGAAATCCGCCGTCTCAGCCAGTTTCGGGAAGGCATAATCAACAACGCCAATGCATGGCTGGATGTGCTGGATGAAAAAGAAAATGTAGTTATATGGAACAGGGCGGCGGAGAAGATAAGCGGATATTCGGCAGAGGAGGTGGTGGGAAATTACAAGATATGGGAATGGCTTTATCCCGATGAAAACTACCGCAAGAAGATTACCGAAAAAGCTGCGGCAATCATCATGAAAGGAGAGACAGTGGAGGATTTCGAAACGACAATAAGATGCAAGAACGGTCAAATAAAAATCATATCATGGAATTCCCGCAATCTTATGGATGAAAAAGGAACACCCATCGGTTCCCTTGCCCTTGGCCGTGATATCACAGAGCGTAAGAAGGCTGAAAAAGAATTGAAGATGTTCAAAACCATAGCAGACAATGCAAATTACGGTGTAGCTATGGCAGACATTGGCGGAATATACCGATATGTCAATGAATACTTTGCAAAGGTTCATGGATATAAGGTTGATGATGTCATAGACAAAGGGATATCGATTTTTTATAACGAGGAGCAACTGGAGAAAGCGAAAAAATTAAGAAATAGATTAATAAAAGAGGAGACTATCGATATAACTGAGTTATGGCATACACGCAGGGACGGTTCCATATTCCCCATGATAATGAGCGGGGTTGTGATTAGAGATGAGGATGGTAAGCCGTCATATGTGGCTGTCACCGCCCTTGATATCTCGGGTTACAAACAGATGGAGCAGGAACTTTCCCACAAGGATAAAATGGCATCGCTGGGCAGAATCGCATCCGTGGTATCCCATGAACTGAATACCCCGTTAGCCAATATCGGTATTACTGCAGAATATATTGCATCCGAAATTCCCGGGCAATATGAAAAAGAACTAGAAGTAATCACGTCAGAAGTGAATAATGCAGCAAACATCATCAAAAGAATCCTCGACTTTTCCCGGATGGACGATCTGGAGTTCAAAGAATTGGACATCGACAAAATAATTGGACGGGCGGCAGAGGCTGCAAGGGCCAAACATCGAATGAGTGATATTGAAATTAAAACCAGTTTTTCCGGCTGCCGTGTTCTGGGCGATGAATATCGATTATTTGAGACTTTGGTGAATATTCTCGATAATGCTGTTCTGGCACGTGATATCCGTAAAAAATCGCATCATATTGCGGTCAGTTCCATGGTATCTGGCAGCAGCGTTGTGATAACAGTTGAAGATAATGGTGTAGGTATGGACACCCGTACGGCAGAGGAATCGTGCAGGCCGTTTTTTACAACGAGAGCCAAAGGAGAGGGGGCAGGACTGGGTTTATTCATTGCCAAGTGGATTATCGAGAAGCAAGGTGGCAGCCTTTCCATTGAAAGCGAGAAGAATGTGGGAACCAAGGTAACGGTAACCATTCCGTGCAAGGGTGTGTGATATGCAGGTATTGTTAATTGATGATAATGTTGTCTTTCTCCAGCAGTTAAAAAAATATCTGATTACCAAAAATATTTCGGTTGACACTGCGGACGGGGGAAACAGTGCATTGGACATGATGGAAAAAAACCATTATGACATAGTGGTTCTTGACTTGAAAATGCCCGATTTGCCAGGTGTGGATGTACTGAGATGGGCGCGCCAGCACAACGTAAAATCAAAGTTCATCATACTCACAGGATACGGCGACGTCGAGACTGCCGTCAAGACCATGAAACTGGGAGCCTCCGAGTATATTCAGAAGCCTTTCAAAGCGGAGGAACTCTTTAATCTCCTAACGGAAGTTAATAAAAGAAAGCCGTTACTGCCAGATGCGTTCTCAAGTGATGACCCGAAAGAGTGGTTAAAACGGATTTGCATGAACAGATATGTTTTCCTCGTTACGGAAACAAACCCGAAAAAGTTTGAGAAAGATTACGGAATTATTAAAACAGAACATATATGGCTGAATGAAAACTCGCGGGAGGATGTCAATGGCAAAACAAAATTTACGATACTCGAAAATCTGATAGGGCGGTTTACCGATAAATACCAAAATGCAACGGTAGTTCATAAAGGCATATCTCGCCTGCTCGATATCTATGGCAATGATGCACTCCAGGATTATATATCCCGTATTTGTACAATGGCAAAAGAAAAGGAATTTCAGCTGGTGATGATTCATAAGTCTCCAGATGAGAAGAAAATACTTCAGACCATGCAGGGAATGCCGTTTTTCCTGAATGTTGAAGAAATAGCAAAGATACTCGGCAGCGTTGTCCGTTGCGGCATCATCCAGTTGTTGAACACCAACAAAACCCTACGTTATTCTGATTTGATGAAGGAAATGGATATTGGACTTTCTTCAGACCTTGCGTTTCATCTGAAAAAATTGCAGGATTGGAATGTCATTTCCAAAGATAATGAAAAATATATACTCACCCCTCATGGCCACTACTTTGCCGATGTATTGGGTATGTTGCTCACCGGCAGCTACAGGGACCCGTCAAGCAATGTTATATACTGCCAATTGTAAATACCTTTTTGGCCGTAGTATATAGGTAACGGCAGGAATGTACACCGAATATACGGAAAACAGACATAACCTTTTTTCCTCTCTTTTTTCTTTACCAAACATTTTATAACTTATATTTCATTAATTCATGCAATGGAGCTTTTTGTAATACTCGTAGAGCCGAAATATCCAGGGAATGTAGGCGCAACAGCAAGAGTAATGATGAATTTTGGATTCAGCGACCTTATCATAGTTTCCCAGTCTCTCTCCATCGACGATGATGACTGCAGAAAGATGGCTGTTCATGCTCAGGACGTTCTTGATAATGCCCTAGTTCTCGGCAATTTTAGGGAAGCACTGAAACATGTGGATTATATGGTTGGTACCTCATCTATAGAAAGCAAGAATTATAAGAGACATCTCAGAAATGCCCTGCCACTGGGGGAATTTTCACCGGAAATCTACAAAATGGACGGTACTGTGGGCATAGCCTTCGGGAGAGAGGACTACGGGTTGCTGAATGAGGAACTTAAGGATTGCGATGTTATGTTGAAGATACCCACATCTGATGAGTACCCCAGCTTGAATTTGTCACATGCCGTAGGTGTGGTTTTGTACGAACTGTTTTCACACAAAAAAGAATTCAGGAAGCCTCGTATTGCAGACAGAGTGGAAAAGGAAAAATTATATGAATTCTTCGACAGACTGCTCGATAGTATAAATTATCCCGAATACAAGAAAGATAGTACAAAAATAATGTTCCGCCGCATAATGGGGAGGGCAATGCTTTCTAAATGGGAATACCATACGCTTATGGGCGTTATCAAAAAATCTATGACTAAATAGTTTCTATTGAAAACAGCACATTCATTCCTTTAAGGGCAGTGTGTATCCTATTTGCAAGCATGAATAACACTTCAACATCCGGATCTTTGTCCCAATCATATGTAAAGTCGTAATTTCCTTTCGTGGCATTTAACCCAATCTGCATGAGGCGCTCTCTCACCTCTGATGGGGATGCACCCTCACTGTTAAATGTTACAGAGAGAAATGTCTTCATTTTATCTATTAATAAATACCATGACCATATAAAAACATTACATCTTCCTGCCGAAATAAAAATAAGGTTTTTGGCCTAACCAATGATAGCTGAGTCCGTAATATGGCAAAAATAAAAACGCCCGGGTCGGGATCCGGGATGGCAGCTATAGCATCAAAGTCATATCAAAGGATGCACATGACGGGGACAGCGACTGGTCAGACTCGCTACCAGTCAGTATGCCTAAGGCCTACCGATCCTTCTGGGCAACGTTGCTGGAAACATTCTGGATGTTGTTCGAGCACCTGCTCTGCGGAATACAGTAAGAAAGGAGACTGACAGAAACAGGAGATGGAAAGCGTATCTGACCCAAAGAGAATGAGGAAAGAGTAGGAGCTCGTGCCTCCAGGTACATTGCTGCTTCTTTGGCATTCTCTTTCCTCTCTTTTCCCTTTTCATATAATATAAAAAATAAAAAAGGAATCGTTGGTGGCCAAATGAGTGAGGAATTAAAAGCAATAGATATAATTCAAGATGCAATAGTCGTCTATAGAGAGGGACTAAAGGAGCTATTTGATGCAATATACATTACAGATGAATCCGTGATTACTGGTCGCATAATAAAAACTAATGATTGCAAAGTGTTTGTGGAAGGAGGAGGTATTCCAAACAGTAGATGACCAGCAAAATTTTTAGAAAATTTTGAATAATTCCCACGGTTTAGGAAACCGTAGGGATGGGACATGAAAGCAAAATTAGTCAATCGATTTACCAAATCGATTGTTGTAAAAAAACGGAAGGATGAGATAGGTCCAAAACCGATAACTGCCACATTAGTAACTGCAGCTCTGTCTCTTTCATTCGTCAACGAGGCATGCAAATCCACAGGCGAAGTGAGTAAAAGCCAGGTAATTTACAGAAAACTAGAAGGAAAATCCAGAGAGATAATACAAAAATACTTTCGAGAAAATACAATTCGTTTTCTGGGATTAGTTAAAATTTGCGGTAGAAATCGTCATTTTCTGATCTCCTTCGATACTACTAAAGAGGCGTTTTACGGTGATATTTCTAAGGCAAAGGATAAAATGTATCTTCATTCGGGGAGTGCAGCAAAAGGCTCGGAGTACTATTATGAGTATCTTACGAAATTAGGCTGGGAATGCTGCGTGGTCTGTAGCGTAGCGTAAGACCCGCAGATGAGAAGCCTACTCATCTTTTTTAACATCCAATTATATGGTATTTCTGTCGTGCGCGGCAGACCATAA
>Ga0315549_1003857_pt1 | contig 13067 bp, 10 predicted proteins | sample SalMarSW160200MG_FD_203101 | JGI IMG/M metagenome (GOLD analysis project Ga0315549, IMG submission 203101) | Salt marsh sediment microbial communities from the Plum Island Ecosystem LTER, Massachusetts, United States - Salt Marsh Sediment SW1601-200 ... | reverse complement strand
TCTTTAATATTTATTTCCCCCTTCCCCTTGATAAGGGGAAGGGGGATACAGGGGGATAGGGTAGATAAAAAACCTAAACTTGACTCTCTCCCTCATAATAGCTAAACTAACCATAGAGGAAGTAAGATGCCAATATACGAGTACGTTTGCCCAAGCTGTGACATTAAATTTGAGCTGCTACGCCCATTGAGCCAGTCTGCTGAGGCGGCTCCCTGCCCCAAATGCAATAACAGCGCCCAGCGGGTACTGTCAAGGTTCGCCTGCCTCACCAAGGGTGACGACGGGTTCTCTTCCATGATAGGCGGGAACCCCTGCTCTAGCTGTAGCGACGCAAGCTGCGATACCTGCAACCTCTAGGTGCCACACAATGAAGAAATGGCTCATAGTTGCTGGTCTGCTTATCGTTCTGCTACTTGTTTCTGCCTGCACCTACATGGAGAGTGGAACGGCGGAACCGGGAGAGCTGGAGATGATTGACCGGGAGCTGGTCAGGGACGAGGACGGCACCAGAGTAGTGGCAACTGTCAAGAATGTCGGCTCCAACAAGATTGAGCTTGCCGAGATTACGGTGAAGTTCTATGACAAGGACAAGACCCTGATCGAGACCGGAAAAGATGCCATAATCAACCTCAATCCGGCGGAAAGCTGGGAGTTCACCATTAAGTGTAAGGGGGTGGGCTGCGACCGCGTACAGAGCTGCGAGGTAACCGCCCTGGCCGGCACCAGCGGTGAAGAAGGGTGGTAGGAGAGATTTCTCTATCCTCTCACCCCCGATAGTACGGTTGTATCCTGTCTCCCGTCACGGTGTCTATCGTCAGGGCGTTCCTTGTCCCGCAGCGGTAGCATGACCGGGCATACCAGTCCAGAGAGACCCCGCAAAACTGGCAGCGCCACCGCTCATACTCTTCCTCAAGCCACTCATTAACCCCCACCTTCTGCTGGCGACGGATATTGTCCAAGACCTCGGCGTGGTGAGGCATACCATCGTTACTGAAGGCGGTGATGATCTGGCAGGGGAAGTCGGGGCAATCGGCGCACCGGGTAACCCCCTCCTTTTCCGCGGCACACTTCTTCATCTTGCAGTCCCGGCAGTAAGGTATCAGGCGGCCTCCAGCGAGGCAGCCATCGCACTCAAGCTCCTCCGGGGGCACCCGCCAGCGTTCCGACAGGGCCTTAAGTAGCCCCTCAAGTCCCTGCGGATTTTCATCACGCCGGGCACGATATAAAGAGCAGGCCCCGCAGTAGAGCCCGCAGACAGCAGCCAGATGCTCTCCTTCCATCGTAAATTTCCCCTTTCTTCAAGCGGGTAAATACCGGGACTACCCACTTCAACTCCCTACTACTGATGATAGATACAAGACATCTATCTGTCAAGGGACATGCGTCACGGCATTTGGTGGGGTACCCCGGGTCTGTTCAGCAGTAGATAACCCCCAGCCACCCCACCCAGAATCACAGCCAGCCCGGCGGTTATACCGGCACAGAGTAAAGCCGTGTCATACCAGAAGCCCCGGGGAAAGAGCAGCACCATGTAGCCTTCGGCTGACCAGAATTCATTGGCAAAACTGATGAGGTGAAATCGCAGGAATAGCCGGTCAAAGCTCAGCAGGGTCCCCACCCCCAGAGCCAGCATCAGGGCCAGGGTAAGACCGCTGCCGCCAACTGCTCCCCACGCCAGGCGGCGCCGGTTGCGTCTCTGCCGGAAGAGGCTGACCCCGGCATAAGCCAGGCAGTAAATCAGCGTCCCCAGCAAGACCCCGTAGTCCAGCCGAAAAAGCCCCTTTACATCCTTGAAGTGAATAACCTCCTCCCGGGTAAATAGCTTCAGAGGCCTGCCATCCTTGGTCACCGTAAGGCTGACATACTCTTTACCCGAGTTGAAATAGCCAATCAGCCCGGTGGCTACCTTATCCAGCTCCGGCTCACCCAGGCCGGTGGTCTCCCCGACATCATACTTCTCAAAGCCAGCCCTGTAGAGCCAGAGGCTGTTGGCTGCCCAGGCAATGCTGGCCGTCACCAGCAGTACCGGCAGGCACAGTATAAAGACCCATTGAGCAATAATCCACGGAATCTTCAATCTTGTACCCTGTCCAGATTTTACACTGTCAAGATTGAAAAGGATAGTATTTTATCTACCCCATCCCCCTTGAAGCACCCAGAAAAATCTTTGATTTTCCTGGGGACCCCCTTTATCCCCCTCCCCTTTGATAAGGGAGGGGGAAATTTAATATTATAGGGGCTTCGCCCCTCTTAAACACCCCTATATAGCTTATTCCCATGCCTTCAATTTCTATCTCTGTTTCTATCTCTGTCAAGATTGTACCCTGTCAGAACCTATTTTATATACTTGTCCCTCTGTGATAAAATAATGACGATGGACAAACTGATAACCGACTACGAGCTTCAGATGGATGAGGCTCCCTGTGCACCGGGGTCAGGTTTTTTCCGCGTCCAGGTAGTTCTACCCGGTGACATCAGTGCCGTGTTCCCCTATCTCAATGCCTTACTTGAAGATACCCTGTATGACCGTGAGAACCAGATTCTGATAGGCTCAGAGAATGGCCGCAATCATGCCTTCCGCCCTAACGAAATTACAGTAGCCGGGGTGGCTGATTATGCGCAGGCGAGACAGATTGCCAGGGAGACCGTCGATAGAGTTAACCAGGTATGGCAGGAACGAGCTGATATTACCCCTAGCTACACCGAAAGAAAACTGCCGACGGTGATTGAGGTCTACCAGCTCCTCCCCAGGACCAACTGTAAACAGTGCCGTTACCCTACCTGCCTTGCCTATGCTGCCGACCTGCGGAACGGTATCGCACGACTGGAGCAGTGTCCGCCCCTATTACAGCCTGAGTATGCCGAAAACAGAGAGCGTCTCCTGAGCCTTCTGCCGGGCTAGATTACTCATAAAAATTCCTCTACAAATGCCGCCTGTTTAGAGATTCACTACCTCTCAAAATATTTATATATCCACCGCCCTTTAAGAATATTTATAAACTCACTGCCCTCTCGGATACTCTTAGACACTCCGCCCCTATTTAACTCTCCTTCAATTCCTGCCTCATTCAAGGAGAGTGGAATGAATCTTAAAAGGGGGGCTTTACCCCTCTTAGGCTCTCCGTTCACAAAAGAAGGGGGACTGATTTTGAGAGAGGGGCTTTGCCTCTCTTGGACACTCAATTCACAAGGGGCAGGGAACTGGTTTTGATAGAAAGTCTCCACCTCTCTTTGTCTCTGGTTAATCTCTACCTTTGGGGGGCGAGAGGGGGAGAGATTTTGAGAGAAAGGATTCACCTCTCTTGGACTCTGGTTAATCTCTACCCTTCGGGGGGTGAGAGGGGGAGAGATTTTAGAGAGGGGCGAAGCCCCTCTCTTCATTATTGCCCCCTTCCCTTAAATTAAGGGAAGGGGGCAAGGGGGATAGGTTACCATATAAAGAAAATTTAAAATATCCCTATTCCGTGCTAAATACAACCCCAGAATATGCCCCAAAAATACTGCCCCCTGTGCTATAATTACTTAGCCAATCGCTGGTCCGGGAGCTTTCATGTTCACTCATCTCCACGTCCACAGCGAATACAGCCTGCTTGATGGCATGTGCCGCATCCCTCAGCTGGTATCACGAGCCAGAGAGCTGGGGATGGATAGCCTGGCCCTGACCGACCACGGGGTTATGTACGGTGCCATTGAGTTCTATCTGGCAGCTCAGGAAGCAGGTATAAAACCCATTATCGGCTCTGAGGCTTATATAGCTCAGGGCAGCCGCCTTGACCGCAACGCCAGCAATAAAAACAACCACCACCTTGTTCTGCTGGCTAAAAACGAAACAGGATACCGCAACCTGATACAGCTCACCACCAAAGCACACCTTGAGGGCTTCTATTACAAACCGAGGATGGATAAAGGGCTCCTTCAGGAGTATCACGAGGGCCTTATTGCACTCTCTGCCTGTATTGCCGGTGAAATTCCCCGCCTTATCCTGGAGGGGCGTCCTGACGAGGCGAAACAGGCTGCCCTCTGGTACAAGGAGACCTTTGGCGATTTCTACCTGGAGATACAGAGGCACCCCATCCCCGAGCTAGAGCAGATAAACCGGGCTCTCATTGCCATGAGCGGTGAGCTTGATATACCGCTGGTCGCCACCAATGATGTCCACTACGTTAACCAGGAAGATGCCTCTACACACGACCTGTTGTTGTGCATCGGCACCAACTCCTCTGTCCATGATGACAGGAGATTCAAGATGGCTGGCGATTTCTTCTACCTGAAGAGCGCCCAGGAGATGACCGAGCTCTACCAGGATATTCCCGGGGCTATTGAGAACACCCGGCGCATTGTCGAGATGTGCAACCTCAATCTTGAGTTCGGGCGTCTTCTTCTCCCCGAGATAGGGCTACCTGAGGGAGAGACTGCTGACCAGTTTCTGACCGCCCTCTGTTATCAGGGGCTACCCCTCTACTATCCCGACTCCTCTCCAGAAATAAAGCAACGGCTTGAGCATGAGCTGGAGGTAATAAAGAAGACCCAGTTCGCCAACTACTTCCTCGTTGTCTGGGACATTGTCTCCTTCGCCAAGAAGCAGAATATACTGTTCGGGGTCAGAGGTAGTGCCGCTGCCAGTCTGGTGCTTCACTGCCTGGGTATAACCGAGATTGACCCTATTACCCACAACCTGGTCTTTGAGCGCTTCCTCAACGTTGAGCGTAAGGAGCTGCCCGATGTAGACCTTGATTTCGAGGATGAGCGCCGGGATGAGGTTATCGCCTACGTATCACAGAAATACGGGCAGGACCATGTTGCCCAGATTATCACCTTCGGCACACTGGGAGCCAGGGCAGCCCTGAGAGACGTCGGGCGGGCCTTTGCCATGCCCTACAGTGAGGTTGACCGGGTAGCCAGGTTAGTCCCCTGGGGTCCGGGCATGACCCTGGCCAGAGCCCTGGAGGAGAACAGCGAACTCCGGCAGATATATCAACAGGATGCCACAATTCTTAACCTGGTTGATTCCGCCCGGAGAGTGGAGGGTATTGCTCGCCATGCCAGCACTCATGCTGCCGGCGTGGTAATATCCAGAGAGCCGCTTACCAGGCATGTCCCCCTGCAATGGGTGAGCAAGGGCAATGGTGAAGCAGCCACCATGGCTCAGTTCACCATGGAAGACATCGCCCGAATAGGTCTTCTGAAAATGGACTTCCTTGGCCTGGCAAACCTTACCATCCTCGGCAGAGCAAAGGAGATAATTCACCAGAGCCGCGGGGTTGACATTGACCTGCACAATATTCCAATGGATGACGCCAGGACCTTTGAGCTACTGGCTTCGGGAGAGACCGCCGGAGTCTTCCAGCTAGAGGGGGCTGGCATGCGGCGCTACATTAAAGAGCTTAAACCGACCAACTTCAGCGATATTGCCGCCATGGTAGCCTTGTACCGCCCCGGCCCTATGGAGCAAATTCCCACCTTCATCAAGGCAAAGCACGGAATCGAGCCTATCCGTTACCCCCACCCGGCCCTCGCCAGCATCCTTGAGGAGACCTACGGGGTAATTGTATATCAGGAACAGGTGCTATTTATTGTTCAGGCCTTCGCCGGTTACAGCCTGGGGCAGGCTGACATCTTCCGTAAAGCGATGGGTAAGAAGATTGTCACCGTTATGAGAAAAGAGAAGCGCAACTTCATTGCTGGAGCCAGGAAGAAGGGGTTCTCCGCCGAGCTGGCTGCTGAGGTCTTTACCCTCATTGAGCCATTCGCCGGCTATGCCTTCAACAAGGCTCACGCCATCAGCTATGCCCTTATTGCCTATCAGACTGCCTATCTCAAGGCAAACTACCCGGCGGAGTATATTACTGCCTTCCTGGCTACTCACGCCGACCAGGCAGAAAAGGTAGCCAGTGCCGTTACCGAGTGCCGACGCCTGGACATCAGTGTCCTGCCGCCCGATATAAACCGCAGCCAGGCTAACTTCTCCATAGAGGAGGACGGTAATAGTAACCGAACCATCCGCTTCGGACTGACTGCCATCAAGAATGTAGGTCTTGGCGCCGTAGAGCCTATTATTACCGAGCGTAACAGGGGTGGCGATTTTAAGTCCATTGAGGACATGTGCCGCCGTTGCGACCTGCATGGTGTCAACAAACGGGTAATGGAGAGCCTGATTAAGACCGGAGTACTCGACCATTTAGCTGAAACGAGCGAAGGCGGAGCCCCGGAGTCTCTGAGCAACCGGGGTACTCTGCTCAATAGTATTGACCGCATTCTGTCCCTGTCCCAGCGGGAGCAGCGTCTGCGGGAGACAGGGCAGTCCACCATGTTTGACCTCTGGGGAAAGACAGCACCAGTGCCCCTGCCCGACCTGGCTCTGGCACCGGTGGAGGTCCCTGACAGGGAGAAGTATGCCTGGGAGAAGGAGTTGATGGGGGTGTGCCTCTCTAAGAAATTATTCGACCCGAGTAAATTTAATCCAAATGTGACCCTGTGCGGTACGGTTGATAATGAAATGAGTGGGGAAAATGTTACTGTTATTTGCGAGATAGCCAGCGTTGCTCAGCTATTTACCCGTAAGGATGGTAAGCCTTTTGTTAAGGCCGTAGTGGAAGACATTAGCGGTGGCGTTGAAGTTACGGTGTGGTCCAGGGTATATGAGGCCACCAGAGAGCTGTGGCAAGAGGGGAATCTGATTCAGCTTAAGGCGACAGTTAGGATTAGGGATGATTCAGTGCAGCTCAATGTTAATGAAGCCCATCCTTACCAGTTACCGATTGTCCAGACTGAAGAGGTCGTAACTGCCCAGCCTGAGGAAGTGCCGCAGATAGTTGAAGAGACTCCGCCTGAGTCTCCCCCAGCTAAAAACCGCCGGCTGATAATCACCGTCAGTCAGACCAGAGATGAGGACAAAGACATCGCCCGTCTGCACAGTGTGGTTGATGTCCTGAAGGACTTCCCGGGGCAGGATGAGGTAAGCCTGCGCGTTACCAACGGGGTAAAGGTTGTGAACCTCAAGCTCTCCAATATACATACCGGTTACTGTCCCGAGCTTCACCAGCAACTGGTGGGTTTGGTTGGAGAAGATGGGTTAATATTAGAGCAGCACGACACTGCCTGAATGGTTTACAGAAACAGAGAATATCAATAATATGGATGCGGGTAATATATGGCTAATAGTTGCCGGAGTTGTGGTCTTACTGATAGCAGCCGTCCTGGAGGCGTATTGTGAATTCGGCAGACAGGTGGCACCCAAGTACCGCCCCGAGATTTTCAGCACACAAACTGGCGTGTTATTCTGGATAGGATGGATTACGCTCTTAATAATTGCCTGCACAATGTTATTCCTTGCACACCCGATTGCAGCATTTGTTGCCATTATGATATTCTGGCTCCTGCTTCCACTGTGGCTGACACCCATGATAAGAAAACGTATGCTGCCGCCCTGGGATGTTGTCCAGGGTGAACTGGAGAGTCAGGGGTGTACCAAGGATAACTATCTATCTGGAGACTGGTGGCGGAAAAAGGAAAAGGGGAAAGGATAGAGATTGCGCGTCCTGCTCATTAGCACGCCTCATCCACTGGAGGAGAACCCGCTTCCTCCTCTCTCACTGGCTTACCTCGCCGGTGCCCTGCAAAGGGACGGCATTGAGGTTCAGATACTTGATTTTCTGGTTACCCGCTACCACCCCCGTAAGCTCAGGCAGAAACTTGAGGAGTATCACCCCCAGCTTGTCGGTGTTACCTGCGTTACCATGAACTACCCGTCCGCCGCCAGGATGTTAAGGGTCTGTAAGGAGTTCGACCCCGAGATTGTCACCGTAATCGGTGGCCCTCACGCTACCTTCACACTGGAGGAGACCCTGCTGCGCTCCCCATGGATAGACGCTGTAGCCATCGGCGAGGGAGACACGACCGTGGTCGAGCTCGCCAGAGCGGTAGCCGGAGACAGCGATATCGGTCATGTCACCGGGATTGCCTTTGCCGATGGGGGCAGGGTAGTGAAGACGGAGCCGCGTTCCCTGGTCGCCGACCTTGACCAGCTGGCCCTGCCAGCACGGCATCTACTGCCCCTGGCCCGGTACCGCGCCCTGGGGGTCCCGTGCACGGTAATCACCAGCCGGGGTTGCCCGTACGGCTGTATCTTCTGCTCGGCACACCAGATGTTTGGCCGCAAGGTCCGCTTTCGCGACCCGGGGCTGGTGGTGGATGAGATTGAGATGGTGCACCGCGATTTCGGATTCCCGCAGATAAATATTGTTGATGACACCTTTACCGTCAACCATAAACACGCCTGTCAGGTGTGTGAAGAAATACTGAGGCGCAATCTGAAGATTACCTGGACTGCCTACGCCCGCGTGGATAACATGACCGAGGACCTGGTAGCGTTAATGAAACGGGCGGGCTGCGATAGAGTGCTGTTTGGCATAGAATCGGCTGATGAGGACATCCTGAAGACTATAGAGAAGGGCATCACCCCTGATGACATGAGGCGAGGTGTCAGGATAGCCACTGATGCCGGACTTGATGTCTTCACCTCCTTTATACTCGGACTTCCCGGCGAGAGCCCGGAGACCGCACGCAAGTCTCTGGCTTTTGCCGACGAGCTTAACAATAAATACGGCTCCAACTATGCCTTCCACATCCTGGCTCCTCTCCCTGGGACCAAGCTGTACGAAAGGGCCGATGCCTATGGTCTTCGCATCCTTACCCGAAACTGGGCTCGCTACGATGCCAATCAGACCATTACCGAGACCGCGACCATGAGCCGGGAAATGGCCAGGGAAGCCCTGGCGCTCTATGATGAGGTGATAGAAAGCGCCTGGAAAGAGGTAAGGCGCCGGGCCGAGGCAGGGGATGTTCAGTACGTACAGAGACTCCAGAAGGGTGAGAGCCAGGAGTTTGTCTGGAAGCTCCTCCAGGGGGATGTTATTGAGAAGCTGGGTAAAGTGGGTGCCGCCGTGCTCCGGGAGCCGGCAGAGGCTGAGCCAGAGCTGGCCCGCTGCATATCGCGGAAGCTGGCTTGGCCGCTTGAAAGGGTACAGCCACAGGTAACCCGGCTGGTACAGCAGGGACTTCTACAGCTCAGCCAGAGTACCGACGGCCTCCACTGGCACTGGAGCGATGTCCAACAGGGGCCTGAGGTATGGGGGAAGTTCTCAGATGTCTATAAGTGATACCGGCACAGGACACCGCAAAAGGCTGCGAGAGAGATTTATCAAGGGGGGTCTGTCCGGCTTCTCCGACTACGAGATTGTTGAATTGCTCCTCAGCCTGGGTACACCCCGCCGGGACTGTAAACAGCAGGCAAAAGAGGCAATCAGCCGGTTCAAAAACCTCAGGGGTGTCCTGTCAGCCTCTCTGGATGAGCTTCAGCAGATAAAGGGTATCGGTGCCCATTCCGCCTTCGGTATCAAGCTGGTGCAGGAGGTAGCCAGGGAGTTCCTCAAAGAGAAGATTAAGGATAAGCCCGTCTATAAATCCTCCCGGGAGATATTTGACTACCTCTACCACTCAATGCGCGACCTCAAAAAGGAGGTGTTTAAGGTAATCTACCTGAATAGTCAGCACCAGATTATTGAGACCGCCGACCTCTTTGAGGGAACGGTAACCAGCAGCTCTGTCCACCCGCGCGAGGTTATAGAGGGTGCCCTTAAGAATAACGCCGTCTCACTGATTTTCGCCCATAACCACCCCTCCGGTAAGGCTGAGCCAAGCAAGAGCGATAAAGAGCTAACCAGAGACCTGGTCTATGCCGGCAGCATTATGCAGATTAAGGTCCTGGAGCATATCATAATTGGCAATGACAGATACTTCAGCTTTGCCGGCGAAGGGCTGATTGAGCAGTACGAGCTGGACTTCCTCGGTTTGAAAATGAGGGGCGTCTCCGAGGCGAGGCGCCGGATATACCGCGCCAGGTTATTTGACACCGCACCTGATTAGCTCTTCTTTGCCACCACCGGCAATTCCACAAAGAACGTGCTTCCTTCACCCGGTTTGCTTCTGGCGTATATCTTGCCACCGTGTTCCGTAACGATACCATGACAGAGGCTGAGCCCCAGGCCAGTGCCGCCCCTTGTCCCTCTGGTAGTGAAAAACGGGTCAAAGACCCTGCCGAGGTCCTCTTTGGAAATCCCGGGCCCATTATCAGCAAACGAAATTCTAATACCCTGTTTCATCTGCTGAGTTTTGACGCTGAGCTCTCCACTCCCGTTGGCTTCGCTCATTGCCTGCTCGGCATTAAGGATGAGGTTCAAGAAGACGTGCTCAATCTGCTGGGAATCGACCATCGTCCTCGGCAAGCCGGGGGCAAGCTCAACTTCAAGGTCAATACTGCCTGTCCTCAGTTCGTATGCCCTTAACTCCAGAGTCCTTCCCAGGATATCATTTATGCTGGTGTACTCCTTCTCCGGCTCACGGCGGCGGGCAAAGGTAAGCAGATTCTCTATCACCCTGGCAGCACGCTTAGCTTCATTATAAATCCTTCCCAGATACTGGCTGTTTTCTAAGTCGGTGCTCTTTCTCAGGAGGCGCTGCGATAACCCCAGTACCCCGGTGAGGGGATTATTTATCTCGTGGGCGACACCGGCGGCCAGCTCACCAACCGATGCCAGCCGGCTGGACAGCAGAAGCTCTTCCTGGAGCTGTTTCTGCCTCTCCTCAGCCTCCTTCCGCTCGGTGATGTCCCTGATAAAGACAACGTTGGCGCGTTCCCCCTGGTACGTTGTGTAGGCGCTGGTAACCTCAATGGGAACCTCGGCGCCATCCTTTCTGACAATAGCCATCTCAAACAGCCCGGGGATAATCTCACCCTTCATCTTTTTCCGATGTCTTTTTAGAGAAGCCGCACGGTATCTGGAATGGAGGAGGTCAAAGAACGACATCCTGAGCAGCTCCTTCCTGGAGTAGCCGGTGATGCGGGGCCACTCATCACTGACAAAGGTATGAATGGCAGCTCCCAGCTCGGTATCCTGCAGCATTACGATAGCCTCCCCAATCGTACCCCCCAGATTCAGCAGGGCGTGGTACCTCGCCTCACTCTCCCGCAGCTCCTCCTCAGCCTGCTTGCGGTCGGTGATGTCCATAAAGCTCCCCAGCGTGGCCTGCCTTCCCCGGTACTGAATGGAGGCAACCGTCTCCATAGCCCATATAGCTTCCCCGCTCTTTCTGATATACCTGAACTCATAGGGTGCCAGACGGTTTCCCCTCAACATCTCCACTGCATTTTGCCTTACCATCTTCCTGTCTTCGGGGTGGACAAGATTCAAAGAACCCATACCCAGCAGTTCATCCTCAGTATAACCTGTGTATTTCTGGAACCGGGGGTTACCAAACTGACACCTCCCGTCCTGAACAATGTAGATGCCCACCGCTGAGCTACTGGCCAGGGTCTGGTACAGCTCCTCCGCCCGCTTACGCTCGGTTATTTCCAGGACAACCCCCAGGGCGGCTCGTCTCCCCTGGTACTGGATTGAGGCAACCGTCTCCGAAGCCCATACCACTGTTCCGTCCTGGTCGAGAATCCTGTACTCATAGGGGGCGGTACGCACTCCCTTCAGCATTTCCACTGCATTTTGCCTTGCCATCTCCCTGTCTTCCGGGTGAATCGCGTCGGTGAATTCGGAGCCGAGCAGCCCATCTTCAGTCATGTTCCTATCTCCAAGGAGGCGGGGATTGGCAAAGACAAACTTCCCGTCCTGTGCTATGTATATGCCAGCAGGTGAGCTTAGCGCTATGGTTTGGAAGATTTGCTCCGCCTGCTTTTGCTTGGTGATGTCTATAGTAATTCCTCTCAAGCCCACGATTTCATTTCCACGAGTAATAGGAGCAGTATACGCCAGAACCGGGAATGTGCTGCCGTCTTTCCTCAGTGCTGTATATTCAACCGCACCCACGTCTTCCCCGCTCAACACCCTCTGTGTATTCTGCTTTATTCTCTCCCGGTCCTCAGGAACATACATTTGCTCGCGAGTCAAACCCTTCCTAACATCATCTAAAGTGTAGCCAAAGGTGAGGGCCCCCTGACGGTTAGCGAAGGTGAGATTGCCCTCTCTATCCATTTCAAAGATAGTCTGGGGCAAGAAATTAATTAAATCTATATATCTCCTCCGGCTCTCCCGCAGCGCCTCATCAGCCCGCTCGCGCTCGGTGATGTCTCTGAAGAGCCCAAACATTAAGTTCTTCCCTCCAATGGTCACAGGTGTCGCACCGATGTTTACCGGGACAATGGTGCCATCCTTCGTGATAACCTCACCATCATAGTCGGCACTGTGCCCCTTCCTAACATGGTCGGCAAACCTCTGGCGATAATCGTTGGTCATTTGGGGGGGGTGGAGCTCACTTTGATGCATACCAATAATCTCCTCACGGGTACGACCGAGCAGCACCTCAGCCTGCCTGTTCGTGTCGAGGATACGCCCCGTTTCTACATCTGCCAGGAAGACTGCGTCGTTGAGCTCATTAAAAAGATGCCTGTACTTCCTCTCCGAATTCCGCAGCGCCTCATCAGCATGCCTGCGCTCGGTTTCTACCGCCTCCAGTTCAGCAACTCGCTGGCGCAATTCTGCCAGCTCACCCATGAGCTGTTGTTTCGTCTTATCCTCTTCCTTCATCTTCCCTAACCTCGTATCTCGCGTAGTGTCTCTACTTGACAATGCCAAGAAAGGTATTAACCGCCTGGACAATGTCTGATTCGCCGAACGGCTTATTCATAATGCCGAAAGGTCCCTCTGCCAGGACACGCGCCATCATTTCACTGTTAGGGTAACCGGTTATGATGGTTACCGGTAACCGGGGCTTGATTACCTTTATCTGACGAAAGACCTCTGCCCCGTCCATGCCAGGCATCCGGAGGTCGAGAAAGACCAGGTCAATGTCCCGCTGCCCTGCCAGTTCCAGCCCCTCAGCAGCGGTCTCAGCAGTTATCACCCTGTGCCCTGACTCCTCAAGGACATCCTTGAACAGCATCCGTATTACCTCCTCGTCATCAATGACCAGGATGGTTGCCTTTGCCCCCACTGAATTCCGCTGCAGCCATTCATCAATTGAGGCACTGTTGAACCTCCACTGCTGGTTTACCTTGGAGG
>Ga0315549_1003854_pt1 | contig 13069 bp, 17 predicted proteins | sample SalMarSW160200MG_FD_203101 | JGI IMG/M metagenome (GOLD analysis project Ga0315549, IMG submission 203101) | Salt marsh sediment microbial communities from the Plum Island Ecosystem LTER, Massachusetts, United States - Salt Marsh Sediment SW1601-200 ... | reverse complement strand
CTGCGGTGACTATTAGAACTTGGCTTATTGGATAAACTGGAAAAATGGTGTGTCTAAACCACAAGTTTACGTAAGCTTTCTTTTCAGGTTTTAATCCAAGTCTTTCAGCTTCGGTATCTACGAGTGGTGCTGACATCAATGCTCCACCGGCGACTGGGAGAAATCCTATTACCGCTGGAAGAACACTTGATACAATTTTCGAACTTTTGATTATTCTGCTTAGGCTCTCACTTAAATCGTTAATAACTCTTGTTTCTTTGTAGAGTTGGCTCATCAGCATTACTCCGAAAGTTGCAAGCACAACTGAAATGGTGCGCAAATCAACGGATGTTTCATATATTATTGTTGGAATGGTTTGCCAGTTAATTGAGAGTAAAGCTAGAAGCAGGGCTGTCGAGTTCAAGGTGATTCCAAGATTCACACGCTTGTATAGCATCAATCCGAGAAAACAGAAAGAAACGATAATTGCAGTTAAAGGATCAACGAATCCCAAATGTTAAGCTTCCTCGTAATCATTTATTTTAGAGAAATCAGAATATAAAGCCGAACTCTTAATTCTTTCCTTTCAACAGAAAAGAATTTGAACGTGAGTTTGGTTTGAAAAGGAAGGTTTTCATCTCAGGTCCAATTCAAGGCATGGAGACAGAGCAGTCTTACCGGGAGGTTATTCGCGAAATCTGTGTGCGTTGCGGTTATGAGCCTGTTGACCCTTGGCAACGGGAGAAAATAATATACAAGAGAACAGAACCAGGCTGGTGGACGAAAGTTCCAGCGGCTGGATTCATAAGAAGGGACTTGGAAGAAATAGAAAAATGTGATGTTCTAATTGCTTATTTGCCGAGGCTTTCAGCTGGAACTTGCATGGAACTTTTCTATGCTAAACTCAAAGGAAAGAAAACAATCTGCATATGCCCGCTTGAGAATCCAAGCCCATGGATAATTATTCACTCAGACACCATCTTAAAAGATATTGACGAACTTGAAGCTGCACTTAAACGTGATGCCAAATGAGTTTTGTGCTAAAGCTTAGAAAAGGTTATGATTACCCCTTTCTATCTGCTAACTGGGTTCGGAACAATTGCCTCGAACAATAAGGTATGTTTGCCCCCGATGCGGCGCGGTCCATTCTGTTGAAGATTACCAGAACAGTCTCTTTTGTAGAGAATGTGGAAGCTTCTTAAGAAAAAAACATGTTGCAGTTGAACAGCCTTCGAGGAAAGTTCAGAAAAAAGGCAAATCTGGCATTGAAAGATTCTTTCCTTACAGTGATTTTCGTCCTTTCCAACGTGATGCAATAGACTTTGCGTTTAACGTTATTAGGAATAGGAGGATTGGCTTGCTTTCCTCTCCATGTGGCACCGGCAAATCCATTTCTGTTTTGACAGCGTTTTTCATGGCTAAAGAATTGGATGACTCTATTGGGCGGCTTTTTGCGCTGACTAGAACGCGGAATCAGCTTGAAATCTATTGTAGAGAGCTTAAGAGAATCAAAGAATATTCAGGCATTAACTTTGTTGCGTCTATTTTCAAGAGCAAGATGGAGATGTGTCCCTATGTGCGAGAGAATACAAGGTTTAGGAACATAAGCTATCGCGGCTTTCTTCAATACTGCAGAAACCTGAAGGACGGCACGTTTGGGAATACTTGCGAGTATTATGAGAGAACTTACAAAGGAAGGATGCTGAGCTGGCGTGCTTACAATGTTATTGACAAGATTAAGAAAACTGGTCCTTTGCTTCCAGATGAAGTGTATAAGATAAGCGTTGATGAACATCTTTGTCCTTACGAGGTTACTAAGGTTCTCGCAAAGTATGCTGACATCATCGTTGGCAACTACAATTACATTTTGGTTGACTCTGTTAGGAACTCGATTTTTGGAAGAGCAGGAATAAAAGTGGAGGATCTGAACTGCATTTTTGATGAAGCTCACAGTTTGCCATATTATGCTGCCGGCATCCTTTCAGACGAGCTTTCGTCAACATCTGTTGAGCGCGCCCAGAGAGAAGTTGAAATTTTTGGTGTTGATGATTTTGGTTTTTTGGAAGCTTTGTATGATGTGTTGGTCAAGCTTGGAAAAAAAATGCATGTGGAATTCGGGTTTGGTGTTGAGCATGTTATAGGAACCCGTGAAATAGTCAAGCCATTGTTGAAAACGTTAAGCGTTAATGCTGATAAGCTGATTGAAACCATTTCTGAACTTTCAGAACTGGGAGAGACTATTCGTTACAAAAGGGCCGAGGCGGGTAGAAACCCAATCTCCTATCTGTCCAGATGTGCCGATTTCCTTTCACATTGGGTTAACATGGCAGGCTCGAGTTACGCTCGGTACATGAAGGCTGAGGTTGACAGGGATAAAAGACGCCGTGTAAGGCTTGGGATTAGATGTCTTGACCCTGCTTTGGCTGCAAGCGTCATTAACGAGCTTCGTTCTGCAGTACTCATGTCTGGGACCCTTTGGCACACTGATTATTACGTTGATGTTCTGGGTATTGAGAAAAGCCGTTGCGAAAGCGTTGAGATTCCAAGTCCTTTTCCGCGTGAGAACAGGCTTATTGTTGTTGATTTGTCTGTTACAACAAAGTTTGAAAAGCGAGGTGAAGCCCAGTGGAAGAGAATTGCTGATCATCTGGAAAAAATTATTGGACAGATTAATGGCAGAGTGGCTGTTTATTTTCCATCTTATGCCATAATGCACGAAGTTGTTAATGCTGCAAATTTTGATTTGCCTTTCATTCTTGAGGAGAGACATACTAAGATTGTTGATTTGCTGCGGTTTTTGAAGTCTAACCAGCAATGTGTTGTTTTCGGAGTTGCTAGAGGCAAGATAAGCGAGGGTGTTGATATGTCTATGGACGGTAGATCGTTGCTTTCAGCTGTAATAGCAGTTGGTTTGCCTTATCCCAAGCGAACTGAACTACAAACAGTTCTAGTTAAGTATTTTAGAGAGAAATTTGGGAACAAAGCCATGGAATATGCGAACGGCATTCCCTGCTTGAATGCTTTAGCCCAGTCTGCTGGAAGGTTGCTACGTAGTCCTGAGGACAAGGGGGTAATAGTGATGATGGATGGACGTGCTGCTGGAAGGTTTAAGCAGAAGCTTCCGAAGGACTGGAGAGAGGACATGAAAGCTGATTACGACATTGAAGAACTCTCGGAGAGAATCAAAAACTTCACCGCTGATAATGCAGAGTTTTCAGAAACGAAAATAAGAATCTAAAAGCGAAAGTTCAGTCCGTGAGATCACAGCCTGATAACGTGACTATAACGAACTTTAGCCCTTTTTTGGTTCCACTTCACAGACATTCTATACACTTCATGTGAGTGCTTTTGCTCGTGTTTCTCATGGATTTGACTGCTAAAGATTCAGAATTCACAAGCGATTTATCCACTTTAGACGAAACCTTAAAGAAGGTACATACAAATGCGAAAGTCAAAGCTCGAGTCGTACATCGATATTCTGGAAGTCCTTGTGAATAAGCCTTTAACCCTTGACCACATAGCATATGAAATCAATATAGAGTGCACGATTCTTAGGCAACATCTAGACTTTCTGATAAAAAACAGACTCGTCGAAGAAAGGAAATCAGAAAAGAGAACGCCATATGCTATCACAGAAAAAGGCATAGCGGTGCTGAGAGCCCTCAACTTTCAAAAATACTTCGGAAAAATCTCAAACAAAATAAGGGTTATAGACGAAGCACTAGAAATCATACGCAAACTGGAGAAGAATGAACAAGGGAAAGAAATCTGAATCATACACTATAGACAAAGTTTAGGATATGCTAAGAGAGCAACGGCTGACAATTGCCTAAGCAAACATGACCAAAATCTTTTAAAAAACGTAAGCTCTACTGAAGGTAGGAGCGGCCGTAGTCTAGTTTGGTTTAGGACATCAGCCTGCCACGCTGACGACCCGGGTTCAAATCTCGGCGGCCGCACCATTTTGAGCAACTGCAGATGTTTTGTAACAAGCTAAGAAAATAGCCCCTATAATTTTCTGCATGGAAATGTGTTCGGAGCCAATACATTGTAGTATGTAAGAAACACCAAGTTTTTATGAACAACTAACTTACGTACTGTTAATGCCAGGCAAAAAAAAATTTTTAGCCCGTTATGAGGAACTGGGTTGGGAATACAAGGATGTTAACCCAAGACAAGCCATTAGAATAAACTCCATAAACGCCAAAGAAGTGGTTGTCACCAAGAGACTGCGGTCATTAGGTATAAAGCTTGAAAAGATTCCCTTCCTAAAAAACGGCTATTGGATATGCAAATCAAAATTTTCCGTAGGAGCAACATCAGAATACCTTTTAGGCTTATACTCAATTCAAGAGGCAGCCGCTCAAATCCCCGCAACATTATTCACAAAACTAAAAGACATGGTTGTTCTTGACGCCTGTGCGGCTCCAGGAGGAAAAACCGTTCAACTAGCCGATCTAATGCGGAACACAGGCGTGATAATCGCTTTAGACATTAGAAAGCGAAGGTTAACTGCGTTGTCTAACCATTTAGAACGGTGTGGTGTAAGAAATGCAATAGCCTATTACATGGATGCAAGACAAGCTTCAAAGTTAAAAATAACGTTTGACAGAATCCTCTTAGACGTTTCATGCTCAGGCAATTTCGTAACAGACAAAGATTGGTTCAAAAAAAGAACAATCAAAGACGTGAAGAGAAACGCGCGACTCCAAAGGGAAATACTAACCGAAGTAACCAAAGTCCTAAAGGATAACGGTGAAATCGTTTACGCAACATGTTCGCTGGAGCCTGAAGAGAACGAACTGAACATTGACTGGGCAACAAAAAGTCTAAAGCTCAAAGTTGAAAAAATCAGCTGCCACGGAGAAAAAGCGTTAACAAATGTTTTCGGCAAAAAACTGGACAGTTCAATAGAGAACTGCAGGAGAATTTGGCCTGGACAAACCCAAGGATTCTTCGTCTGTAAACTCAAAAAACGTGGGTGTGCACAATGAAGCAGATAAAAGACTTTGTAAGTCGATTTCAGATAAGGATTAGTTTAGACAAGAATCTGATAATGAAAAGGCGAGACAGATACTTTCTTCTGAACGATAGTTTGAAGAGGTTAATCTCAAAAGACTTCTTTTATGCGGGAACGTGTCTTGGGAAAACTAAAAGGGGGAAATTCTTTCCAAGCTTTAACCTCCTGAGAATTATTGCAGGGAAAAAGGCAAACAAGGTAACTGTTGACAAGAAGACGGAATGGCTTTTCATCTGCAGCAGGGACATATTCAAACAAGGAATAACTGAAGAGATGGGTTCAAAAAGGAAAGGCGATTACACATTAATCCTGAACCAGCATGGCGAATGCCTAGGCTTCGGTAGAATATTGTGCAATCTGGACAAAGCAAAGGATGGAGTTGTCATAGAAAATATTTCAGACATAGGAGACTTCTTAAGAAGGGAGAAATAGCAGTTTAGATTAAAGCTTGACCTTTTATTGCTTCTATTAGGCTTTCAATTTTCACGGTTTTCTGCTCTCTTCTCTTTAAGTTTCGAACCACAACGGCTCCTTCTTTCAGTTCTCTCTCTCCTACAATCACTGCATAGTCCATTTTTCTTCTGTCTGCATCTTCCAAAGCTTTTGCCACTTTTCGTCCCATAACCTCAACCTCAACTGGTATGCCCGCATCCCTCAGCATCCGCGAAATATTAAACGCTTCCCCCTTCAACCCTTCATTAACGGGAATCACCACAACGGTTTTTTCTTTCTCCGTTTTCAATATAGTCTTCTGTTTTTGCATTGCCATCATTATCCTATCTATTCCATGGGCAACACCGACTGCCGGTGTGGGTTCACCTCCGAACATTTCAATAAGCTTGTCATATCTTCCACCGCCACCCAACGCTATATTAAACTCTGGAACGTAAACCTCAAAAGCCATACCAGTGTAATATTCAAGTCCCCTAGCAAAACCAGCCTCAACAACCATGTTGATTTTCTCTCCGCTTTCCGAAACAAACTGAAGAATCTCCTCAAGATTTCTCACAGCATCAACAGCACTTTCATAGGCTTCAGCAAGTCTTTCCATCTCACCTAGAACGTCAGAGAACTTGCTGCCCCCCACTTTCACCAGTTCTCGAAGAGACTGTGAGCATCTACTAGACACGCGTTCAGTCTCTTTAACCAGATCAATAGCCTGATCATACTCTTTTTTATCCATTAACTGCATAATTCTGTTTTGGACTTCATCTTCAACTTTTTCTTGGCTTAAAATCCCCCTCAAAACTCCGACATGCCCAACTCTGAAAACGAAATTCTTTAATCCAACAGCCTTCATCAAACTGTTCGTTAACATCATTATTTCCGCGTCCGCTTCAGGATTGCTTGAACCCATCAATTCATAATTTGACTGCCAAAACTCTCTGAAACGACCTTGCTGCGGCTCATCATATCGATAGAGACTTCCTACAGAAAACATTCGCAAAGGCTTACGCTCATTTCTTAAAGTGGTTGCAACCAGTCTCGCCACAGAAGCCGTGAACTCCGGTCTTAAGGCAACCTTGCGTCCACCCAAATCCTCAAAAGCGTACATTCTAGAGCGAATCTCTTCACCAGCTTTTGCAGCTAAAAGCTCGTAAGATTCCAAAACAGGCGTCATTATCTCCCCATACCCATAAAGCCGCGCAATTTTTCTAGACTTTCCTTCAATGTACTTCATCATTTGGGCTTCTTTTGGCAGAAAATCTCTCATTCCACGAACTCTTCTGAAAGCTGGCAATTCGACACTCCACTATTTTAGGGTTAACTGTGAAACCGAGTAGTAAACTATTTCGCCTCTACGGTTCATAACAGCCAAAACCAACTCTTTCTTAAGGCTTTGACATTGTCTCAGAATACGGGTTAGATCCCCGAGTGATATTGGATTGCCCTCTTGCATGGTCAAAATTAAGTATTTAGCCGTTTTTTCACCGTATCCCCCTCGTTCGTAAACTCGGAAGTCAACGCCTAAGCCGAAACCTTCGCGAACAATGTATCCGCGACTTCTCAAATCACGATATGCTAAATATTTGGCCCAAGCATTTTCATCAGTATCCTCATAGTGTTGCAGAACCCTTTGAAAATCCACAGGTTCACCTTTTCCGTTCTCGATGTCCAAGTTTCCCTTATCCAAAAGATACAGAGCCTCATAAAATGCAAGCAAAAACGCATCGTTCTCAGCTACACCATAACCCCTTGAAGAAAGTTCATCCACACTCTCTCCTTCAGAAACTTTGACGCCATTTTCAACAAGCAAACCCGTAACCTTAAGTTCTGAGCGGACAGCAGTCTTTTCCTTACTCTCGTTCATGCATACCCTCAACCAGCATAAAACCATCTTTTCACTTATAAATTGGATTCAAACTTAACGAGATCTTCCTTACGTAGGGCACCATCCTCGCAAATAACAGCAGTTACATATTCCAACGGAGTTATGTCAAAGGCTGGATTCAAAACATTCACTCCCTCAGGAGCAATCCTCTGCGAACCTATGTGCGTAACCTCTTCCGACCGTCTTTGCTCGATAGTAACATTTGCCGAGGTGTGTGCCAAGTCAAAGGTGGATTTAGGAGCTGCAACATAAAATGGAATGTCGTGTTCTTTGGCTAGAACAGCTATGGTGTATGTTCCAATCTTGTTGATTAACGCGTCTCTAACTATTCTGTCTGCTCCAACTATGACTTTGCTGATTAATCGCCTGTACATGACATAGCCAACCATGTTATCAGTAATCAAAGTCACTGGTATACCGTCGCGTTGAAGCTCATAAGCCGTTAACCTTGCTCCCTGCAGTTTCGGTCTTGTCTCAGTCGCGATAACCCTAATCTTTTTCCCTTGCTCCCAAGCAGTTCTTATTACGCCTAGAGCCGTGCCATAATCAACCGTTGCTAACGCACCAGCGTTGCAATGCGTTAAGATAACATCCCCGTCACGAATGAGTTCAGCGCCGTGCTTACCAATCAAACGATTCGCCGCTGCATCTTCATCAGCAATTTTCTGCGCCTCTTCAACAACAAATGCGGCTAAATCTTTGGCGTTTTCAGAGAAACCTCTCGCCTTGGTCAGAATCCTATCTATCGCCCAGAAAAGATTAACAGCCGTCGGCCTAGTTTCCTTCAAAGTCTCTGCCGCTTTCTCCAACTCGTTAACTAGTTCCGCCTCCTTTTCAGCTTTTGAATGATAAGCCACCAAAGCCAATGCAAAGGCTGCAGACGCACCCAAAAGTGGTGCGCCCCTTATTTTCATAGTTTTTATGGCATCAGCCACTTCAATAACATTTTTCATCTCCAAAAACACGGTTTCCTGCGGAAGCTTCGTCTGATCTATCGTTACAACCGTTCCATCATGCCACTCTATCGTCCTCATATTAATGCCTCAGTAAACCGTTTTATGACGTAAACAGTATAAAACTTATGAGGAAGTGAAAACATTATGAAACGGAAAACCGTAGAAGTTCTTCTTGAAAAATTTGGAAAAAGATATTCTAAAGTTTTAGGTATAAATCTAGACAGTGGAAAGGATGAGGAGATTTTCAAATGGTTCTTAGCCTCCATACTGTTTGGTGCACCCATAACTGAAACTTCAGTCACCAAAACTTACAAATGCTTTCAAAAATATGAGGTTTTAACGCCTGAAAGAATCCTTGAAACTGGATGGGATGGCTTAGTTAGAATCCTTGATGAAGGAAGTTACACACGCTACGATTTCAAAACTGCAGACAAACTTTTGGAAGTTATGCAAAACCTCACGGAAAAGTACAATGGAAGCCTCAACCTTCTTCATAACAAGGCTTCCAATGCAAGAGACTTGGAAAATGGGTTGAAGGATTTAGGAAAGGGCATAGGTGACGTGACTATAAGCATCTTCCTAAGAGAATTACGAAAGGTCTGGGGAAAAGCCAACTCAAATCCAACGAGTCTGGTAGTCTCTGCTGCCAAAAACCTTGGGATAGTAAAGAACGAAACCGTTGAAAATGCTCTAAAACAACTGGAGGATTTTTGGGCTAAAAGCAAAGTTGCAGACGAATCATTCATTAACTTTGAAACAGCCCTGCTTAGACTGGGCAAAAATTTCTGTAGAAAAGGAAAATGCGCCTCTTGCCCAGTTGAAAGAGACTGCTTAAACCCTAAGGTGCCTTAACGTATGTTATGACTTCTATTGGGCAGCCTTCACGAAGCTTCAGCTTCTTATTCCACTTATCTCCAACAGCTATGAGGGAGAAAATTCCTGAAATTTCAGCCTTCGCTTTCCGAACTAAATTAACTAACGCGGCTTGAGTTTCACCAGTCTTAATCATGTCATCCACGATTAAAACGCTGTCTCTCCTTTTAACGGCGTCCTTCGGAATATAGAGCGTCATGGTTACCCCTGAATCCCTGAGGGCATAAGTTTCTTCCAGAAAAGCCTTGACTCCAACTTCCTTGTTTCTCTTCGCTGTTACTAGGTTAACTCCAAGGGCGCTAGCAACCATAGTACCCAACGGAATTCCATCCACGGCTGCCGTTAAAATCTTTGTGACACGTTTTCCAGCAAAATTTGCGAGTGCATGGTTGGCTGCCTGCTGAAGGATGTTAAAGTCACCTATGATCTCGGTGTTATCAAAGTATCCTTCTTCATTAAATTTTATTCTGCTTCGAAGCTCCCTTTCCAAGCCAACAAGTTTTGTCAACACTTTCCAAAGTTGCTTCGCCCTCGCAGTATTGGGCAAAACATGCCCTTTCGCGTACCTACTTAAAACAGTCACTGGCAAGCCAGTCTTAGACGACAATTCACGATAGGTGATGTTCCTCTTATATTTTGCAGTTCTAAGCAACTCGATAGTCATTAAACGAAGTTTCAGTTCTTCTGCATGTGTGCTCATAACCCTCCCCCTTATACATCGATAAGTTAAAGATTGAAGTATTTACCTTTTATTATTGCATTACTGATTTATAATTTCTGTTCGGAAATCGAACATGAGTGGCGGGTCCGCTGGGATTTGAACCCAGGATCTTCGGCTTAGAAGGCCGACGCGCTTTCTGGGACGGTGCTATCCAAGCTGCGCCACGGACCCGTGAATTTTCATATATAATTGTTGAATATAGTTTTATCCCCTCTACGTGGCGATGTCCCCCGCAAATTCCCCTTTTTTTTGTTTCTGCATTGGTTGATTAGATGTTTGAAGGAGGTTGGGAAGGTGTTTGTCGGTGGTTGAGGATTTGCGAGATGTGATGTGTAAGCTGGCAGTTGTTCTTGATGAGTTGTGTGTTGTTGTTTTGGATCATGAGAAACGTTTGCGGAAGCTGGAAAATCATGACTGTGAGTGAGGTTAGCTGTTGGTGTTATGCTACGCAGAGACAGGTGGAGGTGAAAGGCAGGATTGTTGGTAAACGTCAAGCTGATTTGTTGGAAATTCTTGATTGTGAACACAAAGATTGTCCGAAACGTTACGCAGTGGACTGCCTGATCGGTAAGTTACTAGAGGGAAGGTGGCCGTGAGATCTGTTTCAACTGGGTTTTCTGGGTGAATTTTTTGGCTGGGGCTCGTAGGCATAAGGGTGTTTCTGGGGAAACATTACGTAAGGTAGGTAAGGGTTTCCTCGAGGGATCAATAGAAGCTGCAGTTTTTAAGTTGCTTGATAAAAATCCGTTATTGACAGCACAGCCGATATGTCAACTTTTAGGCTTATCTTTCAAGAACTATCGAAACTACATTACTAAACTGCGAAGCCTATGGAGAACATTACCTAAAAATGAACAAGGTTCAAAGTGTTCAATTCATGGGTGGCGTGGTTGTTGTTATTTGCCGAATAGTGTAGCCGCTGGGATTCGGTCCCAGGCTGTTGAGGTTGGTTGGGTTGAGACTAGGGCTCGTAACAGGTGGTTGTTGTGGAAGGATAGGCTTGGCAGATTACAATGGTTTGAGACTGGTAGAGTTAACTTGTATGTGCGTAAGCCTGCTAATTTGGGTAAAGCCTATCAGTTGATTTGTAACGGTTTTAGTTTTACGGGGCTTGTTACTGATATTAAGGTGTTAGAACAGATCTTGTCGACTCTTCGATTTAAAGGAGCCCATTATGTTTTTCCGACTGAACAGCGTTTGCCTAGGCTTACGATTGATTTGTTTGCGAAGAGCAACGGTGTAATCATTAAGGTTGGAGATCGGAGTCATCCGCATGCTGTGGAAGTTATTGCTTGTTATCCTGATTGGGCTGAGCGAAACGAGCGTTTGTTTGAACATTTGAATGATACTTTGAAGCGGTTGATTGTGCCTGTTGCGCCGAACAATTTGAAGAGGGATGTGGATTATGTTGCTTAGGGTTTACGAAGTAGCTGGTGTTTACGAAGAGGCTCTTCGTGTTTTGGAATGTTTGGTTGTTAAAAGCGGTTTTGAATGTTGTTTTGGGAGGCTTGTTTTATGGTTGTTTTGTTGAAAGCGTTGTTTTCTAAGGGTTTCTTAAGACTACATGTTTGTGATGCTGTTTGGTCTAGGCTAATGGCTCTACAATTGCTACGTTCTATACATTGTTTGTGGGGGGTTTTTTGAAGTTTTGACAGCTGCTGACGCGGATAATGTTAAGCGGCGGCGTACTCCTGAGGAAAAGTATGGTAAATACAAGTGGCAGCGCATCCTTATTGACCGTAACAGTAGGGAACTTCGAGAGATCAAACGTATGCTGAGGGGCTTAAGTTTAGGTCTCAGCCATCTCATGGATTATGATAGTGAATATTTGCTTAAGATGGTTTGCTGTGACAGTCGAGACGAAATTATTTTAGATATGCTACATGAGTGCGGGCCCGCCGGGTTGTCTCCTAAAGAGATCTTTTTGAAGGTGCGGCGTTACGGTTTAAAATATCATCATATTACTCGTCGGATCAAGCGCATGAACAAGCGTATGCAGAATGAGATTGTTGAGCAAGTAGCTGATAAAGTGGGTAGAAACTGGACTTTAAGTGACTTTATGCTTCACAATTGGAGTGCTAAGACGAATGAGATTGAAACTGAAATATAGGATGTTAACCTTTAACAAATTTCGTCGCGCGCGCTCCTCGAGGAAAGTGTAGGTGCTCCAAGTGTGTGAGAGAAGAAGAATAAAAATTTAATCCCAAACCCAAAAAAAGTTTTAAAAACTAAAATTTAATCTACGGAATTCATTTTTGGCTAACATGCTTTTTTCGTGTGCATTTTTGGCAGACTTTTTGCTTAAATCTTCGCCTTTCAGGCTCAAAGAATTTTCCGCACACACAACATTTAACTTGAATGGCTAGTTTAGGCTCAAGCAGTTTCAAGCGTCTTTTAATCTCTGCTTTAATTTCCGAATCGCTTTCAGCTCTCAAAGTCTTAGTTAAAAGTCGTTTGGCCAATTCTACACTGTCTTTTCCGAAGACCTTTGAAAAAACATTAGACGGCTTACCATTTGCGCTCGGTTGTTGTGGCAGCATGCAAACATAATTTGCGGGGTACTTTTTTGATTTATCTAAGTCAACAACTGCAAATCGAATATAGCGCCCCTGAGAGTAGTCTCTCACATCGTCTTTTTTGGATACGTATAACCGTAGTTTCATAACAATTCAGCCTAGAGGAAAATGGCGAATGCAAATTCTTGATATTTTTGGGAGTTCCCCGTCTTCTTTCACTAAGGAATTGTCACTTAAAACGGTTTAGCTTCATTCAGGTTAATTTTAATCCCAAACCCAAACCCACGAAGACAAAGAGATAAAAATAAATCCCATATGTTCGATAATAATTAATTGCAGGGAGATACAGGCTGTCCAGTTATCGTAAATCGAGAAGAAAAGACTGGTTGAAAACACTCATTTACATTGCAGTATATTTGACGGTTCTCGGGTTTACAAGTATCTACCTGCTTCTCTCATACTGGTATGTCTGGATGGCATTGGCAGCAGGTGGTTTGGTTATCCTCGTCTCCTGGCACGCCAAAGCTACCGTTTACCATTGCCCAAGATGCGGCTACGAGTTCGAAATATCTATATTAACCGATTTTCTTAGTCCCCACGGAGTAGACAGGAAGGGTGGTTGGAAGTACTTAAAATGTCCAAATTGCTCCAATCGATCAAGAATGGAGATAC
>Ga0315549_1003851_pt1 | contig 13072 bp, 11 predicted proteins | sample SalMarSW160200MG_FD_203101 | JGI IMG/M metagenome (GOLD analysis project Ga0315549, IMG submission 203101) | Salt marsh sediment microbial communities from the Plum Island Ecosystem LTER, Massachusetts, United States - Salt Marsh Sediment SW1601-200 ... | reverse complement strand
GGGGCGAGGCAGTCAGAAACAGAGTCCTGTAATGGTTATGGCCAGCACTGTTCATGATTTCACTTCAGTAAAACATCATAAAAAACCAACAAAATTCCGTTATGTTCGGATGGTTGTTATGGAAAATCTCAGAGGGGAGACTGTTGATGAGATCATTAAACATAACGTTGATTATGATTCTGTTATAAAAACAGATAAGTATACAAGCTACGCAAACATTAAGGAAAATGTTTGGACGCATCTGCCAGAAAAGCCTGCTTCGAAGGATACTGAAAAAGCCCTTCCATGGGTTCACACTATGATAAGCAATGCGAAAAGATCGTTGTTGGGTGTTCATCATATGGTTTCCAAAAAGTACATCCAGAATTACCTCAATGAGTTTTGTTATAAGGTTAACAGGCGTAACTGTAGTGAAAAACTGTTTGACAGGTTATTAATTGCTTGTGTGTCATGCCAATATAGAAATATTGTTAATGTTTACCGATAGTCATAATATCTTTAATTGAATATATTAATGCGTTTGCCACTTAAATCCTTATGAAGTAAAATTTGAAACTAAATAATCAGTTATTCTTGTTTTGTTTTCTATTTTGATAACTGGACTAAGTTGATGAACATGTATACTATAAAAGCCTGTATACCTGATAGATGCCAGGCCATTTCAAATACAATTATTGATAACAATCTGGTTATGACTTATTTCTAAATTCGGTTCATGCTTATTTAGTTATTTAAGTGAAATTAATTCTCAAGTTTCAATTATTGCTTGTAATTCAACGCAATACCCATAACGAGGAATAATTCAGGATAATCATGGCCTCTGGCTAGTACAATAGTGGCTATTGTAAAAACTAGCAAACTACACAGTAACAAAGAGTAAGGTGATATTGATTCATGCAAAGCTATGAATGAATTAATCACACTCTTAATTAAGATAATAATCAATAATATAAATGGGATTAATCCAAACTGGCTCCAATATCCCAATAAATTATGCAGATAAATATTTGCAGGGTATGCATTTTTTGTGAATCCACCATAATTTCCGTTAAACCAATTTGCAAACAATTGCGGTAAGTTTGCGTCAACGATTTCTCGTCTAAATGTTCTTGAAGTATCTGATCTACTGAATACTGAAAACATACGTAAGTTTTTAGTTTCAGTAAATTGCATTAATATTATGAATATAATCAATATTATTGTTAGGCCAATAACTAATATTTTAATTTCTCTATTTTTTAACTCAATGAAAAGAATTGGTAATATAAAAATATAGAAGTAAAAAGAAGCCCTTGAACCTATTGAGAATAAAAATGGCAAAAAAATAAGAAATGCTAGTACTTTATTTCGTTTTTCAAAAACCATTATCGTAAATACTGACCAGATAGCATATGAACTTCCGAGGAAAAGATGAATATATCCTCTGTTTTCCTTTATACTATAGTTTAATGATATAGATTCGAAATTAAAGAACAATAATAACTGCAGGCTCATTATTACCTGACAAAAAATAATAGCCCATTTATATTCATAAATTATATCGAAATACTTACTGAGGAAATGTCCTGACAAAAAGAAAAAATAATATAAACTCAACCATTGTACATTTAAAAGATTATATTTTGTTAAAGTGGGATTATTTAGTCGATCCTTATAAAATTAGCTTTTACAATAATTTAACTGGTTCCGGTATCCCCAGATCATTTTTTCAATAATTTCAATTAAGACATTAATAACAGATTCACGGATCTTCCGTAAAATCTTCATCATATTGAATGCTGCACCAGCTAAAAGCGTGTTAATCATGTCACCTTCTGTGCCTTTGAGATAATTTCTCAGCAATCTGTGGTCTTGTTTTATATGTCCTATAATTGGTTCAATAGATGCTCTCCTTCGGAACCTCTCTCTCTCTTTTCTTTTTTGGTAAGCAGTTTTCCCTTTACCCGAACCTGGTATTTTTATTTTGACACCCATAATGCTTTTCCGACCCTTGCAGCCTCGGTCAACCAGCGCACTTTCAGGCAACCGTCCAAGGAGATCTTCAACCTGCTCAAGCTGTGGTTCTATAGCATGACCGTCATAAATGTTATCTTCAAAGGCCAGCGCTCCAACAACTATTCCACTATTTTTGGTAAGTGCAAAGCAGCTTTTATTACCGAACTCATATTTCTTGTGTTCTTTCCCTTTTGAGATGCATTTTACCTCAGGAGCATGGAAACTGTACAATTTATTTTTGTCATCCCTTTTCTGTCCAAGAACAAGAAGGTATAACCAGAGCTGCTCATCATAAAAGCCAAGCCTGTCAATGTCATCAAGTTTCCGCTCAACATCCCTGACCATTCGTCCGGCTATCGTCTTAAGCCTACGGGCTGCTGCGTTCGCCTTTTTCTTTCGTTTTGGATGTTCCCGGAACCGCTGATCGATCATTAGCTGTTTGACTATTCGTGTATATTGTTGCCTTAGCTTTATGTTTTCTTTTTCAGCTATTTTACGGCATCCTTCTATTATCTTCTTATGAAGCTTTGAATCAGTCGGGAATGTTATATTTTTCTCTTGTACAGTGGTGTCAATCAGGATCTCTTTTTCATTAACTTCTTTGGAGTCAAACAGACTTATGCTGAGCTTTAATATCTTTTGGGCTCCCTCTTCTCCAATACGCTTTCGAAAATGCACAAAATCACTCGGATCATATGGCTGGTCATATTGAAAATATGTCTCACCGCAGAAGTATTGCCAATAAGGATTTTCAATCCATCGGGCTACGAAAGTCTCATCTCCAAGATTATACATCTGCTTCAGTAACATACTGCCAACCATTTTCTTTATTGGAACTGCCGGCCTTCCAAGTCCCGGATAATAAACAGAAAAATCTTTCTCAACTTTGTCCCAGTCAATTTTCTGTGAGAGAAGTACCAGTTCGTGCTTCATATTTATCACATTTACCAACGGTATGCGAAAAACATTCAGTTGCGGATTCTGTGGAATTTTTCCTTTCATTTTGCAAGGTTTTTATCGAATTTACTCATTACCTTGCAGATAATTAAAATATGTTATTAACATTACTCATTAGTAATCAACATATTAACGCTTTTTTAAGGATCGACTATTTAAATTATGTATAATAACATAAAAAATACTTAAAAAAAACATTGAGATTATAAGTAAGATAATATTTTGCCTTATACGAAATCCGGATCTAAAGACATCTCTGATAAGGATAAGGGTTAAGTATATTGTAATTGTCCCATTAAGAACAATAAATACTATTTTTCTTGGAAATTCAGGTAACCTCCAGAAATATAATTGATAAAGTAAAATATGTTGCAAAGGTAAAGCGACAATTAGGCCAACAAGTGTAGCAATTGCCGGCAATCTGGATTCATTATATATGGTATTTCTTATAGCTACTGAATTCAAAATCAAATAACTTTTATCGATCCAGCCTCAAAAATGTTCAAATCAGATATCACCATGTCATGAATCAATTCCCTTAGTGTGAATCTCGGTTCCCATTTTAACTCTTTTTTTGCCTTTTCAGGATTTCCTATCAGAGAATCAACTTCAGTAGGTCTGAAGTATCTCGGGTCGATTTCCAGTACTACCTTACCTGCAGGAAGATTGAACCTTGGATTATTGCATCCCTGGATTATTCCTATTTCATTTTTCCCATTTCCTCTAAAGGCAATATCAATATCGAGAATAGCAAATGCCTGTTTAACAAATTCCCGAACAGATGTTGAAACTCCTGTTGCAATGACATAATCGTCAGGTTTATCATGTTGTAATATAAGATACATGGCTTCAACAAAATCTTTCGCATGGCCCCAGTCACGTTCTGCAGATAGGTTCCCTAAATAAAATTTATCCTGCAAACCAAGCGCAATCTTGGCTACAGCTCGGGTAATTTTCCGGGTTACAAATGTTTCACCTCGTATTGGAGATTCATGGTTGAAAAGAATCCCGTTGGATGCAAATATTTTGTATGCCTCCCGGTAATTTACAGTTATCCAGTAAGCATATAACTTAGCAACAGCATATGGACTTCGCGGATAAAATGGTGTATTTTCTGTTTGTGGGATTTCCTGAACCAAACCATAAAGCTCACTTGTTGAAGCTTGATAAAATTTTGTTTTATTTGTTAAACCTAACAAACGTATAGCTTCTAAAATTCTTAATGTACCTAACGCATCTGCATTTGCAGTATATTCTGGAGTTTCAAAGCTAACATGAACATGACTCTGAGCTGCTAGATTATATATTTCAGTTGGTTGTGTCTCTTGAATTATACGAATAAGATTTGTTGAATCAGTCATATCACCATAGTGAAGAATAAAATTCCGATGATCAATATGAGGATCCTGGTAAAGATGATCTATTCTGTCAGTATTAAAAAGTGAACTGCGTCTTTTAATACCATGAACAATATACCCTTTTTTTAACAGTAATTCAGACAGATAAGCTCCGTCCTGTCCTGTAACACCTGTAATTAATGCAACTTTTGACATAATACCGTATAATTAGTTGAATAGAAATGGATCAGATTATTATACAAGGAAATTTTTAATATTTCAAATACCATTCATATAGCAGTTTAATACCTTCATCCAGATTAATCTTGTGATGCCAACCCAATTTATGTATTCTTTCCACTGATATAGTTTTTCGATATGTCCCATCAGGTTTACTTTTGTTGAAAATAAAACCACCTTGAAATCCTAAGATTTCTTTTATTAGATAGGATAAATCTCTTATCGATAAATCAGTACCTGTACCTATATTGAGATGACTATTACGTATTTCTTCAATACCATAAGTGATATCATCAAAATCAATATTCTCCATAACAAATAATATAGCATCCGCAAGATCTTCTGACCATAAAAACTCACGCATGGGTTTACCTGTTCCCCAAATCTCAACATTCACGTCTGATTTATTATCTTCATTATAGTATGATTGTCTTTTTATAATACCATATTTCGTGAGAATACTGTCAATTTCTTGCAGACTGCTATTGCCAGAGATTCCTTCTATTGGCCTCGAGTAAAAATCTTTCTTAATCGCATCATAATTATTATTTTCAAGACAAAATCCGAGATAGATTTTTCTAAATAAAGCAGGAAGAACGTGGGATGTTTCAAGATTAAAGCTATCTCCAGGTCCATATATATTTGTTGGCATCAATGAAATGAAGTTAGTATCATATTGTATATTATAGCTATCGCATAATTTCATGCCAGCAATTTTGGCTATAGCATATGATTCATTAGTATATTCAAGGGGCCCAGTTAATAAAGCTTCCTCAAGAATTGGTTGTTTTGTATCTCTTGGGTAAATACAGGTACTACCGAGAAAAATAAGCTTTTTAACATTATTTTTATATGCTTCATTTATAATGTTTGACTCTATCATTAAATTATCGTAAATAAATTCAGCCCGGTATGTGTTATTAGCAAAAATACCACCGACTTTTGCTGCTGCCACAATAACATATTCTGGTTGTTCTTCACAAAAAAACTTAGATACATCTGTTTGGTTCCTCAAGTCAAGTTCATTAAATTCTTTTCCAGTAAGGTTTGTATAACCATTGGATTCAAATACTTTCCAAATTGCTGAACCTACTAATCCAGTATGTCCAGCGATATAGATTTTAGAAGTCTTATCCATTATTTATAATGTGAATTAATATATAATTTAAAATGTTATGAATTTCATTAAGAATAAAAAGAATAATAAGTATTCAACTTCGTAATCAAATTTTTAAAACGAAGTTATAATTATACTCTATGTAATTCGGGATTGTTAAATTGATACTCAGGTACTATTTCCTGAATTTTATTAATTAATTTGTCTTCAGAGTAATTATAAAGAGAATTTAGAATTTTATTAATTTTTGAAATTATTTCAAAATTATTTTCAGCTACCTGCGCTATTGAAATTTTCGGATTATGAGTAGGCATCATCGGCTCATCATCTGCAAAAAGCTCTTCAAAAAGCTTTTCACCTGGTCTTAAACCGGTGAAGACTATCTTAATATCCTTGTCTGGTTCGAGGCCAGATAAGCGTATAAGGTTCTTTGCTATATCGAGAATTCTAATCGGTTCACCCATATCGAAGACATAAATCTGCCCCCTATTACCCATAAAACCTGCTTCAAGTACAAGCTGACAGGCTTCAGGTATCGTCATAAAAAACCGGGTTATTTCAGGATGAGTAATTGTTACCGGGCCACCTTCCTGTATCTGTTTCTTAAACAGCGGAATAACAGAACCGTTTGAACCAAGGACATTACCAAACCTTGTTGTAACAAATTGTGTTTTTATGTCATTCCGACGTGATTGCGCCTGAACCAGTAATTCGCATATTTTTTTGGTAGCCCCCATAACATTTGTAGGATTTACTGCTTTGTCAGAAGAGATCATTACAAACTTCTCAACTTCATATTTGATTGCCAGTTCGGTAAGGATCTTTGTCCCTCCTACATTTACTCTGAAAGCCTCATGAGGATGTGATTCCATTATAGGAACATGCTTATAAGCAGCAGCATGGAAGATTATCTCAGGTTTATATTTTCTGAAAATATGCTCCATATTCTCCTGTTGCGTTACATCCCCTATTATAACCTTTATCTTATACTCGGATATTTTTTCTTTTAACTCTTCTCCAAGATAAAATGATGGTGTTTCTGCCTGATCGACAAGGATAAGCTGTTTAGTATTGAACCTGGTAAGCTGTCTTGCTATTTCAGAACCTATAGAACCTGCTGCTCCAGTTACCATGATTGTCTTGCCTTCCAATCCCTTCTCTATTCTTTCAAGATCAAGCTTTATTGGTTCTCTAGCCAGTAAATCCTCAAGTTTAACCTTCTTGAGGTTTTTTATCTGTAATTGCCCGTTGAGCCAGGTATCAAATGATGGAGTATCAAGTATCTCACAGCCAAGCTGCATCATAGATTCAATAACGTTCTTTTTCCTTGACAGCTCAATATTATTTATCGCTATAATGAAAACTCTGACATCCTTTTCCTCGACAAATTTCCTTGTAAGTACTTTGCGTGAATAGACAGGGCTCCCGTTAACATATTTACCCTGTAGTTTTTTAGCATCATCAATAAATCCTAATACTTTATAATCACTCTTGTGATCTCCCTCAATAACTCTTTTTACTATTACTCCAAGACTTCCGGAACCATAAATAAGGACATTCCTTTTCTCCCGAGCAGAGGATGTAGAAAACTCGTAAAACATCTTGACGAATATCCTAAAGAAAATCAGAAATACAGTCACCGCTCCATAATGGATTAAAAGTATTGAGAGGGGTATATTATAAAGTTGCCGCCATTCATACTGTCGGCTTAAAAGAGTAATTAAAAACAGTACTATAAGAGCAGCTGTATTGGAAAATATCAATTTATAAGTATCCTTGAGTGTAGAGTGTCTGAGCATACCTGAGTACGATTTGAAGGCCAACATAAATAATGTATATGCTCCCAACACAATGAATGCCTGCTTGAATGCTAATGATGTTTCAAAGCTGTAAACTTCGAAATTGAATCTGAGCATATAAGCTATGAGGAACGCGAAGTACACTGCAGCCATATCAATCAACAGAACCAGCCATCGAGGTAAGGAATGGTTCTTGAATAATTGGATAAGCCTGCTTTTCAGAGATTCGATCATAAAATGCTGAAATCTAACACAAAATTACTAAAAAATAAGTCAAAAGGTAAAAGGAAAAGGTAAAAAGTTAAATTTAAGACTTTGCTTTTAAAATAATGGTTGCAAGTATTTTACCGAGTTCTTCACTTTCGAGAACCAATGTATTTATATATATAGTTCTTGGGAACAGTTCTTTTATAATCCTCAGCCAATAGTTCGATTCTCTCATTTCTTTCAGTGAGATACTGACTTTATTAATAAAATCTGCTTTGGAAGACGCAGCCTGAGATTCTTCATAATTTGCACCACTCGAGGTTGATGATTTCGATAGTTGAAATTTTATCACGTCTATCTCTTTATCACCCTTCACTGTGGCAAGCATCTTTAAAACATCAATCGCAAAACGAAATAATCTATCTTTTAAATCATTTTCTTTCAATTTGAAATACTTTTAACTTTTAACTTTTTACTTTTTACTTGCCTTCAGGCATGCTTCCGCCACGTCAGTCCCATTGCCTGTATATTCTATATGGCTGACTATGACTTAATTATATAATAAATTGTGACAAATGTCACAAATTTTTCATGAACCATTCAACCGCTTTGTCAAGTCCTTCTTTTACATCATGAGAAGGAGAATAACCAAGCAGTTGCTTTGCCTTTTCTATCGATGCCTGTGAATGAGGTATATCCCCTGCCCTCTCCGGTCCATAAACAGGCTTAATCTCCAGTATTTTCTTATCAAACCGTCCGGCAGATTCTCTTATGAACTCAAAAAGCTGGTTAAGAGTCGTCCTCTCACCATGGGCTACATTATATACCTGATTTATAGCAGCTATATCTTTAACTAGTGCTGCCAGGTGATTTGCCTGGATCACATTGTCAATATAAGTAAAATCGCGTGAGAAGGTCCCGTCACCATTGATGACAGGTGATTTGTGCTCCTTTAATAGCTTTACGAATTTTGGTATCACAGCGGCATATGGCCCTTCCGGATCCTGGCGTCGTCCAAAGACATTGAAATAACGCAGTCCTATTATATTAATTCCATAATTTTTCGCAAAGTTTTCAGCAAATAACTCATCGGCATATTTTGTAATTGCATATGGAGACAATGGTGCGCCGATTTTGCTTTCCACTTTTGGAAGATCAGGATGATCACCATAGGTAGAGGAACTTGCAGCATAAATAAATCTTTTTATACCGGCTTCTTTGGCAGCAAATAGCATTTTAACAAAGCCGCCTATATTAACATCGGTTGCTGATACAGGGTCCTTTATCGAACGAGGTACAGACCCCAGCGCAGCCTGGTGAAAAACAATATATATGTCCTGAACTGCAGCAATGCAATCATCATAATTACGGATGTCACCTTCGATAAGCTTAAACTTAGAATTCTCTAAGAAATCTTTGATATTTTCTCTTTTACCAGTCAAAAAATTATCGAGACAAACAACATAATTTTCTGAATCCAACAACGATTTCACAAGATTCGAGCCGATAAAACCTGCTCCCCCGGTAACCAGAACTCTGCTATACCTCAATACTCGCTCCATCCGCTAATGCTAAACATTAAGAATACAAATATAACAGAACTTAATTTAACCGGAATCATACTTTTTCGAACAACATCATGATTTCTTCGAGTATGAATTCGGCAGTTTTTCCATTTCCGTAAAAGCCAGGGAATTCAAGAGCAGATCCATTTTTCAACAATCTTTCAAACTCAGTACGTATCCTCTCGGGGTCAGCATCCACCAGTACAGTTGTGCCGTTATTAACCAGTTCAATCCATTCAGTCTCCTTTCGCAGGACAATACATGGCTTCCTGAAAAAATGCGATTCCTTCTGTACTCCTCCTGAATCTGTTATTACCATCCTGCAGGTCTTTTCAAGGAGGATCATCTCAAGATATGAAACTGGAGGTATTATCCTGAACAATTTAGAGTTTAGCAACTCCTGATATAATTGTGAGATATTGTTTTTCAGTGAGATCGTAGTACGTGGATGCAGAGGCATTACAAATGTTTTTGAATTCTCCTGGGAAAGAGATAAAAATGTTCTCATAATTGCCTCAAGACGAACAATATCATCAGTATTTATATCGCGATGAATTGTTGCAAGTACAAAATTTTCACGCTCAACAGACAGATCTTTTAATAATGATATTTTCTTCTTTTCGGCCAGCTCTGCAAAAAAAAGAGCATTGTCATACATGATATCACCGGTGAAATAAATTTTGGGATTATCGATAGTATATGGAGGACTGTTTTCCGGCCTGAATCCTTCACTCATAAGGTTTTTGAAGGCTGCATTTGTAGGCGCAAACAGGAGTGTGGATGAATGGTCACTAATGATCCTGTTCAGCTCTTCAGGCATACTTTTATTGAAAGATCTGAGCCCTGCCTCAATATGAATAACCGGAAAATGAAGCTTTGATGCAGCAAGAGCACCGGCAAGTGATGAGTTTGTATCACCGTATAGTAACACACAATCAGGTTTTTCTTTTAACAGAACCTCTTCAATACCTGTTATCATCATTGAAGTCTGTCTTCCGTGTCTGGCAGAACCCACACCCAGATTATAGTCTGGTTTGTGTATCTCAAGCTCATCAAAAAAAACAGCCGACATCTCCTTATCATAATGCTGGCCTGTGTGGACAATTATTTCTGTTATTTTTTCAGGATAATATTTCCTTATTGCACGGCTTATTGCAGATGCCTTAATGATCTGTGGTCTGGCGCCTACTATATTTAACAGTTTTATATGTGACATTGCTCTCGGTCTGTCTGGGAAACCAAAGATAAAAAAATATATGATGCATAAAGCAATAACATGAGTGAGATTCCTCATCCATTTACTACTGCTTACATCCTGTTAGTCAGGTCATTCCTATCGTCAGCGAGGAATCTCCCTCCCTGCTTACCTGGTTTTACTTCGCATAATTAACGGCCCGGGTTTCCCGTATCACCGTTATTTTTATCTGTCCGGGGTATGTCATTTCATCCTGTATCTTTTTTGCAATATCAAGCGAGAGTCCTTCAGCTTCTTTGTCGGATACTTTTTCAGCGCCGACAATTACCCTTAACTCTCTCCCTGCCTGAATAGCATAGGTTTTCATAACACCGGGATACTGAAGTGCCAGTGATTCAAGCTCTTTCAATCGTTTTATGTATGATTCCACAACTTCCCGGCGTGCACCCGGGCGTGCTCCTGATATCGCGTCACAAACCTGAACGATAGGAGCTATAAGTGTTGTCATCTCCACTTCATCATGATGAGCACCTATTGCATTGCATATCTCCGGTTTTTCCCTGAATTTCTCAGCAACCTTCATACCTAATATTGCGTGCGGCAATTCCGGCTCATCATCCGGCACCTTCCCGATATCGTGAAGCAGTCCTGCCCTTTTGGCAAGCTTAGGATTAAGTCCAAGCTCAGCAGCCATGATTGCAGAAAGATTTGCCACCTCATGTGAATGCATAAGCAGATTCTGGCCGTAAGATGACCTGTATTTCATTTTCCCGATCAATCTTATGAGCTCAGGATGCAGGCCATGGATTCCCAGGTCAATCGTTGTTCTTTTACCCACTTCCAGTATCTCCTCTTCCACCTGCTTGCGTGTCTTCTCCACTATCTCTTCAATCCTTGCCGGGTGTATTCTTCCGTCTGTCACCAGCTGATGGAGGGCCAGCCGTGCCACTTCACGACGTACAGGATCGAATGCTGAAAGCACTATTGCTTCGGGTGTATCATCGACAACGATCTCCACTCCGGTTGCTGCTTCCAGTGCACGTATATTACGTCCTTCACGGCCTATTATTCTTCCTTTCATCTCATCCGAGTCGATATGAAATACTGTAACCGCATTCTCTATGGCGTTTTCCGAAGCAACCCGTTGAATTGTCTGAACTACAATTCTCTTAGCTTCCTTGTTTGCAGACATTTTTGCTTCGTCAAGGATCTCATTGATGTAGGACATTGCTCCTGTTTTAGCCTCCTCCTTTAAGGATTCTATAAGCTGATCCTTAGCATCTTCAGCCGACAGACCCGATATAGCCTCAAGTTGTTCTACCTGCTGCCGATGCAGCTTTTCCAGCTCTTCAGATTTCTTATCAATCAGATCAAGCTGGTTATTCAGGTTTTCCCGTATGGCATCAGCCTCATTCTTTTTACGCTGTGATTCCTCTAATTTCTGTGATAGTGTCAGTTCCTTCTGTTTTATTCTGTTTTCGGCCTGAGCTATTCTGTTGTTCTTTTCGTTTATTACCTTTTCATGCTCAGTCTTAAGCTGCAAAAACCTCTCTTTAGCCTGGAGAATCTTTTCTTTGCGTATAACCTCTGCTTCTGTTTCTGCATCCGCTATAATCCTGCGGTTTTTATTCTTCAGGGCTACAAGCCATAGCAGATATGAGAGGCCGAAGCCCAGGGCCAGCGAGACTGCACAAAATGCAATCATCAGTCCGCTGCCAAGTTCTATTATTGATAGTGCTGTCATATATATTTGGTTTAAGTGTCAATAAAAAACCCGCAAAGTTCCTTCAACTTTAATAAAACCCCATATCGTACATGGCTGGAGCTCCTATTCCAGCTCGAACTTCCACTGTCCCGAGTACTCGGGATCCCGATTGCTCGGGATGAGGCCTGCTCTTACTGAACTAAGGTTGGCTCCAAAGTTTTAACTGTTGAGTTTTAAAAATGAATGAAGAAACAGTGCGGGCAATTTCTTGCTATATTTTAAAGAACGCTGCTACTCTTTTATATCCAGAACAGTATCTATTTTCTGAATCAGTTCTTTAATGGTATCCGGGACATAATCATTATCAAGTTTTTCCTCTTCCTCCGTGAGTTTTATCACATATTGCAAGGCAGCCATCGCCAGAAAATCCTGTACATCCTTATCGGTGTATCTCTGCTTATACTGCAGCACCTTTTCATTAATCATCCTGGCAGCTCTCCTGATCTTTTCTTCATTTTCCCTTTCTACCTTCAATGGATAATATCTGTCCGCTATATTAACCCTGATCGAAAGCTTATCATCCATTGTTATATTTTATCTGTTTAAAAGAGCAACACATTTGTCAATTTCCCGCACAAGTACATTTATCTTCTTCTTCGCCTCTGAAGCATTCTCACCCTCTCCCAACAATGCTCCCGATAATTTTACCCTTTCGTATTTAATTTCCAATTCTTTTATTCTGGCCTCACGTTCCTGAAGTGTGTTCTTAAGCGCTTCATTCCCGTTTTTAAGATCAACACATTCCACCTTCAGGTTATCGTATTTACTTAACAGTTCGTCGAGCTTTTTGTTCAATTCTTTTAACTCTTCATAACCCTGTCCGGACATAGTTCAATCTTTAGGACAAAGTTAATATTGTTAATGATATTTTCAAAAAATTGGCTGAAATAGTTTG
>Ga0315549_1003846_pt1 | contig 13083 bp, 9 predicted proteins | sample SalMarSW160200MG_FD_203101 | JGI IMG/M metagenome (GOLD analysis project Ga0315549, IMG submission 203101) | Salt marsh sediment microbial communities from the Plum Island Ecosystem LTER, Massachusetts, United States - Salt Marsh Sediment SW1601-200 ... | reverse complement strand
TTAGCGCGCTCATGGATGGTGGGCCCTTCCGTTCTTGGGGGCATGGTAGCCTCCTCAAACCCCTCCGCCAGGGCCTGGCAGCTCTCGGGGCCCCGTGACCCAGCGATTGAGCAGGCCCTGCATGGTGAGCTCGAGGCAGTGACAGATAGATGGATAGCCTGCCTGAGAAGCAGCAGATCATCAGTCGGCGACCAGTGCCGGCAGGGATCCCGGATTGTCAATCACGGAGTCGGCGGTTCGACTCCACCCCCCAGCACCAGGCAGGCCCGAAATCTCCTTGCACGTGCCCCGAATGGTCTACGGCTTGGGCTGCTTCTGCATCGGCGAACAGAGGTTGACCTAGCCGCTCCAGGCTCTAGAATACACACTGACGACTCGCATTCAGGACAGGTTCCAGAGGTTGGCCGATGAAAGCCGCTATCGTTCACTACAGCTGCTCGCCGGTCATAGGTGGGGTGGAGATCGTGATGGATATGCAGGCCGGGTTCCTGGCGCGGGAGGGATTCGAGGTGACTATCGTGGCCGGTCGCGGGAACCAGACGGCCGCCATCAGGGCAGCCATTGTCCCTGAGCTCTCCTCCGAGTACCCACCCTACGCGAAGATGGAACCGCAGCTCAGAGAGGGCCAGGTACCGGACGAGTTCTTCGCTCTCAGGGACAGGGTCAGGGAGAGGCTGCGACCTCTTCTTGCCGGCGCTCATTCCTGCATCGTCCACAACTTCCTCACGATGCACCTCAACCTGGCTGCCACCGCCGCCCTGGCCGAGCTGGCTGCTGAGAAGACAAGCCGCTATCTCGCCTGGACTCACGACGCCACCTACCTCGACCCCGACTGCGCTATCCCCCACTATGGCTACCCATGGGATATTCTTCGAAGGCCCATGCCCGGGGTGACCTATGCGGCCGTCAGCGATTTCCGACGCAAGAACCTTGCCAAGCTCTTCGGTGTTCCCGCATCTCGCATCACAGTGGTTCCCAATCCGGTGGACCTACCGTTCTGGCTCGGCCTGTCGGAGACCGGCCGCTGGCTGCACCAAGAGCTGCGTTTGTGGGATCAGGATCTTGTCCTCTTCACCCCCACCCGCGTGTCGCGCACCAAGAACATCGACCTGGGCATCGACGTTCTCCCGGAGCTCAAGAAGCTGGTGGGAAAGGTCAAGCTGCTGGTCACCGGTGCTCCCGACCCCCATGCTCCGGAGGCCGTGGCCCAGCTTGAGGGCCTGCGACGAAGGGCCAAAGAGCGGGGCGTGGCCAGAGACGTTATCTTTCTGAGCAAGATGACCTCTCCCGATGGCACCCCCCTGACCCGCTCGCGGGAGGTGGTGCGAGACGTCTATACCCTGGTCGACGCCGTGTTCCTTCCCAGCCGCTACGAAGGCGCTTCCCTCCCCCTGCTGGAGGCTGGTCTCCTGAGGCTGCCTGCTATCTGCTCCGATATCGAGGTATTTCAGGAGGTGGCAGGCAAAGGCAACGCCCTCTTCCTATCCCTCAAGGAGCGGCCGGAGGTCATCGCCGGCAAGATCGTGGAGTTCGTCCGCTCCATTCCCACGGCGGGCCTCTATCGACGCGTCCTCAGGAACTCTGTCTGGGACACGACCGCCAACAGGCGTTTCCTCCTTCGTCTGCTGGGTGGGCGAAGGTGACCATCTCGGCGTTCGAGACCGACTCAGTGGATAGGCTGGCACGCGATTTCAGGTCATAGCGAGCCATCGCCTCTACCCTTTCGTCCTTCATGTCGGATGAGTCCAGTCACTTCTTCGAACACTACTGGTTCCCCTTTGAGGCGATACTTGGCCTGCTCCTCCCTGATCTGGTCGCCTTTCGGGCCAAAAAGGATGTCTTCCAGGGCGTTCTTGAGCTGCTCAGGCTTGGCTGAGTAGGGTAGGCTTACACACAGCCCCAGTTCCTCGAACGGCTCAACCTCAAAGGCCTCAGAATGCTTGGCGCTTCTGTCCATCTCCGGAACGAAGGAGATCACCGGCACGTTCGCCATGACCGCTTTGGCCAGGGTGCCCATCCCGTGGTGGCTCACCAGGCAGGAAGAGGCTGCAAGGTAGCGATCGAACTCCATGTCATTGGCAACCCACTTTATGCTTGTTACGTCGGGCCTGCTTACTTCGCGCTCCGAGATAAGAATGGTGCGTATCCTGCGCCCCTGGTTTACCATCTGACCTGTGGCTTCGAGCAGCGGTTCAAGCAAGAAATCTCTGAAGGTCACCGTTCTACCAAAGTAGGCGAAAATCAGTTTCTCACCTGCCGGTGCCAGTTGACGTCTGACCGAGTCCAGATCCTCTCGACTGAACTCGTATCCGGAAGGGACAAAGCCGACAGGTTGCACTCTATCGTCACTGATGACGTAGTTTCGGTTCTTCTCGAAGATCTCTCTAGGGAATACAACGAAGAACCTGTCGAAGAAAGCCGGCATGTCTTGGAAAAGCCAATTGGAGTCGAGCGAGACAATCGGGCAATTAGGTTTCTTTTTGGGACGGAACATCTTATCGGTTGTCTTGGAATTGCAGCAGAATATTACATCGGGGGAATACTCCTCAATGGTTCTGTCAACATGATCTCGAAGGTCGGCCGTAGGCAGCTCGTCGGAGTATAGGATGTCTTCGAATCCAAAGCCAGCGATGTAGTCGTGGCATTGAGCGGTCGTGCTCACGAACTTGATATCCGTGCCCTTTTCCCTGGCGTACAGAGCCACTGCCGTGCCCTGGGCCGCTTCTCCCAGGCCTGTGGCCAGAAACAGGAACTTCATCGGGCGACCTCCGCTTCGCAGCTCTTAGCCTGACTCAGTGCGTGGCGCTGGCAAGGGATATCGGTTCATAAGGGCCACACAGGTACCACGGCCACCTTGAGGCGGCCACGAACGGCCAGAACTTCTACTCGCGTACGGGCGCCGCGACGGGAGAACAGGAGGTCGGCGCTGCCCCGGCCTACTCTCAGGTTCCTCACTTGAACGTTGTCCAGCCAGTAGGGCAGGCGCGGGCGCACGATGAGCAGTTCGTCCTCAGGGGCGTTAGGAACCAGGCCGAGGATGGCCTGAAGGATGAGGGGGAAGGAGCCTGCTGCCCAGGCCTGGGGTCGGCAGGCCACAGGATAGGGAACGGGGGTGTAGTGGGTGGAGCGAGCGCTGCCAGTGTACAGCTCCGGCAGGCGGTAGTAGGGGAAGGAGCGAGCGGCGTCGAAGAGGGCGGTGGCCACCTCGTTCGATTCATCCGCGAAGCCGTACTTCTTGAAGCCCATGGCAATAAAGGCATTGTCGTGGGGCCAGACGGTTCCCAGATGATACCCTAATGGATTGAAGCGGTTGGAAGCGGCACTGAGGGTGCGGATGCCCCAGCCGCTGAACATGTCGTTGCGCATCAGGACATCGGCAACCGTCGATGCCAGGCGCCTCTGGACGATCCCCGTCCAGAGGGCCTGTCCCGGGTTGGAGGTGATGGCGGCAACCTGATGGTTGTCGCCGTCCAGAGCCAGGGCAAGGAAGTTGTTCTCCTCTAGCCAGAAGTCGCGGTTGAAGCGCCGCTTAAGCTGGGCTGCCTGGCGACTCAATTGCTGGGCTAGCTCCTGGTCTCCTAGGGCGGTGAAGGCGGGGGCAAGCTTCTTCTTGGCGGCGTAGAGGTAGCCCTGGACCTCCACCAGGGCGATGGGCGGCTTGGCAAGGGTGCCATCGGCATTGATGATCGCGTCGGGTGAGTCCTTCCAGCCCTGGTTGAGCAGGCCGGCACCCGAATGTGCTTCGTACTCCATGTACCCGTCGTCATCGCTATCGGCCAGGACATCGATCCAGTGGAGGGCTGCCCGCAGGTTGGGTTCCAGCTCTCGCAGCAGCTCCAGGTCGGCCGTCCAGGCGTAGTATTCGCCGGCGAGGAGGAGGAAGAGGGGAGTGGAGTCGACGCTGCCATAGTAAGGGGAGAAGGGCAGTTCATCGGTGGCTGTCATCTCATCCTGACGCCACTCGTGGAGGATCTTGCCTGGCTCCTCGTCCCGCCAGGGGTCGACCTTCTTTCCCTGCCAGCGGGCCAGCATCTTCAGAGCATGGCGGGCGATCTCTGGCTTGTACGCCAGTGTTTGCATGGCCACGATAGCGCTGTCTCGGCCGAAGAAAGTATCGTACCAGGGCGTCCCCGCTGCCAGGTAGCCGCCATCACCGACCTGGTTCCAGAGCATGCGCAGGTCGGTGAAGGAGCGTTCCAGAACGGCGTTGAAGAACTCGTTATTGGTGACGACCTGAGTGCCGCTCTCCATCCACTGGCGGTAACGAGAGGAGATAGTCTCCAAACGTTCCATGCCGCGAGCGGCCTTCGATCGTCCGTCGGTGGCTACCAGCAAGGAGATGGTTGCGCTCTCTCGGTGGCCCAGGGAGAGGCGGAAGGTCACTCGTCCTTCTTTGGTGGAGAAGGGGGGTTGGGAGAAGTTGACCCTCGTTTCCCTTCTGCGGCCGTCCAGGCCATCGTAGGCGAAGATCATTGTGCCATCTTCGATGCGAGGCGGCAGGATCTGGCCCCGTTTCTTTCTCATACTGCCGCGCACCTCGAAGATATCGGCGAAGTCCGCGTCCAGGGTGTAGACCACGTCTATCTCGATGGGGAAGATGTTGTAGTTGGTGACACACAGGGTTTCCTCCAGCACGTCTTCCAGCACCCGCTGCCGTCGCGCCTCTACGCTGCCACGGGGGAGGATTCGGCCGTCCAGGGAAGGCATAGCAGGGTTAGTGAGCATCTGCTCCTCACTAAAGCCCAGCTCAGCGGTGGAGAGCAGAACTACCGGCCGGGCGTCGGCGAACGAGAAGTCGTAGACAGATAGGTGGCGGGTGTCCTGGTGGTAGAGGCCGAAGCCACTGGGATTGTCGGGCGGGACGTTGCCGAAGGTATCGGTGAGGAGAAAGGTGTGCTGTTCCCTGATCACCAGGGCATCGCGTATGTCCCCAATGAGCATGGGCTCACTCTCGGGAAGGAGCCCGTGCTTTTCCGTCCTGGGATCGGGAGGGGTTGGAGATGTGGTCATCGACGAAAGGCTAGCATCGCTAGAGTGTGGAGGCAAGCATCGGCTGGCAGGTAAGGTTCACGACGCAGTGAGGTGATGGTTGTGAGAGGAGGGCTCTTCCGCGATGAGACAATTGACGACGTCGCGTATGTGGGGATGCCAGCGCACTAGATCCTCGGCGAGCTGGCGGAGAGGCTGAGATGGTACCTTGCCCCGTAGATAGGCTGTCCCCCTCTCCACTTCGACGCTGATTTGCCAGGGCGCCACGCCAAGGCAATGCTGGAGATGCTGCTCAAGATGCTGCCCCACTTCCCGTTCCTCAGGAACGCTGGCGTTGGACACCTCCAGCCGGTTGAGCACCTGACGAACGCCTCTCACTGACCAGGCGGCATCTTCGGCGTGCAGGCGCAGGGAGGGGCGGTCGACTGTTCCCGTGAGTTCGATGACGCCCTCCCTACAGCACACAGCGACGGGGCCGCTTCTGGGGAAGAGACGGCTTTGGATGGCCCAGTGCACCCTCTCGGCTAGCGCCCCATCGTGGACAAGGGCGGCTGGCACCACCCGGCAGCGGTTGATCACCTTGCGCAGGCTGGGGATAGAGGCAGCTATGCGGGTGATGGTCTTCTTCGCCTGGTAGTTGCCGACGCAGCCATCGATGTAGACTACACCCTTAACTACCAGCACTCTCAGCGCCTCGGCATCTGGCAGGTGGGCTTTGTTGAAGGTGCTGAGGATTGTCTCCTCCGATTGCCGGTCGTGATAGGTTGCGATCATCACAGGCCACCCTATTTACATGAGCCGACTCCGCAGGCCGATCATCTCTAGGCCACCCTCATACCTTGAGGAGAGGGGAGAGGCACGGGCGTGACCTCGACGCGGGAGGTTTGCCAGGTAAGGATGCGATGATAGATCCCGAGGTAGCGCTGAACCATGATGGGGACGGCGAAGTGCTCCTCCACGTGCTGACGGCAGCGGTAGGGATCGAGCCGGCCGAGGCGGCCTACAGCCTTCGCCATCTCATCCACATCGCGGACTATGTAGCCGGTCTCCCCATCCACTACTAGCTCAGGGGCGGCGCCACGATTGAAGGCGATGACCGGCGTGCCACAGGCCATTGCCTCAGCCATGACCAGGCCGAAGGGCTCCTCCCAGCAGATGGGCATGAGCAGGCAGCGGGCATTTGCGTACAGAGCCCGCTTCTCGTAGCCGACCTCGCCAAGAAACTGAACCTGCTTTCCGTCAACGTACGGTTCGATTGTCTCTGCAAAGTACTGCCTATTATGGGGGTCGATCTTGCCGGCAATGACCAGCCGCATGCCAAGCCTTCTGGCCACCTGGACGGCCAGGTGCGCACCCTTTGCCGATGCTATCTGGCCGATGAACAACAGGTAGTCTTGTTTGTCGGCGCGGAAGGGGAAGCTCGCGACATCCACTGCGTTGTAGACGACTCCGGCAAAGCGCGGGCCTTCCAGGGGAGGAACAGTCGCTCGCTCTGCCTGGCTGATGGTGTTGAAGAAGCCGCGGTAACGCTCCCAGATGAATTTCGTGTCTGGATCGATCAGGCAGTGCATGGTGGTCAGCATGGGTGCGTCGACCAGGCTGGCCAGGGCCATCACCCGCTCGCCGTCATGGTTATGGATGATGTCGAACCCCTGGGCATCCTTGATTGCCTCAACGGTGTGCACCCACTCGTAGGGATGCGGGTTGGCGATAGTAGGATCCAGGCGCAGGCCGTGAAAGTAAACGAACCGCAACTCGGCCAGGGTGAGGGAGTCGCCGGAAGCCCAGAGGGCAACCTGGTGGCCTGCCCGCACCAGGCCATCAGCGAGCAGGCCTACTACCGCCTCAGTCCCACCATAGCGGATGGGCGGTACCCTCTCCGCCAGCGGCGCAATCTGAAGGATTCTCATTGCTCCACCTGTACGGCCAGTCGACGATAACAACACTCCTCGCTCGGAGCCAAGCTACCACCAAATACTGCCACTGCCGGGGAGGTGGCCTTAGTTCAAAGGTCGGTCAGGAGGTTTTCTCTAGGGTTACCAAAGGTATAACTAAACATACTAGCAAGCCCTATTGAAGACCCAGGAGAAAAGGGCCAGAGGGAAGCTTTCTAGCCGCCCGACTACTTTACACAGGTTACACCAAAAGCCTGGCGATTTCAATATCTCAATCGGGAGGATTTGCAATAACTTTCGCGATCGGGAGCATAGCCCGGCGGATTAGGTAGGCGGGGTAGGGGGCCAATATTCCATCCGTCTCGTCGCACGTGAAGCAGCCACCCGCTCGTACTCGTGGGGCAGACCACCCAGCACCGGTCGAGCGCTGATCCGGCCTGCCCGTGGCGGGGCAACCCGAAGAGGCGGCCCAGTGGGAGTCTGGAGGCCGAGTGTGCGATGGGGCCGTGCACCATTGTAGCGCGCTGCGTACTCCCGCAGCACCCTTCGTAAGTGCCGCTCATCCATGATAATCACATGGTCCAGGCACTCTCTGCGCAGCGTGCCTATCACTCGTTCGGCCACGGCGTTGGCCTTGAGCGCTTGGAGCGGGGTAAGTATGGCCTCAATTCTGCTGTGGGATGGGCAGTCACATTCAGATGAACCAGTTGGCGGCGGCAATGGGAGATGAAGAAGAAGATGTAGAGCGTCTTTAGGGTCAGGGTCTGAACCGTGAAGAAGTCTGCTGCCCGGATGTGGGATGCGTGGTTCCTAAGAAAGGTTCGCCAGGATTGAGAGGGTGGGCGTGGGATGGCTGCTGGACGGTAGCGGCGGACGGTGTGGAGACTAAGGTGGTAGCCCAGCTTGCGCAGTTCGCCGAGGATGCGCATGCTGCCCCAGCGGGGGTTCTCACGGGCCATGCGTTCGATGAGTTCCTGGACCTCCGTGAGCAGGCGCGGTCGCGCCGAAGTTCAACCACGTCTGCTCTTCCAGGTCCAGTACCGTCGCCAGGCGGTGCGTTGCCAGCGGATCACCGTCTCTGGCTGCACTAGGACGACGGCAGAACGCCAACGAGACCACAGGCGGGAGAGCCATGACCAGAAGAGACGGTCAGCTGGCCTAAGCCTTGGTCGATGGGACTGGCGGGAAACGACGGCGAGCTGCTGACGGAGGGCGAAATTCTCAAGGAGAGGATCGTGCCGGCAGCGTAGGGTGTTGCGCAGGAGCGAGCAGAGCAGAAGGAGATAGGTAATCAAGGCTGGGCCTCCATTAGGGCAGAGTGCCTCAAGGCTGGCCCAAACAGCTCACCGCGTTAACCCTCCGGACACGGACGACATTTTGGCACCCCACAGCCTCTCGAGGGCCGGGTGGGATTCGAACCCACGACTCCCGGATTAAAAGGCAGCGAGTGAGGGCCTAATTGCCAAGGCAGTAGATTCAGAACCTTCAGGGAAACCACAGGCTTAGCGGGGATCCCGGGGTCCAGTGCTACCATCATGGAGCCGCCCATTGAGACGCTCTGCGGGGCTGAAGAAGGAGTGGGCCTCGGCAGCCTTCTCAGAGCCGTACGTCGCCGTGTAGCGGCGCAGCATGGCAGGGGTGGAGTGGCCGAGGAGGCTGACCACCGTGCAGGCACAAAGGCGCCGCCTGCGGCCGCTGAGGGCAGGAAGCAGTTGTGGCGCATCGAAGGGCGCAAAGAGGAGAGGCCGCTGGTGGGCTATGTCCTCTTCCCCCTACCTTGGCTGCCCTTAGGGAGAGGAACGAAGGTCTAGAGCGAGAAGAAAACGCAGGCCTGGTCCTATCCATTACCACGGTCTTATTCGGCTCGGCTGTATCCCAGTCTTTCATGGTTTACCGGCGATCCCTAAGTTGTTGGAGAGCCGGGTTAGTTTGCCCCAGCGTTCACAGCTGGACTTCGCCCGTGTCGACGTAGAGTCCCCCTCGCCGCCCTTGGAAGCCAGCACCAGCTTCGAGCGCTTCTCCAACCAGCCCTATATGCGGCAGTTTTTCTATGCAACCAGTTGCAACACTCCCCCGCGCGTGCTAGGCTATATCAGATTCGCGAGGAGGGTATACACATGGGTGTGGCGGACAAACGGGCGCATGTCGACGAGGCAGCAGAACTGCTGCGCAGCCGGGGGTACCGGCTGACGCCCCAACGCGTATGGGTGCTGGCGGCGCTGTTGGACAGCGACGAGCACGTGACCGCTGAGGAAGTGTTGCAATACGTGCGTGGGGCCTATGTCCAGATGAACCCCTCTACCGTCTACCGTACGCTCGAGCTTCTCCGCGATGGCGGGCTGGCGACCGAGACCGACCTCGGTGACGGCCGTGTTCGCTACCACCCCAGGGACAAGGCCCGCCATCACCATCTCGTCTGCGGCAAGTGCGGCGCCGTAATTGAGGTGGAGGATTCGCTGCTTCAGCCCCTGAGGGAAGTGCTTCTGAAAGAGTATCGATTCAGAGCCAGCCTCAACCATCTGGCCATCCAGGGAGAGTGTGAGAGCTGCCGTCGGTAGTCCTCTGATGAGCTGGCAGTCCCCGGCGCTGCAAGGAGTCTGCACGGGCTAGAGAACAAGAGGACGGAAAGAGCCATGTCATGAAACTCCCAGCAAATCCCAGGGCGGAGATAGAGAGCATTCTCGCTCGGGGTGACCTCGAAAGCCTCCTCCACAAGGCGGGTGAGCTTCATGGTCACTTCTGCCCCTACCTGGCGGTGGGCGTTAGGGCCGGGTACATAGCGGTGCGAGAGCTAGGGACGAAGGGTTCAGGGATGGAAGAAGTGATAGCCATTGTTGAGACCAACAGTTGTTTCAGCGACGGCGTCCAGATAGTCACCGGCTGCACCTTTGGGAACAATGCGCTGGTCTTCAGAGACGTGGGAAAGACAGCGTTCACCCTGGCCAAGCGCGATGGCCAGTCGGTCAGAGTAGCTCTCAAAGCCGACTACCAAGAACGGTTTGCCGGCAGATTTCCTGAAGCTGAAGCTCTCTTCGACAAGCTGGTTCGCCGAAGAGAAGAGCCTGGTCCTGGGGAAAACGAGAGGATGATGCGTCTGTGGGCCGAAGCATCCTTTGTTCAGCTTGAGGAACCGGCGGAGGGAATTTTCAAGGTGGAGCGCAAGGTCACTCCTGTTCCTGCGTACGCCCCGATCTTCGCCTCATCCACCTGCTCGCTGTGTGGGGAAAGCGTCATGGAACCAAGAGTGCGCGTTAAGGGGGGACAACCGGTTTGCATGGACTGTGCCCAGGCGGAGCAGTACGTCCTTGACGGCAGGGGTATGTCTGTAAGCAGTTGAAGGTAAGATGCTATGACAAGAGTGGTACGGGCAATTGTTGTCGGCTTCACCCTGGCCGGGTTGCTTGCCGTCTGCGCTTGCGCAGGCGGCGAGGGGACGAAGACCGAGACCATTGTCATCGAGGGCGACGACTGGGGCTATCCCTCGCCCTTCGCTTTCTACGCGCGAGGCCCGGGCTACATCCGCATGTCCTGGCTCTTCGATACTCTGACCTGGAAAGACGAAAACGGCACCATTCCCTGGCTGGCCGACAGGTGGTCATCATCTCCAGACGGCAAGGACTGGACTTTTGAGCTGCATGAAGGGGTGAAGTGGCACGATGGCCAGCCCCTGACCGCCGATGACGTGAAATTCACCTTTGACTACTTCAAGGCCAACCTGGCTGGACTCCGCTGGTTCGCCGCGTTGGCGGACGTTGACAGGGTCGAAGTCAAGAGCGACCACGAGGTAGCCATATACCTGACCGAGCCTGTGGCATCATTTCTGGACGAGGTAGCGGGGAATGTGCCCATTATCCCTGAACACATTTGGAAAGACGTGGAAGACCCCACCAAGTTCACAGGGAGCGAAGCGGTGGTAGGCACAGGCCCCTTCAAGCTGGCCGAGTACGATAAGGAGGAGGGCATCTACATCTATGACGCCAATGAGGAGTTCTTCAAAGGCGAGCCGTTGGTCAGTCGTCTGGTCTCCACCAGGGTGAGCGACCCCGCCCTAGCCCTGAAGACTGACACCGTTGATGCTGCCTTCTTCTGGGGAAAAGAAATCGACGTCGTGAAGGAGCTGGAGAAAGACAAAAGGTTTGAGACCATCTCTGGTCCTAGCTTCTGGGTTCTTCAGGTCATCTTCAACTGCCAGAAGTCGCCCACGGACAGGGCGGACTTCCGTAAGGCGGTCGCCTACGCCATAGATAGAGAGGAGATCGTGGAGAAAGTGACGCACGGGGGCGCCATAGTGGCCAACCCAGGGATCATTCACCCCGAGACCGAGTGGTACAACCCCAATGTGACCGCCTACACCTATGACCCGGCAAGAGCCGCTGAGCTACTGGATTCGCTCGACTTCGTCGATGGGGACGAGGACGGCATCAGAGAAACGCCCCAGGGTGACGAGCTCAGTTTCGTGCTGCTCGTGAGCGCCGAGTTCACTAGGGAGGGCGAGATCATCAAGGACAACCTAGCCGCCGTGGGAATTAGCGTGACAGTCAAAGCCCTTGACTGGAGCACCATCGATGGAATCGTCAGGGAGGGAGACTTCCACCTGACCATCAGCGGCCAGGGTGGCATCGCCTCCCCTGGCATCCTGGAGAGCCCCGGCTGGCCCTCGATGACCTACAAGAATGCGGAGTACGACGCGCTGTACCGCGAGCAGCGTCAGACGATCGATGTTACGGAGCGCCTCGAGCTGGTCAAGCAGCTTCAGGCCATGGTGGCTGACGATCTACCCGTCTTCGCTCTGTACCATCCCCTGATCTGGTGCGTATTCAACCCAGACAAATTGGATACGTGGTTCTATACCAAGAATGGCGTAGCCACTGGCATACCCACGGAGACAAACAAGCTCGTCTTCATTGAACGCTAGAGCGAGCGCTGTCGACTAGACCGTCAGCGGAAAATGAATATCGCCAGCAAGAGCGTCCAATATCTGGCTGCCTTCTCGGTTGTCTTGGCGCTGAACTTCTTCCTGCCGCGATTCATGCCGGGAGACCCCCTGGCGTACATCACGGCTGACCCAAGCGCAGACATGCCTGTGGTCATGAGCGAAGAAGCGCGCCAAGAGCTGGAGAACTACTACGGCCTAGATAGGCCCCTGGTAGAGCAGTTCGGCGATTACCTTCACAACCTGGTCCGCGGTGACCTGGGTTGGTCTATCTACTTCAATGCCCCTGTCTCCGACGTTCTCCTGAGCCACCTAAAGTGGACGCTGCTCCTTGTGGGGACATCCGCGGCCATCTATGTTGCGCTGGGCGTCGCTCTTGGTGTCGTGTCGGGGTGGAGGAGAAATAGCAGGACGGACACCACCCTCCTGGTTTCCATCCTGTCCTTAGGATCCTGGCCGCCCTTCTTCCTCGGCATGTTGCTGATCATTCTATTTAGTGCCAAGCTGGGAATTCTGCCGATGTCCGGCGCGGAGACGCCCTGGGCGAACCATTCGGGCGTCCTGGCGCGCCCCTTGGACATCGGACGCCACCTAGTGCTGCCCGCCACGGCCCTGGTCCTCACTCATCTGGCGGGTGTCTACCTTCTCACCAGGAACTCTGTGCTCGGAGTCTTGGGGGAGAACTACATCCTGGCGGCCAGGGCCAAGGGCATATCGGAGCGGGATGTCATGTTTCGCCATGTCCTGCGCAACGCTCTGCTCCCCATAGTCACCATGGTGGCCCTGACCCTAGGCTTCCTCGTGATGGGGGCCATCTTCGTGGAGACGGTATTTGCATATCCGGGCATGGCCCGCTTGCTATACGATGCGACCGTGATACGGGACTACCCCCTGATTCAGGGCAGCCTTCTTCTCATAACAGTGCTGGTCATCGCTGCCAACCTCGGCGCGGACATGCTCTATAGCCGTCTGGACCCAAGGGTACGAAGTCAATGAAGCAACTCTTGCAGCTCCTCATTCGGCAACCCCTGAGCCTCGTTGGGGTGAGCATTCTGGCTTTGTTCGCCTTGGTCGCCATTCTCGCGCCCCATGTGGCTCCGTTCGACCCTTGGGAGAGAGGAACACCTATGCTCCCACCTTCGGGAAAGCATCTACTGGGCACTAACGACATCGGTCAGGACCTGTTCAGTGAGCTTCTTTATGGAGCCAGAACCTCGCTGTTTATCGCCTTCTTCGCCAGCGTCGCTTCCACGGCGATCGGGGTCA
>Ga0315549_1003842_pt1 | contig 13090 bp, 9 predicted proteins | sample SalMarSW160200MG_FD_203101 | JGI IMG/M metagenome (GOLD analysis project Ga0315549, IMG submission 203101) | Salt marsh sediment microbial communities from the Plum Island Ecosystem LTER, Massachusetts, United States - Salt Marsh Sediment SW1601-200 ... | reverse complement strand
GCGAGGGGGATGATGAGGATTGTCGGCGCCGATACTGGTTTAAAGGGCCGGAACTATTACTTTGAAAGCAATAATCGCAATAAGAGAAGTATCGTTTTGGACCTGAAAACTAAAAAAGGGATGGAGATACTCTTAAAGCTGATTGATAAGGCTGACGTTTTCCTGACCAATATGAGTATAGAGGCGCCAAAGAGGATGGGGATTGATCCTGAGGAACTTCTCAAGAGGAATCCGCGGCTTATTTATGCTCATGCCTCTGGTTGGGGCAGGAAAGGCCCGGATGCTAATGAGCTTTCCTTTGACTACACTGGCATAGCCAGGTCGGGAACCATGATGATGTGTGGGGAGAGGGGTGGTCCGCCGGGAACCCTGATTCCAGGGATGGGTGATGAGCAGGGTGGACTTATGTGTGCCTGGGCGGTGACCGCTGCCCTCTATGCTAGGGAGAAGACGGGTAAGGGGCAGGTGGTTGATACTTCATTAATGGGCAGCCTGATTGCTTTACATGGAGTTAACTTTGCCGCTCCCGGGGTTTTGGGGCAGGAGTTCCCCAGATTGCTCAGGTCTGAGGCTGGTAACCCTATTTATAGCCACTATAAGTGTGCCGACGACAAATGGATTGTCATTGCTCACCTCCAACCGGACAGGTACTGGCCTAACGTGTGTAAGGCAATGGGCCTGGAGGAACTGGAGCATGACCCCAAATTTAGTAGTATAGAAGCCAGGCATGATAATGGCAAAGAGTTGGTGGCTATCCTGGATAAGAAGTTTGCCACCAAGACCAGAGACGAGTGGACGAAGATTTTTAAGAAGGAGAATGTAATTCATACTCCAATTCAGTCGGCCAGTGAGGTTTTTAAAGACCCGCAGGCTCTGGCCAATGATTATATCATCCCGGTTGACCACCCGGTGTGGGGCAAGATAAAGATGCTTGGCTTCCCGTGGACTTTCCATGAGACCCCGGCCTCGGTGAAAAGAGAAGCGCCTGAGCTTGGGCAGCACACCGAAGAGATTCTGTTAGAGCTGGGTTACACCTGGGATGACATCGCTAACTTAAAGAATGAAAAGGTAATACCTTGAAGCGAGGCTTTTAAGGATATAGGATTGACAATGCGCTCTTTCTATGTTAAGGTTAAGTTTACCAGTTTTGGATAAAAAAATTATGTTAGCTTATAGTGCTTTCCAGGATTATTATTACGGGTATTATTATTTCACACCTGCGCAGGTGTGCTTGGGAGGCTTGTAGCTAGGAGATTGGATACTTAAAGCAAAGATAAACTAGAAAAGCTAAAAACAGAACCCTCCCAAGCGGGAGGGTTCTTCATTTTTAGAAACATAACCATCACCGGACAGGTTGACCTAAATAAAATGAAAGGATGAAAATAACATGAGTGAACGAAGGTATGAAATCTTTACCATTGCCCCGAACTTCTATCAACTGGGCACCCCTTCATATCCGGCTTATTTGTCGATGGGCGATAGCGGGATGATTATTGAGGGGGGCACTGGGGCCACCTTTCCTATTATCGTAGACCAGGTCAAAGAGATAGGCATCGAGCCGGAGCGGATAAAATACCTGGTCCTCACCCACACCCACCCCGACCATATAGGAGCCGTGCCGCACCTTAAGAAACTATGGCCTCACTTGAAGGTTGTGGCTAGCGAGGTGGCCGTCAAGCTGCTGCAAAAGGAAGAGGTGATACAAGAGTTTATCAAAATGGACCGCACTATCACCGAGGTTTTGCTGATAAAGGGCGATATTGACTGGTGGCCCGTTGAGCTTGACGACCCTGTCTTTGAGGTGGAAATGGTGGTCAAGGAAGGCGACAAGATAGACCTGGGGGCAGGGGTGGTGTGGACTGTCTACGAAACGCCGGGGCATTCGCCTTGCCATCTCTCCTTTCACAATGAGAGGGATGGTATACTGGTCATAGGAGACGCCACCGGAATATACGAGCCAGGCAAGGAAGTTTTCTGGCCCAATTACTTCCAGTCCTTGGAAGAATACTGCAATAGCATCCGTAAGCTGGCGGCGCTGCCGGCCAAGATAGGCGCCCGCAGTCACGGCGGTATCGTTGAGGGGGAACCCAGAGGCTATTTGCAGATGGTTATGAAGGCGACGGAGTCATATCACCGGGAGATGCTGGGAAGACTGGCTCAGGGGGAAAGCCCGGAGGAGATTGCCCTGGATAAGGCGAAGTGGGTGTATACCTTCACCAACCTCCAACCGTTTAAGCTGATACATTTCATGACGGGGCTTACCCTCAGACGTTCCCAGGCCGTGGCTGATAAAGAGGACTTGTTCCATATCCCGTGAATGAGTACAATATAGAGAAGCTATAACCCGCCGGGTTCAAGCCCGGAGGGATAAACAACTTAACAAGAAAGGTAAGGGAAAATGTCAGCGGAAAATAGTACGGGCGGTTTAGCTACCGTAGAGAGGTATTATCAGGGCTACGGCTCCAGAGCCAGAGAGCTGAAAAAGCAGGGGAAGCAGATAATGGGCTATCTGTGCGCCTTTACTCCTGTTGAGATTATAACTGCTGCTGGCTTTGTGCCGTTCCGGATAAAGGGGGATGTCAACGAGCCTATTACCAAGGCTGATACCGAGATGGAAACCATTGTCTGTCCTCTGGTGCGGAGCTGGTTTGATATGTCGCTAAAAGGGAAATATGAGTTCCTTGACGGCATAGTCATCCCTCACGCCTGTGATAGTATCTCCACGACTTACAATGTCTGGAAAAATACCCTTAACCTCCCCTATTCCCATCTCATCAATATGCCCCATTCTACTGATGAGCCGTCGCTCAATTTCTATAAAGCGCTACTGGGTACATTTAGAACCAGCTTGAGCGAGTTTACCGGCAGGGAGATTTCTGACCAGAGCATTAATCAGGCAATCAGGCTCTATAATCAAAACAGGGCTAAGGTCAGAGAGCTGTATGAGTTAAGGAAGACTTCGCCGCCTTTAATTTCGGGCGCTGAGGTGGCCAAATTGCTTATTGTGTCGGTGAGTATCCCGGTGGAGGAGGCTAACCAGCTTATAGATAGTGTTATCAAGGAGGTCAAGCAGAGAGGTGCTGTTCCGGCGGCTAAACCAGCCAGGATAATGGTGGTAGGCGCTGAGGTTGATGATGTCACTTTTATAGACCTGATTGAGGATAGCGGGGCCTGGGTGGTGGCTGATGATTTGTGCCCCGGGGCCAGGGAGTTCTTTGATGATGTAGATGTTACTGCTGACCCTATCGATGGTATAGCTGAGCGGTATTTGATAAAGATAAAATGCGGCCGGACCTTCAGGGAGAAGAAGGGTGACTACGAGGATTATCTTGAGGAGAGATTCGGGCATATTGGGCGTTTTATTAAGGATTTTGGGGTGGATGGGGTGGTGCTCTATATCTATAAGTATTGTGACCCCTATGGCTTTGAAGTGCCGGCGATGAAAAGCTATATTGAATCTGTGGGTGCTCCGGTGCTTTATCTTGAGGATGAGTATTCCATGTCAACCATCGGACGGCTTAGAACCAGAATTCAGGCATTTCTGGAACTAATTGGCTCAAAATAAGCATTGTATTAAGGAGAACGGTTATGACTGAGGAGAAGAAACCAGAAGAGAGGAAAAAGAGAAGAACAGCTACCGAGGCTGCTAGCAAAGTAGGTCCCATGGTTAAGGCAGCTCTGAAGGAAAACCTGAAGGCAAAAGAAGAAGGTAGGCCAATAGCTTATTCCTTTATCTTCAGCGGCTATGATGAGATTATCAGAGCTATGGATATAGTGCCTGCCTGGACCGAGAATTACGCTGGTGTATGCGGTGTCAAGCGTGATGCCCAGAGATTTCTGGAGAAGGCGGAATCGGAGAACTTCTCCCGTTCCCTTTGCACCTATGCTCTTTGTGGTTTGGGCTTCGATAGCTGGCGTGAGGAGCTGGGTGAAATGCCCCCCGATCCTCCCTGGGGAGGGCAGGCCCGACCTACGGTGATGCTGGGCAGCGGCCAGATTATCTGCGACCCCAGGTATAAGTGGTATCAGGCGGTGCAGCATTATATGCCCGACGTGCCGGTCTATGTTGGCGGGCTTCCCTATCCGCCATATGAGGATGATTATGATTACCGCGATGTTCAGGATTACTATGTGAAATATATAGTGGAAGAGTTGCGGGATCTGGTGGCATTTCTGGAAAAGCATACTGACAGGAAGATGGACTGGGACCGACTGGCCGAGGCGGTTGACATCAGTGACCGAACCTGGAACATGATTTCTGAGGCCTATGATCTGCGCAAGGCGGTGCCATGCCCCATGGGTACCGGTGACGCCATGAATACCATGGTGCCCATGACCTTTATGATGGGAACTCAGGAGGCCTATGACTTCTTTAAGGACTTATATGATGAGCTAAAGATTAAGATAGCTAACAAGGAAGGGGTAATTCCCGATGAGAAATACCGGCTGCTGTGGGGTGGGGGGCTGCCATCGTGGTTTGCGCTGACCGATTTTAACTACTTCAACAGCAAGGGGGCGGTATTTCCCGCCGAGGTCACCTATCGGCTAGTGGAACCGGTGTATGAACTGGACTTGCCCAAGGTCAGTGACCCTCTGGAGCACCTGGCCTGGAGGTGGGTTAAATACTGGAGCTATCGGCATGATAAAGCAAGGAAACGCCCCGGTTCCAATCCCGATGTTGAGCGCCTTATTGAGTATATTGAGGATTATAAGATAGACGGTGTAGTGATGCATGAAGCCTTTTCCTGCCGCAGCTGGCATCCCGGTTTAATCTGGCAGCTTAATCAGCTGAAGAGGGTGTATAGAGATATCCCTTCGCTAATTCTGGAGAGTGATATCGTTGATATCAGTTCCTATAATGAAGCTGATACCAAAGCTAGGATAGATGCCTTTATTGACACCCTGGAGGCGGTTAAGAGCCAGTGAAGAGCCAGTATTTTGCCGGGGTTGACATTGGTTCCACTATGACCAAGGTAGTGATTATGGGCCAGGCGACAATTACCCCGGTCATTGGTCCTACCGGGCCTGAGCACAGGAAGCTCGCCAACCGGGTAATGGAAGAAGCCTTGGCGAAGGCTAACCTTTCCTTTGATGAGATAACCTATGTGGTGGCTACCGGTTATGGGCGAATTAATGTCCCCTTTGCTGATAAACAGATAACCGAAATTTCCTGCCACGCCCGGGGGGTTGGTCACCTGCTGCCTGCTGCAAGGACGGTGATTGACATCGGTGGTCAAGACAGCAAGGGGATTAAGCTTAAAGATGGGCGGGCGGTGGACTTTGTCATGAATGACAAGTGTGCTGCCGGCACCGGCCGATTTTTAGAGGTAACGGCCGAGGAGCTTGGTGTAAGCCTGGAGGATATGGGGAGATTATCACTGGAGGCTAAGAATAGGGTTGAGATAAGTAATACCTGTACCGTGTTTGCCGCTCAGGAGGTGGTAGCCAGGCTTTCGGATGGGGTGGCGCTGCCTGATATTATCGCTGGTCTGCATGAGGCGATTGCCACACGGATATATGCGATGGTAAGACGTCTTAAGATAGAAAGGGAGGTAGCCCTGACCGGCGGTGGGGCTAAGAATATCGGCCTGGTTAAAGCCATGGAAGCCAAACTGGGCTTTCCGGCGCTGCTGCCCCCTGAGCCCTTGCTCACCGGGGCTATCGGGGCCGCTCTGATGGGTAAAGATATAGTCCAGAAGGCGGATGAAAAGGGAGAAACCCTGAAAAGAAGCGAGCGACGTCTGACCGAGGCGAGCCTCTTTACATAAAGATAGATAAAGAGGGAAAAGGCCTCGAGCACATTTTATATCTTTTCCCACCCACCACCCTTGATGGGAGTGAAAGTAAGAGAGGTGGCGAAACCCTGAATACATAGTAGGGAGTTAAAGAGGGACAAAGTCCCTCTTTAGAAACAATCTTCCCCTTCCCCTTGTCAAGGGGAAGGGGATAGGGGATGGGGTTCTAAGATAATAATGGTTTACGTTGCCGGGATTGATATTGGTTCCGCTTTCTCTAAAGCGGTAATAATGGCCAAAAACGAAATTATAGCCTATGACGTAATGCCCTCGGGAGGGAATTATAAACTCACGGCTGAGCAGGTCACTGAGAAGACTTTGGCCAAGGCGAAGCTATCTCTAAAGGATATAGATTATACCGTAGCCACGGGTTATGGTGCTGCCAATGTCTCTTTTTCCAGTGAGACGGCTTCTGATATATCCTGTCTGGCCAGAGGGCTGCATTATCTATTTCCGGCTGCCCGGACGGCCATTGATATCGGCGGGCAGTTTACCAGGGTGCTTAAGCTAAATGACCGGGGAAGAGCCACCGCCTTTCTGCTGAGTGAGAAATGTGCTGCCGGCAGCGGGCGTTTCCTCCAGGTGATTGCCAGGGTATTACAGATTGACCTGGAAGATATCGGTGAGCTGTCCCTCAAGTCTAAAAAGAAGGTTGACTTCAATACAGGATGTGCCGTATTCGCTGAATCGGAAGCGGTATCCCGCATTGCTGAGGGGGCGGCTAAGGAAGACATTCTGGCTGGCCTGCACAGGACTTTAGCCGCTAAAATCCAGACCATGGCGGCCAGGCTCGGAATTGAGCCCGATTGTGCCGTGGTTGGTGGAGGGGCTAAGGATATGGGGCTGGTGAAGAGCATTGAGGAGGGATTAGGCTGCAAGCTTCTGCTTCCCGAGGAGCCGCGGATTGTGGTTGCCCTGGGGGCGGCTTTGGTAGCCTGGGAAAAAGTTTCTAAAGGGGGTTGATATGCTGGAGAAGAAGCTTATATCAGAACTGCACAAGATTGTTGGTAAGGACGCTGTTTTAATCTCAAAGGAAGACCTTAATGCCTATTCCTATGATGGCACCGCTACCTGGACTCATATGCCCGATGTGGTAGTGCTGCCGACGACTGCCGAGCAGGTATCTCAAATTTTGAAGTTGGCTGACGAGAGCAAAATTCCGGTTACCCCCAGAGGGGCCGGCACCAATGTCAGCGGTGGCTCCATCCCGATAAAGGGGGGTATTGTCCTCTGCACCACCCGGATGAATAAAATCCTGGATATAAACAAGACCAACCTGACGGCTACGGTTGAGCCTGGCGTCATCCTTCAGGACTTTAATATTGCCCTGGCCAAGCAGGGCTTGTTCTATCCCCCTGACCCCCAGAGCTTTCTCGGTTGTACTATAGGCGGCACCGTGGCCGAAAACGCCGGTGGCCCCTACTGCGTGAAGTACGGCGTGACCAAGCAGTACGTACTGGGGCTGGAGGTGGTTCTGGCCAACGGCTACATCATGAAGCTGGGTGGGGTGACGGTTAAGAACCGCACCGGCTATGAGCTAGCGATGCTGTTCACCGGCTCCGAGGGGACGCTGGGAGTAATCACCAAGATAACGCTGAGACTGCTGCCGATGCCGCCGGCCAACAAGACGATGATGGCAGTCTTTGATGATATGGCTGTCGGCGGTCAGGCGGTATCCAATATCATGGCCAGCGGTGTGGTGCCGGCCAAGATTGAGTTTGTCGATAACTTTATCCTGCGGCGGGTTGAGGAAATGACCCCCATGGGGCTGCCGGTGGAGGCCAAGGCGCTGCTGCTTATTCAGGCTGACGGCTCGCCGGCGGCGGTGGAGGCGGAATCCAAGCAGATAGTTGATATTCTGCAAAAGAGCGGGGCTAAAAATATTAAGGTGGCCAAGGACGCCAATGAGGCGGCGATGTACTGGAAGATGAGGAGCGCCGGTTTTGCCGCTACCTTTGGCGCCGCCCACACCGTTATGGCTGAGGATGTGGCTGTACCCCGGGATAAGCTGGCTGAGTTTATCCGCAAGCTGGATGAGATATCGGCCAGGACTGGTTTCTTCATCAGCTACCTGGGCCATGCCGGCGACGGTAATCTTCACCCGTCCATATTTACCGATATGAGGAATAAAGAGGAATTCGCCCGGGCCCAGAAGGCGATGGAGGAGATATTTGAGGCGGCGCTTTTGGTAGGAGGCGTCCTCTCCGGGGAGCACGGTATCGGCCTGGAGAAACAGCGCTTTCTTAAGCGAGCCATGGACCCGGTGGCACTTAACCTGATGCGTAAGATAAAGACGCTACTGGATCCCAACCACATCCTCAACCCCGGCAAGATATGGGAAGAGGAAAGGGTATGATATGTCAAAGAGCAAGCAGGACAGATACGAGCAGATAAAAAGGTTTGAGGCTGACCTGACTAAATGCATGAAGTGCGGCTTTTGCACCTTTTGGTGCCCGGTTTATCAGGAGGAGCGGCTGGAGCCATCGGTTGCCCGGGGCAAGAATATGATGATACGGGGGCTGCTTGCCGGCGAGCTTGATTATACCAAGGAGTACGCCGACCGCCTGAACAAGTGCACCCTCTGTATGGCCTGCACCGCTAACTGCCCGTCCAAAGCCAACATACCCAATGTTATCGTCGCCGCCAGGGCGGATACGGTCAAGGCCAGGGGGTTGAAGTTTCCCTATAATATCATCTACCGCTGGCTGCTGCCCCGCCGGACGCTTTTTGGCTGGGTGGTTCGCTTTGCCTCCTGGTTTCAGGGGATTTTTCTGCCCAGGACAGAGGGTACCATCCGGCATCTATCTATGTTTCTTTCGGCGCTGGGTAAGGGCAGAAATATACCGCAGATTGCTCCAAAGTTCTTAAGGCAGATGGTTTCTGTGGTAAATAAGCCGCCCGAAGGCGTTAAGACCACGATGACGGTGGGCTATTTTACCGGCTGTATGACCGATTTTGTCCTGCCTGAGCTGGGTAAGCATATAATTGACTTTCTGAACAGGAATGGGGTGGAGGTTATAGTGCCCCAGGAGCAGGGGTGCTGTGGGGCGCCGGTGTTTCTGGGGGCGGGTGATTTTGACACCGGCCGGAAGATGGCTGATAGCAATGTCAGGGCCTTTGAGGGCGTGGACTACGTGGTTAGTGACTGCGCCACCTGTACCTCGGCGCTTAAGGACTACCCCAAGTTTCTGGCCGATACCCCGCAGAGAGAAGAGGCTTATGCCAAGTTTGCCGGGAAAGTCCTGGATATTTCCCAGTTTCTGGTTGATGTGCTTAAACTGCCGGCATCGGCTTATAAGCCTTCGGCTGAAGCTAAAGGCAAGAAGGTTACCTGGCATGACCCCTGTCATCTGAACCGGCATCTGGGGATAACCAGTCAGCCCAGGCAGATTATTAAGTCAATACCCGATATAGAATACGTTGAGATGCCCAACGCCGACAGGTGCTGCGGCATGGCGGGGTCATTCAGCATGTACTATTACGACCTGTCCAAGCAGATTGCCGATAAGAAGGTGGAGTCGATTAAGTCCACCGGGGCTGATATTGTCGCCAGCAGTTGCCCCGGCTGCGAGATTCAGCTGATTGACAGCCTGTTGCGGAACAAGGTGCCGGTAAAGGTGATGCATATTATGGAGCTGCTGGAATAACGGCTACTTGACCGCCTGCCGGCAGGTTTCATATCCCAGGTCAAAGGCCCTGATATTAACCGGAGCCAGTTTAGCCGGGAAGCGCTCTCTTATAGTTTCCTTTATGGTCTCTATTTTTATGGGTAGCTGCTCGGTGCCGAATAATGCCCCCAGCATCACGACGTTGGTGGCTAAGCGGCTTCCCGCTTCTTGAGCCAGCTTAACGGCGTCCAGCTGGATTACCCTGTCTGAGGCTTTGCCCAGTTGATTAAGCATTTCCTCCAGGCTGGGGTATTTACTCTCACCTATGAAGACGGTGAAGGGGGCGGTTATCGCCGTGTTGACTAAGACAATGCTGGACTTTGATAGACAGGCGATATTTCTCAGCGCCTCCGATGGTTCCATGCCCACCAGGGCATTACACTTTCCCGTGGGGATAAGGGGCCCATAGACGTCCTCTCCGATTCTGATGGCGCTGGTCACCGAGCCACCCCTGACCGCCATCCCCAGTATCTCCGAGCCTCTGACCCTTAGTTTATCGGTGACGGCGGCTCGTCCCAGCAGCTCTGATATTAAGATTACCCCCTGCCCGCCGACCCCGGTGATTAGTATATTAAACTCTTTTACCATTATGGTTTCTCCGGTACTATCGCCTGGTAGGGGCAGACCTGGGCGCAGAGGCCACAGCCGGTGCAAAGAGAGCCGTCAATTACCGTACTGATTCCCTCCTTTATCAGCGCCGGACAGCCCAGAAGCTCAATGCAGGCGTTGCATTTGACATTACACTTTTCCGGGTCCACCCGGTAGGGGACGGTCGCTTCCTTACGTTTCTTCTTCTCCCGCTGCTCGATTATGGCGCAGAGCCTCCGGCTGACGACGACGGCCGGTCCCTCAAACCTTATCGCTTTTTCTATGGTTGCAGTTGCCTCTTTCAGGTCAAAGGGGTCGACGACCTCAACGAATTTTACCCCGCAGGCTCTGGCTATATCCTCCGGCTTGAGCATGACGGTCTCATTGCCCATGGCGGTATAGCCGGTTCCGGGGTGGGGCTGGAAGCCGGTCATAGACGTGGTCGAGTTGTCCAGTATCACCATGGTTATATTTGCCTTATTATAGACGGCGTTTACCAGCGGTGGTATGCCGGCGTGAAAGAAGGTGGAGTCACCCAGGTGGGCGACTATCGGTACGTCGACGACGTGCGCCAGTCCATTGGCAATGCCGAAGCTGCCACCCATACAGATGATGGTGTCTGAGGCTTCCTGCGGTGGGTTGTAGCCTAGAGCATAGCAGCCGATGTCACCGGGGTAGATAGGCTCTATATCTTTGCCAAGCTCCCTGGATACCCGCCGCGAGGCTACCCTGATGGCATAATGGGAGGCACGGTGGGGGCAGCCGGGACATAGAGCAGGCGGCCTCCAGGGTAGAATCGGAGCTGTTTCCTGCTCCAGCTTATCTATACTGGCGAAATCCACCGGCGTCTTGGCTCTGGTTAGGTGGGCGATGGCTTCGGTGACTTTTCTGGTGGATAGCTCCCCAATACGGGGCAGTAAATCCTTGCCGTGGATTTTGACCGGGATATTATGCTCTCCGGCGATGGCTTTGACATGAAGCTCAACAAAGGGGTCCAGCTCCTCGGCTACCAGCACCTCTTTTACCGACTTTAGCAACTTTATAACCAGCTCCTCGGGGAGGGGGTTGGGGGTGCCAATCTTGAGTATGGAAACTTTATCTTCCATTGCCAGCCACTTCACCGCCTCCAGGGTGTAGCTGTAGGATAAGCCGCAGGCGATTATGCCCAGTCTGGCGCCGTCGGCCAGCCTTAGCCGGTTATAGGGCAGGGTATTGACCGCTTTCCTTATTTTTTCAAACCTTTCCAGCATTAAAGGTTTGTTTATTCTGGCCTCACGCGGGGTATAGACCAGCCGGGTGCGGTCTTTTATAAACTGACCTTTTCTTCTTTCCCTTGTTATCTCTCCCAGGGTGATATCGCTGCGGGCATGGCCTATCCTGGTTACCGAGCGGAGCATGAAAAGCTGCCCGAACTGCTCGGAGAGCTTAAAGGCGTCAGCCATCATATCTTTGGCTTCCTGGACTGAGGAGGGCTCAAGGACGGGAATATAGCCTTGTTCAGCGATATAACGGTTATCCTGCTCGTTCTGGGAGCTCCATGCCCAGGGGTCATCGGCGGAGAGCAGGACCAGCCCGCCCTTGGCACCGATATAGCCGGCGGTCATCAGGGGGTCGTGAGCCACATTTACCCCGACATGTTTCATCGAGGCCATGGCTCTTACCCCGCAGATTGAAGCGGCCAGGGCAACCTCAAAGGCTACCTTCTCATTAGTTGACCACTCGACGTACATGTCCAGCTCTTTGGCCACCCCGGCCAGTGTTTCCGTTATTTCGCTGGAAGGGGTACCGGGGTAGGCGGCGGCAACCTGAACGCCGGCCTCAATCGCTCCCCTGGCTATCGCCTCATTGCCCAGGGCAAAAAGCTGCTGGCCGGGGGCGTCGGAGCTTATGGTCAGTTCTTTCAAGGCCAGCCTCCTTCCCTGGCTTATAGGGTATTATTTAATCAGCCAGCCATTAGGCAGTATATCTGATGCTGGAAATGTAATCAAGAATTCGTGCTTTAAACTTGTTGTGCTTTGGGGCAAATGGTAGAATTTAATAGTAGAAGGGTGTCAAGAAAAAGTGTTGTTAGATAGTATTGTCGTTAAAGGGGCTCGTGAGCATAACCTCAAAAATATAGATGTGGTTATTCCCCGGGATAAGCTGGTGGTTATCACCGGTGTCTCCGGCTCAGGGAAAAGCTCGCTGGCCTTTGATACCATCTATGCCGAGGGGCAGCGCCGCTATGTTGAGTCGCTATCGGCCTACGCCCGCCAGTTTTTAGGCAGGATGGAAAAGCCCGAGGTTGACTATATTGAGGGCTTGAGCCCGGCTATCTCTATTGACCAGAGGGGCCCCAGCAAGAACCCGCGCTCCACGGTGGGTACGGTAACCGAGACCTATGATTACCTGAGGCTGCTTTTTGCCCGTGTTGGTCATCCCCACTGCCCCAAGTGTGGGCGGGAGATTACGGCGCAGACGGTGCAGCAGATTGTTGACGCCATTCAAAATCTCCCCGCTGGCATCCGTATTATGATTCTGGCGCCGCTGATAAGAGACCGCAAGGGTGAGTACCAGACGGTTTTTAGTGATTTGGGCAAGGCGGGTTATGTGCGCGTTAGGGTTGACGGCGAGATTCATGAACTGTCTGGGGAATTCCAGCTGGATAAATTTAAGAAGCATTCCATTGAGGCGGTGGTGGACCGCCTGGTGGTGGGACAATCGGGGAGCCAGAGCCGCATCGCCGACTCGGTGGAGACTGCCCTTAAACTGGGGGCGGGGGTGGTGTTGGTATCTATTGCTGATGGCGAGGAACTGCTCTTTTCGGAGCACTTTGCCTGTGTCCACTGCGGCATTAGCCTGGGGGAGATTGCCCCCCGAACTTTCAGCTTTAACAGTCCTCACGGCGCCTGCCGTGACTGCTCCGGTTTGGGGTATAAACAGGAGATAGACCCGGAGCTGGTTTTGAATAAAGAGCTTTCCATCATGGAGGGGGCCATCCGCCCCTGGCAGTTCCATAGCTGGTACTTCTACCGGCTGGAGCCTATGGCCAGGAATCAC
>Ga0315549_1003832_pt1 | contig 13110 bp, 19 predicted proteins | sample SalMarSW160200MG_FD_203101 | JGI IMG/M metagenome (GOLD analysis project Ga0315549, IMG submission 203101) | Salt marsh sediment microbial communities from the Plum Island Ecosystem LTER, Massachusetts, United States - Salt Marsh Sediment SW1601-200 ... | reverse complement strand
CGGAAGCCTTGCAACTGAAATGCCGATTTTCCTGAGACCTAAAGTAAAAAAATTAATCAAAAATATAACCTCACCAACAGGCGCATTCATAATAGGATTTATTGTAACACTTTTTTTATTGCCCTGCACAATTGGTCCTTACATAATTGCCTCAGGACTTATCTCTGAACTCGGATTTGCAAAAGCAATTCTCTGGCTAATTTATTACAATGCAATTTTCATTTTGCCAATGATTGCAATAACATTAATTGTTTATTTTGGTTTTGCAAAAGTCCAGGATGTCTCGGGCTGGAAAGACAAAAACATAAAAAAACTCCACTTGATTGCAGGAATTCTATTATTCCTCGTCGGAGTTGGTTTACTGGCGGGCTGGATATAATTATTTAATCTGGAACCACATTTTAATTAATAAAAACATTTAAAAACCCTAAAAACTACATGAAATTGTCTAACTTCGGTTAGGCGCTTGGGAGTTAGACTTCGGTTTGACTCCCTACTTTTATTTTATTTAAAGAAAATTTATTTTGATTTTACTTGATATAATATTATTTTATTTTTACATAATGCAATTCTAAAATTGGCTCACCATTTATGGCTTTCCCCTCGTGATAACTTTTTACATAAAGATGTCCCTCTGGTTCAAAAATAGGAGGAGCCGCGCTCAAAACAGATTTCTCTGCCATCTCTAATTCAACATTTGAATCTTTAAGCTCATACCTTTCATTCATACCAATAATTTTAAATCTTACTTCTATTTTATCAACTAACTCTTCCATTTTAATCTAAATTTCCTATAATTTTATTCAATAAGTTTTTCTGGGATTTAATAAAAGGTTCTGCAATTTCTTTATTATATTTTTCAGCAACAGAATTATATAATGCCAATAATTTTTCCATATTATCCAGATTTTGTTTGACTTCTTTATTTGACCACAAACTTCTTGAATTTTTTTCAAACTCGCTTTGAGGAGTAAGATATTTTATTCCCAACTCCCCGCTTTTATTTACCCAGAATTCATCCCATAAATCTTTGTAATTATCATCTGTAAATTGAGGTTTGTTTTTTGGATATCCTATAAGAAATTCAACTTTTACATCTTTTTTAATTTTATGCAAAATACTTCCATAACTATATTCTCTCATTTCATAAATTTCAAAATCCCAATCTTTAAAAATAAATCTATACTTAAGAATATATTCTGATTAATCTTTTTTATAATCAACTTCAACTTTTTCGTATGTAATGTAATGACCCCCAAGTTCATTACTGGAAATAACTTCTGCAAAATCAGGTTTCAGTTTAAATGTTCCAATAGAAAGTTTAATCAAAGAAGGTTTTCTCCTTAATAAAATTTTATCTAAATCACTTAACTTTGGGTCCTCTGGTTCTCCACGAACAGATGTAAGAATTTCACTTCCAGTAGGATAAATGCTATAAGACAATTTAATAGTTTTTTGAGGCTCCATTTTATTTTTAGAAACCTCTTCCTTTTAATTATTTATATTCTTGAAAATATCTTTTGAATTGCGTTTTTCAAAACCTTTTTAATCTTCTTCTATATTGTATTTCCATGAAAATCAAAGAACCTAAAGGTTCAAATCTTTCTTCCAGAAAGATTAGACAACCAATAGTAACTGTCTGCGGTCATGTAGACCATGGAAAGACATCAATTCTCGATTGCCTTAGAGGAACCTGTATTCAGGAAGGTGAACACGGCGGAATTACTCAAAAAATCTCCTTCACACTTTATCCAACAAGCCAGTTAAAAAAAGCCTGTCCTCTGATTGAAAAGTCAGGAATAAAATTAAATCTTCCGGGATTTTTGCTAATTGATACACCAGGACATGCAGCATTTACAAACCTGAGAAAAAGAGGAGGTTCATTGGCTGACTTGGCAGTTTTAGTAATTGACATAAACGACGGAATAAAACCCCAGACAGCAGAAGTAATTAAAATTCTAAAACACAACAAAACACCTTTTCTAATTGCACTAAATAAAATTGACAATATATCCGGCTGGCAAACTCCAAAAGATAAAAACACTTCTTTAAAAAATTCAATAGAATTACAGGCACAAAATGTCCAAAGCACTTTTATGGAGAGATACATGACAATAATGGGCGCACTAAACTCACATGGATTTGATTCTGATTTATATTACAATGTTGGGGACTTCACAAAAAAAATAGCATTGGTTCCATGTTCAGCAAAAACAAATCAGGGAATTCCGGAATTAATAATGATGCTCTGCGGTTTATCACAAAAATACCTCAAAGAAAAATTAAAACTCAACCCTGACGCAAAAGGAGTTGTCCTGGAAATTAAAAAAGACAAAAGCACAAATTACATTGAAGCAATACTTTACGATGGTCAGCTCTCAAAATCCGACGAAGTAGCAATTGCGAATTTTGATTTAAATTCTGAACCAATAATTTCAAAAATAAGAATCCTCGAGGAAATACAACCTTTGTCAGCAAAATTTCTTCCAAAAAATTCTGTACAAGCATCAACAGGAATAAGAATGCAATTAGTTTCCAAAGACGAAATCCTTCCCGGAATGCCTTTTGAAATTTTCAAAGATAATTTGCAGGAGTTAAAAGAAAAATTCAAAAAAGAAATTTCAGGGAATGTAAAAACAGACAAACAGGGAATAATTGCAAAAGCAGATTCTCTTGGAAGTTTGGAAGCACTTTTGGTTTTATTAAAACAGCAGAACATTCCTGTCATAAAAGCATCAATTGGAAAAATAAACAAGGCAGATGTAATCTCTGCAAAAGCAAATCTTGAAATAAATGAACTTGATGCAATAATTCTTGGTTTCAATGTTTCAGTTGACGACGAAGCAAAAGAATTAATAAAAGAAAATCAAAGAATTTCTGTTCTGACAAATGATGTTGTCTATAAATTAATTGAGGACTTGGTTGAATTAAGAAAACAAAAACAAAATGAAATTGAAAAGAAAAGATTAATGGAACTTACAACAATCTGCAAACTTGAAATTTTACATTCATATGTTTTTAGAAATACAAACCCTGCAATTTTCGGAGTGAAAGTTCTTGGTGGAAAACTGAAAAAGGACTTAAATCTTATGGATGAGGACGGAAACAAAATCGGAAAAACTAAATCAATTCAGCATGAAAAAAATTCTGTCGATGAATCATCAGAAGGACAGGAAGTTGCAGTGTCAATTTCAGGAATAAATTTTGAAAGAGTTTTGGGTGACAAAAAATTCCTTTACACAGACATTGGAGAAAAACAATTTCAGAAATTCAAAAAAAACAAAGATTTGCTAACGCAAAATGAAATTAAAATTTTGCAGGAAATTGCTGAGATAAAACGACAGGAAAAAGGAAAGGAAGATTGGGGTGTTTAGGAATGGAAAAATTTAATTTTAGTTATGATTTGGAAAATGATGATTTATTTATTTATCTAAAAGAAAGAAAATCCAAGGGGGCAATAGAACTTGGAAATTTTATTTTGGATTTTGATAGCAAAGGAGATTTGGTAGCAATGCAAATTCTTAATGTTTCTGAAGTTTTGGCTAAAATACTTTCTAAAATGATAAAAGCATCAAACTTGAAAGAAGTAAAAATGAACATAATTAATTTTAGGAATATGGACGCAATTAAATTTTATGTTTCCGACGGTAATTATGGAGAAACAACAAATATTTTAATTCCTCATATAAAAGAAAAAAGCCCTGTTTTGAGTTATTGAGTTTGAAAATTTCTGAGACAAGAAGATAAAGAGCGTTGGGGGGTTTGAAATATATTTTCAATGATAATTAACCTTAAAAACATTTCAAATTAATATCATTTATGAAATTTATTTATCCTTGTGATCCAGACAGGAAATTAAAAATTATAGATGGTTCTAAATTTGGAAATGCTATTTTCGACCAAACTTTTTTTCCAAAAATAATTAATAAAATCTTGGGAGAACAAGAGCATATTATTTTACATTACAGGGATGTTGCAAAATACCTTGGTAATTTTATAACCGAAAAAGAAATTAAAAAAACAGATATTGATGGAATGATTATTCCAATCCAACACGGGGATATGAATGAAATTTTAAATATTAGAAATTATTTAGAAGGAAAATATAGAGAATTAGAAAATGCCTTTCCAGAATTAAGAGAGAATTGGAATGAAGTTGATAGGTACCAAAGAAGAAATGATGATTATTGGAATAATTCTGATTACAAAAAATGTTTGGAAAATGCAACTAGAGATTCTCACAAAGTTTTTCGTAATGCATTTAAATTTCCAATTTTTGAAGCATACAAACATCTTCCTGGACATAGGGACACTCCAACTCCAACAGATTTAATTGATAAACCAGTTCCAGAAAACCTTGATTATGTTAAAGCAGCTTTCCAAGTTTGGATTAATAGAAACTTTATTAGTAAAAAATAATTCTTATCAACCTTCCCCTCGCGAAGAAATCTAGCAACGCCGATTTTGTAGCCAACTAATTCACGACACGAAGCGAGTGCAATTTCATCCAAAATATTTAAAAACAATCTTCTCATTTACTAATCATGAAAAAAGTTGTGATACCAATTTTGTTTGCATTAAGTTTATTCTTAATTCCGTTGATAAATGCAGCTCCGTGCGAGTTGGACGTTTCAATGATAAATCAGGACCCTTATCCTGCAATCCCAGGCGATTATGTTAAAGTTGTCTTCCAGATTGACGGAATAGAAAATCCAGAATGCGGAATTGTCACATTTGAAATTAAAGAAAATTATCCTTTTTCCCTTGACCCAAATGTTACAAACAAAGTAACAGTTAATGCAGGAACATATTCAAGAAGTTACAGTTCTTTTTATCTTGCAACATATAAATTAAGAGTTAATGAAGACGCACTTGAAGGAAACAACCCAATAGAAGTTGTCTATGGAAAAACAACAGGACCAGAAATTCTTAAAGAATTTGACATATATATAGAAGACACAAAAGCTGACTTTGAAGTTCATGTAAAGGACTACAGTTACATTACAGCAGAATTAACTTTTGAAATTCTGAATATAGAAAATGTTGATGTTGAAGCATTAACAATTGAAATTCCAAAACAGGAAGGCATTCAGGTTAAAGGAGCAAATAAAAAAGTAATTGGCGATCTGGATTCAAATGAATATACAACTGCTGATTTTGAAATGGTCCTTCCAGAAGGCGAAACAGAAATAACATTAAAGATAATTTACACTGATTCAATAAATATCCGGCGGGAAATCACAAAGCAGGTTACTTTTGATTCATCTTATTTTTCAGGAAGAAACGGAACTCAAAAATCAAGCAAATGGTGGATTTATGTTTTAGTTATTGCAGTTGTTGTATGGTTTGTCTGGAGACAGGTTAAGAAGAATAAGGCAAAGAAGAAAAGGATGATGGAGAGACACAATAAGGGGAATAAACATTAGTTATGCTCCGGGGGCATTTTTGTCTCCTAGTGAAAAAGATATTCCCCCAATAATTATTAATGCTACAATAACCCCGCCTAAAATCCAGTCCCAACAAAATAACCCCTTTATTTGTTCAAGAATATTTTCTTTAATCTCATTAAGTTCATGTTTATCTTCATCCTCTGCAAAATTGATAAATACAATAAAAAGAAATAAAATTACTAATATGCAAGATGCTATAAAAATTGCTGTTATTATTCCATTCCTCATAAAAAAGGAAAAGTAAACTTCCCCCATAAGGTTTTTGGTTTTTCAAAAAATCACTCATACCGCAACGCATCAACAGGATTTATCTTCGACGCTCTGTAAGCAGGGAAAACTCCTGAAATTGCACCTGTTAAAGTTGCAAATGCAATACATCCTACAAAAAGCAAAATCGGGAACGAAGGTTGCAAAAATCCATAACCTAAATTATCCAAAATTCTTCCACCTATAAAACTCAACAACCAGCCAATTCCACAACCAATCACACCTGCGACAAATCCTAAAAACGAACTTTCAAACAAAAATATCCCGAGTATATTTGAATTTCTTGAACCTATTGATTTCATAATTCCGATTTCCTTTTTTCTTTCTATAACAGATGTAATCATTGTGTTAGCAGTATTAACACCAGAAACCAAAACCGAAATCAAAGCAATTGCAATTACAAATCCTATAATAATATTAAGAACACTCGCATATGTCTCAAATAAATCTGCAAATGACTGAACATAAAAATCCTCCTTGCCTTCTTCCTGTCCTCTTTCTTTCCTTAAATTTTTTTCAATATTCTCAACAGTTCTGTCTATATCATCAACATTAACCCTTGCAACAATATAAGTATAAGAAAGATTTTCACCAGAGTATAAATCCTCCATAAATTCCAGAGTAACATAAACATTTGAATCATCCTGAAGATTTCCCACCTCTTCGTAAAAACCAACAATCCTGACTTTTTGACCCTGCACTTTAATCACATCATTTATAGTTAATCCTTTTGGAAAAATTTTGTTGTCAATCTGGTAATTGTATCCAAGAACAGCTTTTCCTTTTTCACCTTGCGTTAACATTCTCCCGCGATAAATTTTAAGATTGCTTAATTCTTCAAGAAGAGGTGTTTTTGGGTCAGAACCCATAATAAAAACATACCTTAATTTATTTTGAAATTCAACTTTGGCTACCTTTGCATATGCTCCTGTTGCTTCATAAACTCCTGAAGTTTTTTGCACAGCTTCCAATTCATCTTCGGAAAACGCAAATGTTTCATCAAGCCCGCCTGCATTTCCTTTTGCCATAATCATAACTTTATCTGCTGAAGATTCAGATAAAAAAGTATTTGCATAACTATACAATCCAAGCCCATAACTTATAAAAATAAATATCGTCGTAATTCCGACAAAAATAGAAAGAATTGTAAAGAAACTTCTGACTTTACGCCGTTTCAGATTATTCAGGGAATATTTTATTGATTCTAGGGGTATCATTTTAGTTTCTCACACTCCTTAATTAATTCATTAGATAAATTTAATTTTTCTTTAATTAATTTTTTATCTATTAGTTTTATTCCTAAAACAATTAACAAATATTTTTTAAATTCACTTTTATATTTTAATTTAATTTTTTTATCAAAAGCCCACATAGATAAACAACCAACAATAAATCTATAAGCATAAACAAATGGATAACTTTTGAATGTTTCTTTTAAACCAGAAACATTATATTTAATTTTTATTTTATCAAAAAAACCAAGATTTTTATAATTTAGATTTTCAGATTTTTTTATTTTGTTCATAAGTAAATATGCTTTCTGAAAATCTCTTAAAATCTGTTTTTTGTTTTTGTTTTCAAAAGTGTAAATCTTTTCAACTTTTTTATAAATTTTAGTTTTATGTTTTTTGTCAATGATTCTTATGCTTCCTAATAATCTGAAACTTGGAAAAGGAAGATTAAATCTTGGAGGTAAAGAATGCATTATCACAAAGCTAGGGCTTTCCATACTATATAAATAATAAAATGATTTTTCATAATCTCCTTTTTTAAAATAACCTTCTGCTAATTTCTGAAATTTCTTTGCTTGTTTTAAAGAATCATTAAATTTTTTCTTAGATAATTTTTCATTGAATTTTGGAATTTTTATTTTTCCTGTTTTATCATAAATAATTTTTTCTTCTGGGAGTAAATTGGAATTTTTTAAATTTTCAATAGCAGAATAATGCTCTTCAATATATTTTCCTTTATATTTATAAAATCCTCTTTTATTTTCAGGAAGGTCTTTTTTCTTAACATAAAATACAATATCTATATCACTATGTTTCGTTTCATCTCCACGAGCAACACTTCCCCCAAGAATAACTGTTTGAATAGGTTCTTGTTCAATTTTTTTATTAGCCAAAGAATTAACAACTTTCATGAATTTTTGGTGGAGAGTGGTTTTCATTTTAGTTTTTTCTCCACTAATAAATCATCTTTATTTATCTTTAATTTTAATTTATTAATAAATCCAAAACTATTTGCATCTTTATTTATTATTCCCATAAATTTTTTGTAACCTTTCTTTTGATAATAATTAAAAACAAAATTAAACAAATTAGTTCCAATATTTTTTCTACGGAATTCTTTCTTTACAACCATTTCTTCTCCAAAAATTATTTCTCCAATTTTCCATTGATAAGGATTAATTATTAAAAAACCAGTTATTTCTTTATGAATAATAGCAACCCAAATATCGCAATACCTTGAAAATATTTTTATTTTTTTAATTGATTCATCAAAATTCCAATTTTCATTGAAAGGTTTTTCATTAAAACCACTTTGATAGATTCTTGCAATTTCTCTAAAATCTTTTTTTGTTGCTTTTCGAATTTTCATTTTATTTTTTTTAAAAATTTATTTAATTCTCTTTTTGTTTTAATATGTATTAAATTAACTTTGTGTTTATCAATCATTGATTTATGATAAATAAATTTCTTGCTACCTTTTCTATAATTAATAGCATATTTCATAGCACTCTTAATATTTTTGAAATTAGCTTTTTCATCTTCTTTCTTAAGAAATCGTTTAAAAAGATTTTTAATAATATAATGAGGATTTAAATCCAACCATATCACTAAATCTGCTTTCTTAAAAACATCTTCTGTCCAATTATTAAAGACCCCATCAATTATCCACTTTTTCTTTTTAATAATTTCAGTTAATTTTTTCTTTCTTGCACTTTCTTTTCTCTTTTTATCATACTTTTTTATATAGTAAATATTATCTAAAGAGTAATGTTTAATATCTAAAATTTCAGAAATCTTGTTACTAAGAGTAGTTTTTCCAGAACCCATTGTTCCAATTATATAAATTTTATCCATTTTTTTCATCCCCTCAACGCCTCCACTGGATTTTGTCGTGCTGCCTGCATAGCAGGAACAATTCCTGCAATTGCTCCGATTAAAAAACTTCCAAGCAAAGTAAAAAATATCAAAGGCAAACTAATCTGCGGTGCAATATCAGCACCAAGCCAGTTATTAATTCCAACAGTTCCAGCATAACCAATTAAAATTCCAACAATAGCTCCAACAACCCCTCCAACTAAACCTAAAAATCCTGATTCAACAAAAAACTGCAAAAATATCTGCGAATTCCTTGAACCAATTGCTTTCATAATTCCAATTTCTTTTTTTCTTTCTAAAACTGAAGTTGTCATTGTATTTACAATCCCAATTGAACCCACAAAAATAGAAATTGAAGCAATAATTATAATAAATGCCTGAATTGCACCTAAAACAGAATTCACTGTTTCCAAAGTTGCTTCAGGAGTTGAAACTTCAAAATCTTCTTCACCAATTTCAACATCCCGACGCTGTCTCATAAGTTTTTCAATATCTTCTTTTGTTTTATCCATCAAATCCTTGCTTTTTACTTTCACTTCAATCAAATCAATTTCGTCTCCATAATCAATTAAATCATTCAAATCATCATCATACATAAAAACAACCCAGTCATACATAAAACTGCCTTTCTTTTTTAAAATTCCAACAACTTCAAATTCAACATCATTAATCAAAACTTCTTTTCCAACAGAAATGTCTTTTCCAAAACCATTTGTATCTCCGTCTCGAAAATTCGCACCTAAAACAACTTTTTTGTAATCACCTGTCTCTAACAATCTTCCATGTTCTGCTTCAATATCATCTAAAAATTCATAAACTTCTTTTTCATAACCTTCGGGAATTGAATATGCAGAACCTATTCCAAGAATATCATTGTATTCCAGTTTTCCTGTCCGAATATTTCTTCCAACTGCAAATTCCACACTTCCAAGTTTATTAATTGCCTCAACATCTGATGTTGTTAAAGGATTTGTAACAAAAGAACCAGGTGCTCCATAATTCAATCCTCCTGCCTGAACAGAAATAACTTCTGTTGAACCAACCCCAAATTGCGAAGTCACTGCAACTTTCAAAGCACTTCCTAAAGTTATTAAAGACACAACAGCAAGAATTCCAATAAAAATTCCCAACAAAGTCAGCCAACTACGAATTCCTTTTTTTCTCAGATTCCGAAATGCAAATTGAAAGTAGTTCATTTTATTATAACCGAAACATTTATATTATTTAATTTATTAGGTAAACTATAGGGGAATAGGACCTGACGAATCCCGTGCTCGCTTGCGATGATGCGGTTAGTAGGATTGACGGACCTTCTTACCCTATTTTCTTTGTTAAAATTTATCATTTTTTATCCTCGCAAGATTTAATAATGTATCAAGAACCAAACTAATTTTATACTCCAAAGAATGTTTTTTTAATTCACTCTCTTTAATTACTTTTACTTTCTCCCCATCAATTATTTTTACCAACTTTCTAAAATTAATAAATTGTTTATTGTCTACACAAACAAAGAGGTCTTTTCCTTTTTGTTTCTTCAAAAAATCCAAAATATCAGAATAAATTTCAGGAGTTGATTCATTTTTTCTTATTTTAAGTTTGCAGAAATGAGAACAAAGATTATGTTTTGCAACAATCTTTCTAACAGAATTAAGATATGCTTTTTTATTTCTTAGTTTCCTATAATGGTCAAACTTTGAAATTTTCGGAATAAAATCTTTTAATTTTCCTTTTTCAATTATCAAATATCCTAAATAATTTTCTGAATAGTCAATGAATAGATAATAATCAAACTCTTTTTTTCCCATGAAGAATAAAATGAAAAAGGAGTTTTAAATGTTGTGCGGGATTACCAACTCCTCTTAATTAAATGTTCTTGAGGATGTTTCTTGGGTTTCTCTTTTATTATTTTCATAATAAAATTTATCACCTTTTTTGAATTCATCTTGCTCGTGTTAATAATTATATCATCTTTTTCAGGCTGTGCTTTAATTTTTTTCCATGCTCCATTATTTTTAACTCCTTTTCCAATATTCATTGTTGGTTTCTTTCTTTGTATATCTCTTTTTATTGCATCTTCTAAATCCACATCAAGAAAAAAAGAATAAATTTTATAATTGTATTTTTTCAAATCATTTTTAAGATATTTTTTAATAAAACTTCTGCTTGTTTCTTGAACTATGATTCCAATTTGCATCTGTCTCATAACTTCTTTAATAATAGTAATCATAGCTTTTTTAGAAATTGTTTTTAATGGAGTTCTATCTTTTAAATTTAAAGGTTCAAACATCCCCTTTATTCTCCAAGGATCAACAAAAATATATTTTGGTAAAATTTTTGCAAGTTCATAAGAAGTTGTAGATTTTCCTGCAGTAACTTTTCCACGAATTATTATAATCTGATTTTTCATTTTCTCCTCTCATCTTTCTTCAAAACTCTTTTAATCTCCTTTACAAAACCATTTTTCTTATGTGTAATCTTCTCAATCTTCCCATCCTTTAACCAATAAACAATATCTGCATATGCTTTTGCTAAATCAGGGTCGTGCGTAACCATAACAATTGTTTTTCCCTCTTTATTCAATTGTTTCAAAACATCCATAACTCTTTCACCAGTATGAGTATCTAAATTACCTGTTGGTTCATCTGCAAGAATTACAGGAGGGTCATTTGCCAAAGCACGTGCAATTGCAACTCTCTGCTGCTCTCCTCCGGAAATTTGATTAGGATAATGATTTGCCCTGTCAAGCAAGCCAACTTTTTTTAACAACTCTAAAACTCTGTCTTCTCTTTCAAATTCATCATAACCTTGCAAACCCATTGGAAGTGCAATATTTTCTTTAACAGTCAGCGTCGGTATTAAATTAAATTGCTGAAAAATAAAACCAACATGCTCTCCTCGTAATTGTGCTAAATCAGATTCACTCATTGAAGAGATGTCCTCACCGTCGAGAAAGATGTGCCCTCTTGTAGGCATATCCAAACTTCCAACTAAATTCATTGCAGTTGACTTTCCTGAACCAGACGGCCCCATAACTGCAACAAAACTTCCTTTTTTAACATCAATATCAATTCCATCAACTGCCTTAACAACTGCCTCACCCATTTGATAATACTTTGTAACATTATGCAAATGAATTATATTATCGCCTTTTTTTGAAACCATAAAAAAAATAATGAAGAAGGTTATTTAAATTTGTTGGGAAGAATTATTAACCACATATCCTCTTTTTTGTAATTCTGAAATTCCAAGATTTATTCTATCTAATTCTTTTGCATTACTTCTCAAATCAAAATTAAATGCGATTTCTACTAATCCTTTGTCAAGAAATTTAGTTTGAATATATGTAGAAGAATTTTTTTCATTTAAAGTTATTTTTTTAATTTTATGCAGTCCACCATGTCCAACTTTCATAAATGTAGGCAGAGATAAAAACCCTCCATCATACATTTCCAATTCTTGATATTCAACTTTGAAATCTGGATTTTCTAATTTTAATGATTTTTTTATTTGCTTTTTTAGTTGCCCCATTGTTTTAATTGGAATTCCTTTTTTTGTTCCAAAATCTTCTTCGTAAGGAACTCCAGATTTATCTTTCTTTTCTTTTTTTCCATATACAAATCTGTAATATCCAACCCATGAATCCTCGCCCTTGTGCCTAATTTGAATTTCTTTTTTGAAAGGCATAGAAGATAAATCTTCAACTACTTTTTCTAAATCCGAAGTATATTCTCTACCATTCGCGGGTTCTCTAAATTTTTGAGATAATTTGATTGTTTTTTTGTTTTTCCCCGATTTTAATGGATAATTTTCTAAGTTATATTTTAATTTTTCTAAGTTATATTTTAATTCTTTTCCAGCTTCGGAAAATTCTAATTCTAAACAAAAATTTTTATCTTCTCTGCTTAATTCATCGTAAAACTTTTTTTCTTCTGAACTTAATTGAGCAATATATTCTTTTTCATTCTTTCTCAAATTGTAAAGATTTTGCAATATTTCTTTTCTGTTCTCCATAAAATCTCATAATTTATATCTTTTTAAAAATTATTACACTTCAAAACAATTATCTCTCCTTAATAAATTCCTTCAACAACTTAACAACTTCGTCTTTTTTGTAAGGTAGAAAATTAATTGAACCTGCGTTTTTATGTCCCCCGCCATCAACAAATGAATCAGGAGATTTCTTTTTAATAAATTCAATTAAATCATGAACTGAAAAATTCGCTTCATCTGTTGCCCTTAAAGTTATTGCAGTATTCATAATTCCAGCAGTAACTAAACTAGTAATT
>Ga0315549_1003830_pt1 | contig 13113 bp, 12 predicted proteins | sample SalMarSW160200MG_FD_203101 | JGI IMG/M metagenome (GOLD analysis project Ga0315549, IMG submission 203101) | Salt marsh sediment microbial communities from the Plum Island Ecosystem LTER, Massachusetts, United States - Salt Marsh Sediment SW1601-200 ... | reverse complement strand
GTCCGGAGGCGTGATATAGGCCCCCTCGCCCAGGAGATTGAGCCGGCCCACCACAGGTATTTCTACCACGGTCCCCTGGGAGAGGCCATAGAGATCATCGGTTGAAAGGACCAGACACTGCGCCACGCCGCAGATGACCAGCAGCGAGATGATGACTGCTCTCAGCCCGCGCGCTCGTATGTTGAACAGACCCCGGGCAGTGATGAGAGCGGCCGCCGGCAGTAGCGCGATGTTGAACCGGGAGTTCCAGGTCTGAGACAACGTGAAGATCAAGAAAGGGACTACGAGCCACAGAGCCAGCAGCCATGCTTCGCGACCTACGCGCCTCGAAGTTGCAGCGCCCTTGCGGAACCAGGCATAGGCCAACACGACGATCGTCACAATGAACGCAGCGAAGTACAAGGGGGAGAGTTGCTCGGTGAGCATCATGCTCAAGTAGCGAACGTAGAAGGTCGGATCCAACAAGCTCAAGCCCTTGCCCTGGATGTTCACACCACCGTAGGCCACGAACACGAATCGTCCCGAGAAGCCGATATTGGGCAAGGACCACGCAGATGCCAGGGTGCCTCCGATCAAGATCGCACTCAGGAGATTGGTCCCTTGACTCGCGCTCCTGGACACAACGTAGACGGTGAAGCTCAGGAGAATCCAAGACAACAGAGGGAGCCACCCTCCCAACAGGAAGCTAGGGAGGCGATCCCAGTTGGGGACGTACCACATCGCGGTCAACGCCAGGGCAGCCAGAACGTGGAACCAGGGAGAGGTCACCACCCGGCGACGCCTCGTAGATCCCCTCGCGCCGCCCCAAGACACAAATAGCAGGCGTTTCAGCGCGCCAGAGTGCCACGCCTCGTAGGCGATGGGAACACCGGCGAAAGCGATGAACGGCCACTTGGTGAGCAGACCCAACCCCATCCCCAACCCGAAAGCCAGTGACCACCCACGGTGGCGAAAGCCGTCGGTCTTGAGGAGAAGATAGACAGCCAGGGCGACCATCGCCGTAAGCGCATAGTCCACGTAGGAGAGGCGAGAGATACTGAACAGGATGGGATAGAAGGAAACCAGACAAGCGGCCAGGAGACCCACCTTGCGTCCGTAGAGCACCCGCCCGATGCCGTACACCGACCACAGAAGAATCGCCAGATACAGGCAGTTGCTCATCAACGCCACATCGGTCGATTCGCCAAACAGGCGATAGAAAGGCACCACAGTCAAGAAGGGGAAAGGAGGCCGATTCCAGGGCCAGGTTAGCGCAGTGAACAGCGACCTGAGGTTGATCTCTCGAAGGATATCGTTGTAGATCAGCGTCTTCGCCAGGTGGGAGGACCTGTCCCAACCCATCAACGTGACGTTGGCCTCCGTCCACATCCAATTGAGGGCAGTGTGGAACAGAAAGAGGCCCAGCAGGGCCGCCCCAGTCAGATAGCGCCCCCATCGGGCTCCGTTTTCCCTCTCAACGCTGGCCGCCGACATGCTAGTCCCCTACCACCGTCACTTCGCCAAGATGAACCGTATCACCGATCACCTCTCCCTGCGCGTCCAGTACGGGCAATCGCTCGGCGGTACTCAGAAGATACATCCCCGCCACCACCTGGTACCGGCCCGGGGGAACCGACGACTCCACAGCGAGGTCAACTTCGTCTCGCACCGTCTCGCCTACGTCCCAGCGGGACGTGGGATAGAAGCCCTGCATCGGTTGGCCATCGTATTGACCTACGGTCCGCCCCCCCGCATCCGAGAGATGCACGAAGACGGTGTAATCCTCAGCGATTCCGCCCAGTGCCTGCCAGTAGAGCGTGAGATGCACATCCTGCCCTGCTTCCACCGAACGAGGCACGCCGTCGTGTCCCAGCAGCAACACCTGGTCGCCCAGATTCGCAGCCAAGGGTTCAGAAGCCGCCAGTTCTTCATCTTCGCCAACCCAGACGTAGTCGAGAACCACGAAGTCTCTGCCAGAAGATCCAACCTCCTGGGTCACCGGTAGGCGCACGCCGTCTCCACTGCGGTACAGTCCAACCGCCAGGCGATACCATCCAGGCGCCACGTCACTCGGAATGTTCAAGAGGCGCGGATCAGGCACCGTCTCGTCCTCTGTCCAGTAGTAGGTGGGATAGAGATTCTCCAGTGGAGGGAAGTCGTCTTGAGAGATCGGCGACCCTTCACTCCCTTGCAGGTGGACGAACACTGTGTACTCCTCAGCTATTGGCCGTTGCGCCTTCCAGTACAGGGTCAGCGGCACCTCCGAACCAGGGGCAAGCACGTCGCTCGAAAGCTCATAGCCTACGAGTTCGACCTGTCCTCCAAAATCGATGGCCAGGGTTTCGCTCACCTCTGGCTCTGACGGCTCCTGGAACCCCTCGGCCAGGAGAACCCTGACCCCCTGGACCTCGTGCACCACGTCCATCTGCTCGACCACCGTGCGGATGAAATCCAGGTCGAAGCGTTCGGCCAGCCGCCAGCCATCCACCACGAACCAGACTCGTGAGCCGTTCCTCAGGACATCCTCGAGTTGAGAGGCTGAACTCACAAGGGGTGCCCCGATCCAACGGTCGATAAGAACACCACTCTTGAGGAAGACGTATTCCTCGTACGCCTTGCCCGAGGCATAGTAGTCGCACCGAGGAAGATAGAGCTCGCAGGCGAAAGGCACGATCGTCAATACGGTGTCGCCCTCCTGCCACTGCTCTCCCAGGTACTGGAACGCCAGGTCGTAGCCCCACTCCTGCTCGGTAACGGTTTCGCGAGCGGCGGGCACCAGAAGGAGCAAGGCACCAAACACCAGCATGCAGGTCAGCGGCCGGGAGATGGGTTCCCCAACGGCCTCGCCCCATAGCCAGGCTGGCCGAGCGTGCTTCAGTTGGCGACAGAGCCAACCCACGGCCAGGACCGCCATCCAGGTAGCCGTAAGAAAGAACAACGGCTCTACCATGAACAGATACCGACTGTCCCGCCATGTCGGCCCCACCAGGAATACCATCTCCAAGACGGTCGATGCCAAGATGAGGTACAGGAACAGAGCTGCACGCCAGCCTGGCTGGGCAAGAACCCTCGCCCCCTTGCCCCGCGCACCGACCACCAGCGCCGCGACCACTACACCGAGGCCGACCAAGCAGAGGATACTCAGAGGTAGACGCTCAAGAGTGAGGAAGAAGGGAGCTATGGGCTGGAAACCGGTCACCGCATCCAGGGTGGGCGCCAGATACGGACGCGCTTCGGACAGCGCCTCTAGCTGACCCGGCTGCCCGATGGCCTTCAGCACAAACGTCGCCGCTATGCCCACCAGAGGAAACCCTGCCTCGATGATCGAACCTGGCCTGATGGCGCCACGAGGCCCCATGAGAAAAAGCAGCCCCAACAACAAGGGCACGTAGAGCAGCACACTCACCGGGTGCGTGAACAGAGCCGCCAGGTAGCAGAGAATCCCCATCCAACGGTAGCGAGCACCATCTCGCTCGGTGCAAGCCCGCCACAGGAACCATACTGAGAGGAGCACCAGCAACTGGAGCAAGGCGTACATCCTTACCCGTGCCCCCCAGGCGATGGCCTCTGCCGAGAGCGTCCCCAGAGCAGCGGCTACCAGACCCACGGGCGTCGAGAAGAGCTTGCTGCCCACATAATACAAAAGCGCAATAGTGGCCAGACTCAAGGCCACGCTGAAAGCACGCCCGACCAGAGCGTCGAAGCCCAGGACCTTGAGCAAGGCCGCCTCCAGATACGAGAACAAGAGAGCCTGCTCGTACAGCGTGCCCGAGGGCAACAGCGGATAGCCATGCTCGAGGATACCCCGAATGGCCAGAAGGGAGATGAACTCGTCCACGTGAAGGCTGATGTTGCGCAAGTAGACCACACGGAAACCGAGGCCAACGAAGAGCAGCGTAGACAGAATGACTGGCGCGTAGAGCGGAATGGAGGTCCTGGAGGGTCTACTGAAAGTCATGCGGGGATCCGTGTGTGCCCTTGTCCCTCAGCTCGAGGGGAGCTGAGTCCATTCCGCTGGCGGTTTCACGGACGCGCTGAATGACCTGCAAGAAAAGGGCCTCATACCGCTCCGCCACGCCGGAGATCTGGAAACGCTTCACGTACTCCTGGTTGAATCGGGAGATCCTCTCACGCAAGGCCGTATCCTCGGTCAGGCGCAAGATCCTGTCCGCCAGAGTATCCACATCTTCCACCGGGACCAGGAAGCCCGTTTCTCCATCTTTGAGGAAATCGGTCTGCCCCCCGGTGGAGCTGGCGATCACCGGCAGACCGCAGTGCATTGCTTCCAGGAACACCAGCCCAAAACCCTCGTGCACGGACGGAAGCACGAAGATGTCAGACGCTGCCAGGTACTGGAATTTCCGCTCTCCCCAGATGGGGCCCAGAAACTCGACCCGCGAAGAGAGACCAAGCCTCTCAGATAGGTCGCGTAAGTGCCCCTCCTCCGGCCCCTCACCGATGATCAGCAGTCGTACCTCACGGAGCTCCAGCCTGCTCAGTGCCATAAGTAAGTTGTCCAGAGCTTTGCGCTTGATCAGGCGCCCGATGGCGATCAAGACTACGGGTTCCTCTGGAATGCCCAGCTCCGCACGACTCTTTTCCTCGAACCGAGGGGCGTCAAGTCCGTAGTGGATGACCTCGATGTCCTTCCGGCAGTGGAGGTCCTCGCGCGCCCTGCGCTTGATGTCCTCTGAGATGGCGATGATGTGAGACGAGGAATCGAGCACACGACGCACCACTCCCCTCAGCACTCTGTTGCCGCTGGGCGAGAGTCTCTTGCTGGGATCGTGGATATCGCCGCCGATGATGGTCAAGACCATGGGCGTCTTGAATAGCCGCGACAACACAACCCCTGTGGGGCCAGAGGGAATGGCGAAGTGGGTGTTCAGGACATCGTACCGCTTCTCGCGCAGTACCTGACAGCCCTTCGCGACCCCGCACGGTAGAAAAGAGAGCATCGACGGAAGACTGGCCGTGGACAGTTCTCCCCTGCCCAAGACGGGGACGCGATAGACGCCCAATCCACCCACCGTCTCCTCGCTGGGAAGACCGCGCCAGCCCGTGGTCAGAACGTCTACTTCATGCTCCCTTTCCGCCAATGCCCTTGCTATGTGATAGCTAGCCACTCCCCCTCCCCCTCCCAGAGGGGGGAACTCGTAGTTAATCATCAAGATGCGCATCACTCATTCCAGCATCTCTCTGATCGCGTAGATCTTCTTGCCCTGGGCTTCGTGATACGTTCGCGCCGTGAGTTCTCCCAGAAGGCCCATGCTCACCAATTGGACGCCCACGAGTATCAGGAGCATGGCCAGCCAAAGGAGCGGCCTGTCCGCAATAGGGCTCCCCAGAACCAGCCTGATGAACGACAGGTATGCCGCTATCACGGTACCGATCCCGAAGGAGAACATGCCCAGCAGGCCAAAGACCTGCATGGGCCGGGAGGCATAGCTGAGTAGGAACTTGACGGTCAGCAGGTCAAGCAGCACGGTGATCGTTCTCGACAGATTGTACTTCGACTCGCCGAACCGGCGCGGATGGTGGCTCACCTTCACCTCAGCCAGACGCACCCCCATGGAACTGGCTAGAGCTGGTATGAAACGATGCAACTCGCCATAGAGGCGAACGTTCCGAATCACCTCCAGACGATAGGCCTTCAGCGAGCAGCCATAGTCGTGCAACTTGACGCCGGTCATGCGCGAGATGAGCCAGTTGGCGATCATGGACGGCAACCGCCGGGACAGGAAAGGCTCCTTCCGCTCCTCACGCCACCCGCTGACGATATCGTAGCCCTCGGCCATCTTGTCCAGCAGCTTTGGTATGTCCGCCGGGTCGAACTGCAAATCGGCATCCATGCTGACGATGATTTGCCCCGCTGACTCATCGAAGCCGGCCGCGAAAGCCGCGGCCTGTCCGAAATTGCGTCGAAGTCGAACCACCTTGAGCGTTGGGTTGCCGAGATGCAGTTTCTTCAGCACCTCGAAGCTGCCGTCGGTGCTGCCATCGTCCACAACGACGATCTCGTAGCTCGTGCCCAAGCCCTCGAGCACCGCCTTGAGCGCTGAGTAGAGCGGTTCTATGCTATCCTCTTCGTTGTAGACGGGAATGACGACGGAAAGTTCCACGAGATCGTCTGTCACTGCTGGCCCTGCACTCTCTATCTAGCCTTTGAAGCCGCACCCCATCAGATTATATCATACACCCCGGCCTGAGCAACAGCAGCTTCGCGTAGTGCATATCAATGGGCATTGTACATTGAGGGCGTTTCTGCCCACTGGGCGAGCTTAAGGTAGAAAACGGCCCTTGACCAGAAGGCATCGAGCCGGTCGATGCACTGGACATCGGGCAACAGGGGGCATGAATGCCGGGGAATGGAACACGCCGCACAGCCAGCGCGTACTGAACACTTTCGCTTCCTGGCCGGCAGTACGCTGGACGGCCAGATTCCCCTCCAGCTATCCCGCCTGCGAGAGACAGCGACGACCTGTGCCGTGACCGACCAGAGAAGGAAAAGCCGTTGAAGTCCGAAGAACGTCGAGATCCGATAGACTAGGCTGCTCGCCGTCATGCCCAGCACAAGGGACAACGTCAGCTCTTCCAGCGGCCGAACGTGGACCTCCCCGAGTCCAGCAGCAACTTGCCAGGAAGGTAGATCAACGCAAGAACGCAGAGAACGAATTGTGGAAAAGCCAATGGAGAAAACGCGGTCCAGAAGCTGAGGAGCAGACTCCACACGGCGAGTGCCACTGCCGCGAGGAGCAAGACCAAGGGGACTGGCAGGTCCCTTTCCAAGCGTTTCAACCTGTTACTCGCGCTCATCAGGCACCCGGTCCGCAGCTTCTTTCCTGGCCACGCAGAGCAGCGAAACGCCGAACGGCAGACAGCCCCTGGCGATCAGACCAGTCTCCAGAGAGAAGAGTCGGGCCAGCAATCCATTGAGAAGGCCGCTCGGGAAGTCCAGATCAGAGCGAACCGGTCTCCACTTGCCCAGTACGTTCTTGGCGGCACGGACCGCCCAGACGACTGGGAAGAGCAGCGTGTTGAAGTACGAAATCTTCACCACGTCGAAGCCAGCCTCTTCGACCCGCTGTCTCAGCTCACCTCTCGTATACCTTCTATGATGACCGGAGAAGCGGTCGAAATCGCTCCACAGAAACATGAAGGCTGGCACGAAGAGGACCACCCGGCCACCGTTCTTCAGCACCCTCCAGATCTCCTGCAACCCTCTTGCCTCTTGTGGAAGATGCTCGAGCAAGTCAAGAGCTGTGACCAGATCGAAGCTTCTGTCGGCGAAAGGCAACGAAGCCCCATCCGCCAGGCACAGACGTGACCTGTCCTGTACCTGACAGTACCGTATGGCCTTCAGAGAAACGTCGATCCCGGTGACCTGCCCGTAACGCTCTAGGAAGCCCATGGTGGCACCGGTGCCGCAACCTATGTCCAGGATCCGTGGTCTATCCAGTTCATCCAGGGATTTGTCCAGGAGTCGAGAGAGTATTCTCCTCCGTCCCACGAAGAACCAGTGGGATTCCTCGACCTCGTGCACGACATCGTAGGCGGTCGGGTCCATGGCTAGTCTGCTTGCAGGACGCGGATAGTCTGGGCGGGGACACCCCCCACCACGTGATATGCAGGCACGTCTTCCCTGACCACGGCGCCTGCGGCCACGAATGCACACTCTGCAACAGTGACACCAGGCAGAATGGTAACATTCGCACCTACAAGGCACCCTCTCTTCAAGACAACCCTCTTGGAGTAGGCCGGGAAATGCCTCTGTAGAGGATGGTCCTCGAAACCAAGATTCACGTGAGTGAGGATGGTCACTCTCTCGGCGAGGGTCACATTCTCTTCCATGACGATTTCGTCGGCCAGGTCGAGCAGCGCTTCGTCGCCGAAGAAGCAGTTGTCCCCCACTTGGAGGGCGGCGAAGCCCTTGCGGTAGACGTTGAAGAACCTGACGGCGTGGACGGTGACGTTCCTTCCGATCTGCGCCCCCACCAGACGGAGGAAAACGGTCCTGAGCGGAGGCACGATCATCAAGCGGAACAACACCAGCAGCACAGCGCCCGCCGCGAACCTGACAGCTTTCCTGAGCCCGATCTCTCGTAGAGCCTTCAACGTGCTGGCTCGTCCCTCACTACCTTCCTGAACCGGCACAGCTTCCGGAAGTAGTCACCTATATGAGACAGAGGACTGACCGTCGACTTCTTGTCAAAACGACGCAGGAACAAACAGGGGATCTCCACGATCTGGTACTGCTTGTAGTGTGAGCGGACCATGACCTCCGTGTCCCAGAACCACCGCTGATCCTCTATCTCGTCCAGCACAGGCAGAATCCGCTCGCGCCTGAAGAACTTGTACCCTGTCTCCGTGTCGTTCAAGTCCACGCCGAGTAGCTTCCTCACCAGCCAGGCTTAGCCAGCGCTCATCACATAACGATCCAGTGACCGCAGGTTGAGCTTGTACACACGTCGCCCGATGGCCACGTCGGCCCCGTCTTGCACTGCGTTCACGCACGAGGGGATGTAACGAGCGTGGACCTCCAGATCGATGTCTATGAAGCCCGCTACGTCTCCTTTGCCCACCCTGATGCCATCGGCAACCGTGCCACCTCTTCCCACGTTCTGCTCGTGGAAGATCCTGGACATCCGCTTGTCCGGATACCGCTCGATGGCCCGGTCGATCAACTGTCTCGTTTGGCCCTCGCTGCAATCGTCAACGAAGATGATCTCGTAGGAGTACCGCGTGCCATCCAAAACCTCGATGATCTGCGCCACGCTATCCTCGAGCACCACTTCCTCATTATAGCAGGGGAGCACCAGGCTCAGATCCAACGGCTTCCCACTCATCTACTACTCCCCGCCGAGTCGCCAACAGACCACTGGGATACCAGGCCATCGCCCTCCAGACGGTCAAGGCCAACAATGGCGCTGGTGGTCTGTCTCTCCCCCGCTCCGACGAGTAACCTGGCCCAGATTCTGGTTCGGTCCATCGGTCTACGCGAAGACCCTGTGTCAGTATGCATCATACACTGCAGCAAGGAGTACAGCACGCGTCTTCTGCCTCGTACGACAGCGATGCTCACTGGGTCCAGCACCTCATGAGGAGGCCATACCGCCGCCATTGATACTATAGATTATAGACCAAGTCGGGCACAGACAAAAAAGACTCGAGGACATAGCTGGGCCGGGGCACAAGCAGGGGCTACGTACGATCTGGTGAGAGGCGCCACAGGCTCTGGCCGAGAACAAACCTCTCATGGATACACACCAGTCAGGAGAGTAGCCTGCGGACGGAGTACTCTTCCTCGGGATTGAAGGCGAAGTTCCTGATCATCTCGCCCAGCAAACCTATGGAGGCCATCTGCACGCCAACGATCATGGCCAGTATCCCAAGGAACAGGAGGGGGCGCCATCCGATGCCCTCGCCGAGGAGCCACAGCCCGGTGAGATACAACCCGATAGCGAAGCCAATGGCGAAGAGGAGCGTGCCAAGGGTACCGAAGAGATGCATCGGCCGCTTGAGGAAATAGGTGAGGAACAGAACCATGCCAAAGTCCAGGAAACTCTTCCCAAGACGTTCGAACCCATACTTGGACTGGCCATACTGCCGTGGGCGGTGTGCTACTTTCCTTTCCGTGACCCTGAAGCCGCGCCAGTGTGCCAGCACGGGTATGAAACGATGCAACTCACCGTACAGCTTCAAGTCCTGAACCACCTCTCGGTGGTAGGCTTTGAAGCCGCAGTTGAGGTCGTGCAGATTCACCCCCGTCAGCAGCGAGACGGATACGTTTGCTATCCTCGAAGGTACCTTCTTGGACAGAGAATCCTGCCGCTGGTGCCTCCAGGCCACGACCAGATCGTAGTCATCGTCCAAGCTCTCCAGCATGCCAGGTATCTCCTCCGGATCCTCTTGCAGATCCGCGTCCATGGTGATCACGATGTCTCCCCTGGCTTGCTTGAACCCCGCCGTCAGCGCAGCGGTCTTGCCGAAATTGCGGCGGAACTGGACAACGCGAATGTGCTCTCGATCTTCGTCATAGAGGGACTGCAGGATCGGGAAGGAGCCATCCTCGCTCCCATCGTCTATGAAGATGATCTCGTAATCCTTGCCGAGCTTCTCCAGAACTTCGCGCAGGCTGGAGTGCAGAGGACGTATGCTCTCCTCCTCGTCCAGCACGGGAATCACGATCGACAGGTCCACATGATGCCCCGTATCCGTGCGACGTTCTGGCATCAATCCCTCGCCTTCGGCCATACGAATATCCCTACCGCGCTACCTCAATCGAACCCAGCACCACCGTGTCGCCCACAGTCTGCCCGTTTTCTCCGACCACCCCCAGACGTTCACCCGTGGCCAGAACGTACATTCCCACCTCGACCTGGTAGTCCCCCGACGGAGTCTCCTCGTCGATGGTGAACTCGTACTCGTCCGTGAGTATCTCTCCCACGTCCCAAAACGACGTGTAGTAGAACCCACCCTCGGGCTCATTGTCTTGCTGCCCCCGGATCACTCCTTGCTCGTCCACCAAGTGCACGAAGACCGTGTAGTCCTTTTCCATCTGCCGCTCGGCTCTCCAGTAGAGCGTGACGCGCCCGGTGTCTCCAGGCTCTGCAATCAGCGGCATCAGATCGTATCCCCACAGGCTCACGGTGCCATCAAGGCTGAAAGAAACAACATGCTCCGGCACGGGAAGGACAGGAGATCCTCGCTCCACTCTCACATAGTCCAAGATGGCCGCATCTCCCAGGGGCTTACCCTCTCGTCCCAGGATGGGCAGATGCTCCATCGTCTCAGGCAGATACATGCCCGCCTGCAACCGATACCTGCCCTCTGGCATGTCTTGCGGAAGCACTAGCTCCCGCGCATCCGAGATGAGCTCCCCCTCTACCCAGTGGGTCGTCGGATGTAGCCCGTTCAGCGGCGCTCCGTCGTGCTGCGCCCACATTCTGCCCTCTGCATCCACCAGGTGAACGAAAACACTGTAGCTGTGCAGGATGTGGGTCAACCCCTGGTAGCGGAGCGACACCCTCAGCACGTCTCCTGGCTCAAGCACATTGCTACTCAAGCCGCAGCCCAGGAGCGCAACCTGGTCGCCAAGATTGTAGTCCAGAGAACGTTGAACAGGCAACTCGGCAGGCGCAGGGCTCTCAGCCAGAAAAACGAATACCCCGCCCTCCTTGGCCACCAACTCCATCCTGTCCCAAACGTACTGGATGAACTCAGCGGTGTATCTGCTACGGAACCTGCCCTCGTCAACGATGAACCACATCCTGTCAGCCTCGTCTATGGCTTCCCGCAAAGCCGCGTCAGTGTACAAGATGGGTATGTAGCCCCAAGCCCCTATCCAATGTTCACCCCTTTGTGTAGCATAGGCGTGGAAGTCTTTCTCCACCGCCACATAGTCGCAGTCCTCGTTCAGGTAGAGCATGCATGATGAGAGGTCGAAGGACATCACCTCGTCCCCGTCTTGGCGGTGTTCACCTACGTACCGGAACGCCAGGTCGTAGCCGAACTCCTGACGATTGGCGGCCGCCAGAGAAGTAGGCAGAGCCCAGAAGGCTATCAGCACAGCAACAAAGCCAGTCAGCCAGGTACCCCGAGCGCGACTGGAGAACCAGGTGAGGGCCAATGGCAGCCGGAGGCCCCTCATGGTGGGCAAATCGGCTACGACGTCGAGAACCTTCACCAGCATCGAGCTCGCGATGAGGAAGAAGAGAGGGACAACCATGAAGAGATAGCGCGTGCTCCATCGCCTCTCTCCAACCAGGAAAACCATCTCGGTGATCAATACAAGGAAGGTGACGCACAAGAAAGCCAGTCCCGTGTCCTCACCCTGCAGCGCCCGGATGCCCTTGCCTCTCGTGCGCCAAACCCGGATCAGCCAGTACGCAAACCCGGCAAGCAATAGGAGCGTAATCAACACCACAAAGGGTAGCTGATCTGGCCCTACGAAAAAAGGCCCATACCGGTTCGCAGCACCGATGATATTGAGAGATGGGGCGAAAGCGGGTCTACCTTCCCCCAGGCTGGTCCAACCCTCTGGTCGCATCAGCCGATAGAAATGGTAGCTGGAGGCCAGCCCCAGCAGCGCCAGGAGATGCTCTACCAGCACCGCTGGCCGCAGGAACCAACGCCATCCTCTCCATAGCAGGGCCAGGAGGACCACTGCTGGTAGGAACAAAGCAGCACCAATATGCACATACACCGCTGCCACGAGAACCAGGAGCAGTAGACGACGATAGAGCGCCTTGTCGCTCACGATCACCCCTTCGTAAGCGAACAACACCATGAGCGCTACGAGAAACAGCAACAGACTATACCCCCTGGCGCGACCTCCCCAGATGATGGCTTGAGGATCGAAAGCCAGCAGAGCAGCAGCAATCAGACCCACGCGGGCTGAGAATAGACGTTTGCCCAACACAAACAGCAAGGGAATGCTAAGGACGCTAACAAAGAGGCTGGGAGTCCTGGCTATGAACTCGCTGAAGCCACACAGCCTGAATAGAAACGCTTCCACGTAGGAGAGGAGTAGTCCTTGCCCGTACAAGGCCCCTGATGAGAACACAGGATAGCCCGCTCGGATAGTCCTCAAAGCCACCCACATGGTGGTATACTCGTCTATGTACGGACTACTCGACCGCGCGTAGGTGTAACGAAAGTACAAAGCAGCGCACGTGAGGCCGATCAGCATGCTCACGAAGAACAGTAGTCGCCCAATCGCTCCTTGTCGCAGCGTCTCCAGTTGCCCCTGCTTCTCGTCTGCTTCTTCTGAATGCCACATCTATTCTAGACCCTGTCCTCCTCCGCCCACTCGGTCACGTATCTGCGCACAGGAGGCAGATGGCTTCCGTTCGCAGCCTCGCGAGGGTCGAGGTTAGAGGACTCAGGATCAATGGACGACATGCCATTGCTCGGAGACTCACAAACAGCGCGAGCGCTCTAGGAAACGTGCGGGACACCCCGCCGAGTGCGCACGGAGAGGGGTCTCGCGCTCCTCCATCGACCGTCACCAGCAATCTACCGATTAGCTCAAGTAGCCCAATCCACTGAGCTTCCTTTGTATCTCCGCCAACTCCTGTTCGCTGTATGCCGTATTTGATTCACTACCTGCCAAGCCCTCGACAAGCTCCTGGT
>Ga0315549_1003824_pt1 | contig 13133 bp, 11 predicted proteins | sample SalMarSW160200MG_FD_203101 | JGI IMG/M metagenome (GOLD analysis project Ga0315549, IMG submission 203101) | Salt marsh sediment microbial communities from the Plum Island Ecosystem LTER, Massachusetts, United States - Salt Marsh Sediment SW1601-200 ... | reverse complement strand
ACACGGTTCCGTGGCCAACCCTAGAGACAACAACATCGCAGGCTTTCAGGTATTCGAAACGGTTGGGAATCCATCCGTGGATGATCAGGTTTCCATCCTTAACAGGTTCTGCTGAATCCTTAGGATAGCCAAGGGACATAACTATTTGGTAGTCATCGGGGAATTCGCTGAAGATTTGCCGAAGTAATCCCGTGAAATAGGCGCGTTCCTTCGCGGGTCCGCTGATGGGCGCAAAGATCAGAGGCTTATCCTCAATTAAACCCAGTTTCTTTCGAAGCTCCTTTTTGTCTGGCAGGTCGTCGGGGCGCACAGGAAGAATGGGACCTATAAAGTTGATCTTCTTTTGGTAAGCCTTTGGAATATGCAGATTTCTGGTCGAAATGGTGTAGGGCGATGGAAAATCTGGAATCAGGACTTGGATTGCGCTCGTCCATATTTTTCCGATAATCGTCAATGTGGAGGCATCTGCTATTCTGGCAAGCCTCAGGAACCTTTTTCGTCGAGGAATCACTACCTGAAATTGATTCAAAATGCAGATTTTAGGTATCCCCAACACCTTTGCAGCCATAAGAGAAGAGGCCCGCGAATCCGAAACCACCACATCCGGCTCAAAAGCCTGCATAAAATCAATTTCCGCGTCAACCTGTTTCATGAAGGTGAAGACTCCCATGAATGGTCCAGGCTTCACTGTTGTTTGCCTGAAGTCGATGCTTCCGTCAGGTTTAACCGCGACCCCAAGGGCAGGAGCCTCCACAACCTGAAAGCCTTCCTGCTGAACGTATCTGAAGCCCTCCCGGTAAGTAGAGAATAAAACTTGGGCGCCGTCCCTTTCAAGCCTCCGAGCTATGGGAATACAGCGACCAACATGCCCCAAACCCACGCCAGAAGGACAGAATTGAACTCTCATGAACTTGGTTCCCTAAATTTTTTTCAGTTCTATGTTGCCTTTGGGTGAGGCTTCCTCAAAAATTATCGCTTGGAACCGGTATATTTTTGTATCCTTTAGCAGCCAAGAATCTGGTGACAGACCTCCCTTCATTGAGCATTGGCAGAGAAACTCTTCCTCGTTCCAGTCTAGTTCAACTGGGACTTGGGGCAGAAGCAAACCCTTACAGTAGCTTTTTTCGATTATGAGTCCGTCGCGTCCAACTTTGATTTTCGAGGGGTAATCTGTCGGTTTCTCGACGGTGACACTTTCAGGGGGGGTTAAGACGCTGACTTCAAAGGTTATGTGGTCAAGTTCTTCTGGGGCGACCGGTGGGAAGCGGGGGTCTCGGATTGCGGCGCTGAGGGCAGCCTCGATCACTGCCTGAACGAGGGGGGTGGTGGGGTAAGGGAGACCAATGCATCCCCTCAAGCTCTTCTTTCCGTTATGGAAGCGGTTTAATGTGACAAAGACTCCGCACGGTTTCATTAGCTTGGGTGAAACGCCCTCGGGAACCTGTAAGATTTTCCCGTTTTTTAGGTATTCAGTTACAGTTTGTCTGGCTAGATTGACGAGAAACTTGCCTTCTTCGAGTGTCAGCTGAAACGTCACGTTGTTTCGCTCCTATTCATGAAACAATTCATTCCTGACGGTATTAAAGTTTCTAAACGGTTCTCGTCAATTCTGTCAAGCCTTACGCTGATTTCCTTTACAGTTAGAAGTTACTGGATTCTTCCTCGGTGATGGTGATTTTAAGGTTTGTTTCTGGTTAGATGTTTATAATTTTATAAGAAAATGTTATTTTGAATGCAAATGGTATAAAGTTATTGTTTGCCCAAAAAATGATAGGGTAGAGCTTATATACTAGAATAGAGAGAGATGGTGAGACATTGGGCGATTTAAAATGAAGAAAACTATTTTGATAGTGTTGCTTTCAGTATTCCTATTATCTGCAATGATCGTTCCATCGTTATCTCAAGATGTGACAGTTGGTGTTAGTGTAGGTGACTGGTTTAAATTCGAAGGGACCCTTCTTTACTATGAAGCTGACGAAGGAGTACCATTCCCCCCTAGCCAGTATGTTACTCAACCGATGGTATACAATGAGAGTGATTGGCAAACAGTTACAGTTACAGACATTACCGGAAACAATGTTACCGTTGAGATTGTAACACATTGGAAAAACGGAACTGAAACCACCGAGGAAGTAAACGAAGACATAACCGTAGGTATGACCATGCAAATAATCCCCGCTAATATGGAAGGTGGAGATGTCCTACGAGAAGAAACTGATATTGGCTTCGGTATGATTTGGCCAGCAAGAAACCTAAACGAGTCAATAATGGTTGAATACCTCAACTCGACAAGAGAAGCGAATGTGCTAGACTGGACACATCCCGCGATGATGTTTGCACCAGACGATCGTACTCATCAGGTATACGATTGGGATAAAGAAACTGGCGCTCTAGTTAAATTTTCCATGGATGGAAACACAACAGCTTGGGACGAGTCTTATAATGCCATTGGCCAGGCTCATTACATGGTTGAAAACGTGATAGTAGACACAAATATTTGGACAGTAATACCTGAGTTTCCCACGGGGACAGTGATGCTGTTAGTGTTCATTGCAATCACAGTTTCAATAGACCTTTACAGACGAAAAACACTAAAACACTGATCACAGCTAAATAGCTACTATCCTCTTTCCCTTTTTGTAGTCTATACGCTGTCTAAAATCATATCTCTCCCTAATTCTGTCAGTCCTTAATCCAAACTTTGAAAATTGATGTACCAGTCTTTCAATGCAGAAGGAATATTTTCAGAAGAAAGACCATCAAGAGACACTTGAACTGTTTTCTTGGATTCCTTCCTTTGTGATGGTTAGGAAATCAACGCCGTCGCCGCTCATGACGTCTCGGCGTACAGCAGATTTTATGGCTCGCAGCACCAGCGCTTTCGCGTCTTGCTGGGACATGTTCTCTTTGTATCCTTCCTCTAGAACCCCAGTGGCAATCTGGGCTCCTGAGCCTACAGCAGCATACTTGTCAGGTAAAACAGACCCAATAACGTCGAGCACGTATATTGATGGTCCGTCATCGTCCATTCCGCCTACGATGGTTTGGGTAATCAAAGGAATCATACGTCTTCCGAAGAGAACGTTTGACATGACTTTGGCGGCTGATTTCACGGTCATCGGTCTCTTCGCGTCGAATTTAAATAGTTTTGCGTACGCCTCTATCTCTCGCACCAGAACTTGCATGTCGGAGACCAAGCCTGCGCATGCTGCTCCAACTCGGTCAGAAATTCTGAAAACCTTTTTTACGGTTTTGCTCATTATCATGGAGCCGTAGGTAACTCTTTTTTCTGAAGCTAAGATCACGCCGTCAGAATAAACTAGGCCGATAGTGGTGGCTCCTGGAATGAAAAAACGAGCTTGGGCTTCGTCACTCAAATGTTGTTCCTCCAGTTTCAATGCAATAATGACCTGAAAGGCACTTTTAAACTTAATTGATTTTCTTCTGGAGGGATTCAAACAATCCTCCCTTTATGCGTGCAAACAATCTTATACAATAGGAGCAACAGGTTAGATTTACAACACGATTTACACCCTAGAAGGTTTTGCTCTTCACCATATTTTTAGAGAATCGCGTAACGACTGTGCTCCATGTATTGTTTTCTCTACCAACCTAAACTTTTGGATGCAGATAATTAATAAGATGTAGAGAAGAATCCAAGCTACAAAAAGCAATTCTGCATAGACATCGTGGAAAGTCTGCGCAGCACTCAGCCCTTGGTTAACGAGGATACGGAAGTAGACGAGTATTCTTAAGATGTTAACAGAGTATGTTCCAATTGCTCCGACAATAAAGTAAACCATCTTACGAAAACGTGAGATGTTAGACTTTTTGAATAGCAACAAAATGATTAGCGTGTAAAGAAATAGGCTGTGAACACCTGCACATGGCCAAGCAATACCTACAGAAAACCAGCGACCGCCAGCTTGCGTTCTTATGACCGGCATAGCATCTGCCCCCGGCGAAAAGGATAGAGTGAAGCTGTAACCCAAAATGTCAAGCAAAATAGCTGCACATGCAGAGGTGGGAAGCGTTAACAGTTGGAAAGGTTTGAACACTCCATAGGGGAAGACAGTGTCTAAAAAGTATACGGCGCTAATCCCGGAGATGAAAGCTAATGTGATGCCAAATTTTTTCACCCCGCCTTTTCCGTAGGCCAAGAGTATGGTTGCTAGGAAAGAAACCGTGAACACAAGATATTCAACTAACAGGGGCCAAGCTGCTTCAAGAATATACTGCCAATCACCGAAATGCGCTCTCCAGTATTCGCCGCGAAGCATGTCACCAAGGTTTATGATGGTTTGATCTAACCCCAAAAAGTTAACACTGATGATGTAAATTAGTGGAAAAATTGCGCATAGGAAACTGGCTAGAATCTTGAAGTAGCTTATAGCCTCGATTTCCGAGTCTTCTTTTGACTGTTTCTCCCAATTTAATGAAGATTCTAAAACAAAAAGCCACAAAAAGAACAGGAGAAACAGTCTCCCTTTCCAAGTGTAATCAAAGTAAAATCCCTTTTCATTGAACAGAGCGATGCTTTCAAGGTTAAAGTAATCTAGAATAACCAACAAAACTATTGCAACGACAAAACAGGCTAGCAAAAAACCATGGAACCACGATTTCTTCATTTTATAGCTTGGGTGCATTAAGGATCACCTTCTTGAGCTTGATATGTTCGTAACGGGCGCGTACATAGCAAGTTTTGACTTATGTTGGTAGATTACCCAATTATACTTTGCTATTCCAAATTAAGGCTAGACGAATTTAGCCACAATTAACCAGCTATGCATCTCATTCATGGCATGTATAATCGCCAGATAGGAAACGATAAAAGGTAAAAGATCTTGTGGTAATAAGAACCGTGTAAAAAGCCGAAAATGTTATTTGTCTAGAAATATGAAATATATCTTCGACCGGAGAACATTAGGGTGAAAACGTGCTAATAGACCTATCAATCCTGACACTTACGATAACAATATACACATCGATTTACGATTTCATGCGGTTATTTCTCTCTATTATCCATGTTACTAGAAAAGATGAAACGTTTATAGACATAAAATTTAATCCACACCCTCCCCTAGTCAGCATACTCCTTCCTTACAGGGACAAAAAGTCGGTGATTTCAAGGGTAATTGAGCAGACACTAAACCAAAGATTTCCGAGCATACTTTGGGCTGGAAAACAAAAAACAAAATTACCAACTGGTCTAGGTGGCACAGGCGTAGTGACAAGCAAGCTGGATTTAGAAAAAGTGCCCCCCCCAAAGAAAACATTCTTTCGTGGATATGAATGGATACTAAGAGTGAAAAAAGCAAAGGATGCACAAAATGTAAAAAACATGAAACATTTAATAGAAGATGAACACCTTACCGTTGAAATGGGTTCAAGAGCCAAAGAGATGGCTTTAAAAGAATTTACTATAGAGAAGTCGACTAGGAATATTGTAGAAGCATTAAAGCCGTTAACCTAAATGCGCGCACTGGGGTTTGGTACATGAACATAACTTTCATCACTGATCCCCTTCTGACAACATTAGGGTCTACAGGACCGCCATTTCTTTTAGCTACGGAACTGCAGAAAAATGGACACAATATTACGCTTATTTCTCTAATAATCAGCGAAGAAGTTAGGAAAACCGCGAAAGAAAATAATATTCAAGTCAAAAGTTTAGGTTCAAATTTTAACATTACACATTCAGTTCCAATCGTTGAAGCTTGGGCAAAGTTACTGCTCAAATCGAAAATTACTCTCCCCTCAAACGATCTGGGCGATAACGAAGTGGCAATCAACACTTCATCCTGTATTAAGGTCAAGTCTCACTTGTATTATGCTCAGGGTCCAATAACGAGAGCATTAGATGACATGCGCTTTGAGCTGCCTATACACTACAAGTATGGATACTGTTTGATTGCGCCGGTATTGAGATATTTAGAAAAGAAAACCGTAAGAGACCATGCTTATCTTTCAAATTCAGTAATAGCTAACTCAAGGTTTTGCGCGTCAATGTACGAGGATCTGGGAGTTAAAGTTGATGGTGTGATTCCTCCCCCTCTAGATTGCAGTCTCTTCAAACCTACAACCACAAAGCCATCACAAGACTATGTGCTAACCTATTTTGGAATCTACAATAAGGAGACTAGGTTTGCAGTTATCAAGCAGGTAGCCGACGCTGGAGTAAGAATCAAAGCTTTTGGTTACAAGGCATCTGGCATCCCAGCCTACATCGCCAGACATCCCAACATCCAGTTCTTAGGCGAAGTCTCTAACGAGGAGTTGGTGAATCTTTACTCTAACGCTCTGTACGTCCTTTTCACGTTTGCCCATGAACCATTCGGGTATATACCTATCGAAAGCATGGCCTGTGGAACACCAGTAATTACTTACAATATACAGGGACCTAGTGAATCCGTTGTGAATGGGTCGACAGGCTGGCTTGTAAATAGCGATAGGGAGCTGCTGGAACGCGCTTCGAGGATCTGGAAGGATGGTTATCCCCAGAAGATGAGGAAGAATTGCATAGAGAGAGCCTCGCTGTTTGACGTAAAAAACATTTCAGAGAAGTGGCTCAAAATATTAAAGGAATAACCGGAATAAACTCCCCGTGTTCTATGCACCTTCTGCTTTTATGGTCTCCAAAACGCGGCGATATAGGGCAACATGTTCTTCTGTCACAGTGCTCCAGTGTCTGCCCTTAAATTTTTCTTTAAGGTTTTTTCCAAGACGGCTTCTGAGTTCCTTATTCTCACTTAATAAAACAAATGCTTGAGCCAGCTCCATTGAATCGGATGGCGCTACAACAATATAGTGTTCTCCATTTTGCAATTCGCTTTGAAACTTTGGTACTCTGCTACAAACAACCGGTTTCCCGTAGTCAGCAACTGCAGCCAATGCCCCACTCGCCTCGACATAATATGATTCTGTAGATTGCAACACAATTATGTCACTTCTCCAAATGAGTTGCTGCAAACTTGCTTCATCAACGAAACCGGTGAAAGACACCTGTTTCTGAAGTTTCGGTGCTAGAAATTGCTTAAACCCTTGAGGGTACCCTGTCTTGTCATGGGCATGGCTTCCTCCAACGATTACCAGTTTTGCGTCTGGACAATTTTCAAGAAAATTTTCGAATGCCTCAAATAAAATCTCAATTCCTTTCCCTTTCCTTAAGAACCCAAGAGACAAAATGCAGATTTTTTCACCTTTTTGAGAAAACTTGGGTTTCTTAGAGGCTTTCTTCATTCCATGCGGGATTACAGTTATCTTTTCTTCCTTTGTGCCATATTCTGTTTGGAGAATTTCTTTCATCAAACGGTTATGCACAATCAGCTTATCTGAAAATTGTACAATACACCTTGAAATGAACAGAACAGCTATCCGTGCCAAGAAGTTAACTAAGGAATTGGTGTAAATATGGGCGTCTTTTCGTATTATCGTGTGCATGGTGACAACACAAGGTTTACGACTTAGACGGAAAAACGATAATAAAAATGGAAAAATGATGGAAGAGACGAAACCCCCATACAAAAACCATCCATGTTGCAAATGAACAACATGGGCTCTCGTTTTGAACACAGAACGGAAAATGTGTATGGGATACCAAGGACCCCTTTTCCAACATCTCAAAACAGCTCCGTCTTTTCCCTCACAAGATTTAGATAACCCCTGCTGCTTCAGAATGTTCGCAACAACTACCACGTCCACCAATTTAGCTATCTGCTTATACAACTCAGCGGAGTATAATGCTACCCCATCCCTATGCGGAGGCCAAGTGGTAACAGCGCAAATCTTCAAAGTTACCCGCCGCCTGACATTTGCAAAACATTCATGGAGTAAAAGTACACATCCGTGGAATTTGTTACATCAACAGCAATTTCGATGAATGTCGGTCGTTCAATTGAAAAATTGAACATGAAAACTTGCCACTTGCCCGCTCTAGTGAAATCACTACCCTTAATCGTCTTGGTGACTATTTTGGAATCTTCCGGTTCCTTCAATGCCTCTAAGGTGATGACTTCATCGGCGGTGATGGACGATACTTTCAACAACACCGTGACGTTATATCTTCCTGGAGGAAGAACTTTCTCTGGGACCTCAAAGAATAACGGCGTTGTGTCAGTAACATTGTGAACCAATACATCTGCCTTCGTAACAGATTCCCCAAAAGTGACATTATCCTGAACAAGATTTCCAGTTCTAATTCGCACATTTTGGTGAGTGTACGTGAAGTCTACGCCCTCAAAATGTTTTACAGATCCGGTATACCCATTTTTGTAGAGCAATACACCATTCGCGTTGACAATTATCCCGTATTCGTCACCAATTTCTGCATTACACCACATTGGAGCCACATGTGCTGGTCGAGGAAGCCTAACGGTATACCACCAAGAATAGACGTTAAACAACACATAGTCTACCCCGCTCTTGAAATATGGATAAACTTCAAGCCTGTTGCACAGATGGGGATGTACTTCCGGCATAACAGAGACGGAGGCGGTTGAAGGAATTTCATTTAGCGCAATCCGCGTAGTCTCCTCAGCTTGTGTAACCGAAAAGTATTCGGCTGTTGGAAGTAACAATGTACTGACGATTAAACTTATGAACATTAAAAAACCAATCTTCCGTAATATGTCTCGGCTGCTGAGGTTAACTAACTTTTTGATTCCGTTGATTGCTGCAACAAAGAGAAATGGTGAAACGAACGCGGGATATTGAGTTCCAATAGCATAATACAGCGGATTAACGGAGAGTAGGCTAACCATTAGCCATGGCAAGGTCATTATAAGAGTTAATGGGTCTAAAAAGGAGAGAAAAACAAGCGGTCCGAATAAGGATGTTATATAAACGAACTTACTTTGTCCGTCATCAAGAAGTACATTAATCGTCTTCGCAGGGTTTGTCAGCACATTGGTTACTATCTCGCCCGGGCTGGTGCCGAATTCCCCCCACTCCCATTTTGTGGTTAAAGCATTGGGGTTAAAAGTTGTGATAACTGCGCTAGCTAGATTAAAAAAGAGAATGCCGCTCAGTAGAAGTGTGATGGAGAATATGGCGTTTTTTGTCAGTTTCCTTGACCGTAAACCGTTAATGATTTTTTTTCTATGGGAAAGGAAAACGTAAACAGCCATTGCCATGACGATTAAAGGAACAAACTCGTTAACCATCAGGGCTAAGGCGACAAAAATGTAAGAGTGAAGCAGCTTGTCCTTCCTGAAATAGTGAATTGCGAAAAGGAATAATGCAGGCAGGAACACTTCAACATCAAAGTTTGAAAGCGGGGTTGTTATTGGAGGGTAAACTAGGTAGATGGTCGCAAGAAAGAATGTTAGCCATCTGTTGTTTAGTTGTTGGTCACGGAGAATCCAGTAAAGCGGAATTAAACCTATCGAGATGGCGATTGGTCGGAGTATGAGCAGGGTAACAGGGTTTTGGTATATTGCATAAATGGGTACTAACAGAAAGAGGAAGGGCGAAAAATGTATGCCGAAAAGGCTTCCAGAGGGGTTACCCGGAAGCTCACTTGTATAATATAATAACTTTCCGTGATTTAGCGTGCTGTATAAAGATTGGGAATAAATGCTGAGGTCCCAAGCATTTGTACGAAATGCATAATGGCGCGAAAGGGCTAAACTGGAAACGATGATGACGTATATGGATGCAATCAAAAACAGTACGAAATAATCGGATCGTATTACTGTCTTAATCCGACACATATCAGTTCTGCCTCTAAGTAGCATTGTCGTATCTACCACTGCTTTCCTAACAACCCTAATTTTATATACGCATGTGAACGCGCGCGCAAATACCAAGCCTGAGTAAAATCCACAGTCGCCACCTTAACAACTCAGTAATACACATTCACAGTTATTTTATAATAGTTTTGATGGCATGACGGGTCTAGGAACCTCATCCAGCTCTAAAACACCCTAAAAAACCAAAAGCTTTTCCCGTCAAACTCCAGTACGAATCGTAGAAAGTTTAATATGTGGAAATATAACACACTAAACATTCAGCAACATGGGCTGATGAAAATAAGTGAATAAATCAGGAATGGATACTAATCCGCGTGTGGCGATAATCCTTCCAACATACTGTGAAGCCGAAAATATTGGGGATATCATCCACGCAATCCAAAATCTAAAGCTTAATTCTACTATATTAGTCGTAGACGATTCCAGTCCTGATGAAACAAAAAATATTGTCAGCAAGCTAAAAGAAAAAAGCAAAAACATTCTTTTGCTAAAAAGACCCCACAAAATGGGGCTCGGAACAGCAATTACAGATGGCTTCCGTTTTCTTTTGTCTCTACCAAAACCGCCCAAATACATAATCACGATGGATGCAGACTACTCGCACAACCCCCAAGACATTCCCAAGCTACTAAAGCTCGCCGAAAAGGGCTGCGACCTTGTCATCGGAAGCAGATACTGCCAAGAAGGGCAAGTTAAAGGCTGGAACCTCACTCGACTACTGATAAGTAAAGTAGCCAACAAAATAACAGGCAGGATAATTAATCTTCAACTAAGCGATTTCACAAGCGGCTTCAGATGCTACTCCAAAGGATACATCACAAAGGCGCTTCCACAACTTCACAGCGAAACATACGAAATCCAAATCGAAACACTCCGACAAGCAAAACTTCAAAACTCAAAAATAGGCGAAATATCCATAATCTTCGAAAACAGAAAAAAAGGAAAATCAAAGCTAACTCTAACAGAAATTGCGGCTTTTTCTAAATACCTTCTGAAAGTGTTATGGAAACAACTTTGCTATAGAGAAAAGTAAGAGATAAGGAAGATATACTCAGGGAAATCGTTACAAAACAGGTTTCAAGTCTTCTGGAAACATTCTTGAACCTGATTCTAAACGCTACCTGTGAGGGAAAATAGAGCTCAAGTTTATTATTTTGGTCAGAATAACAGTTTATCCTGAACGTTTACTGGTTGGAGAATAGACAATGAAGAGGATTGGTTTGGTGACGAGTGGGGGGGACGCTCCGGGCATGAATGCTGCTATCCGAGCGGTTACTCGTGTCGCCTATTCACATGGTTTAGAGGTTTTGGGTTTCGAGAGAGGATGGGAAGGCTTACTGACTAACACGTTTAGGCGGTTGACTCCCCGGAATGTCGGCGGGATACTTCATTTGGGCGGCACGATTCTCCGCACATCAAGAAGCCCAATGTTCAGGAAGATGGAGGGTGTGCGGAAGGCTGCGGAAACTCTTGCCCTGAATAGGGTTGATGGGCTTGTTGTGGTTGGTGGTGGCGGTTCTTTACGTGGAGCCTTGGAGTTAAGCGGAGAGACGGATGCTTTGATTGTGGGGGTTCCGGCGACGATTGACAATGACGTGTTTGGGACGGAGGAGACTATAGGTTTTGACACTGCGGTAAACACTGCGGTCACTGAGATTGATAAGATTCGGGATACTGCGAATTCTCATGATAGGGTGTTTATTGTTGAGGTTATGGGACGGAAGAGAGGTTTTCTGGCTTTGACTATTGGGTTGACGGCTGGGGCTGAGATAATTTTGGTTCCGGAGGTGGAGTATAGTTTGGATCAGATTGTTAGGACGTTAGAGAAGAATGGCGCTAAGGGCAAGAAGTCGGGTATTATTGTGGCTGCGGAGGGAATCGGAGACACCCGCAAACTCCTGAAAGAAATCGAAGAAAAAGCTGGGGTAGAGGTTAGATTAAGCGTTACAGGCTATGCCCAGAGAGGTGGCAACCCCACAGCCAGAAGCAGGCTCCTAGCTAACCTGTTCGGAAACAAAGCCGTAGAACTGCTACATAGCAAACAGGGAAACAGGATGGTTGCCTTGCAGGAAGGAAAAATAACCAGCATAGAACTTGAACAAGTCTGCAGCAAAGAAAAGCCACTGGACCTAAGTTTAATGCGACTAGCACAGACACTAGCAACGTAAAATATCTTTTCATATTAGGAGACTAATAATACTTCATTGTTGAAAAACAGCTTTTTTCTGAAAAACAAAGCACAACCAACCATCAGTTGCCTCTTGGAAAGTATTATATTGGCAGACATGCGATAAAAAAGGAATATATTGTTCCCGAGTCTAACTCCAGTGCATCTCTTTCTCATTTTTCTGATCATCGTCCTAGGAGCATTCCTAACCCTTCTCCTCTTACCTTCTCTGCTAGAACTCAGAAAACCCAAAGACTCTGGACCACGCAAAATAGACGAAGAAGCATCTACAGATGATGAAAAAGGCAGCTAACAACAAACACCAAAAAAGGCTTCTATTGCTGTTTGACTAGGAAATGAAAGTGGCGCCGCCGGAAGGACTCGAACCTTCGACCCACGAGTTAACAGCCCGTTGCTCTACCGAACTGAGCTACGGCGGCTCAATCAACAATTGGAGTGGCACCGCTATTCTGAGAATTTGTGGCGCTATTTAAGTTTAATCGACCAAAACCCAGCTTAACCCTCTATCATCCTCTAATAACAGGTAATTGGGGGCATAGAATAGAATAAATTCCGCCACAAAAAATACAGTAGTGCCTAAAAGTGGTAGAGCACAAATGAAGATCGAAGTCAAGTTTTTCACTTCTCTGCGAGAGATAACCGGCAAGAAGATAGACGAAGTTCAGTTGCAGAGCGTAATCACTGTTGAGGAACTGCTGACTCTGCTTTCTGGGAAATACGGTAAAAAATTCAGAGAATACATCTACAACAAAAAAGGAAAAGTGTACGATTTCCTCTCGATTCTTGTAAACGGCAAAAACATCAACGTTCTACAAGGCTTTGACACGAAACTGAAACAAGGAGACACTGTTGCAATTCTTCCTCCGGTGGGCGGAGGCTAAAGCCTCTTCACACAACCTCGGCTTCAAGATACGTGGAGAAAGCATTAACCACCCGAACCTGAACAAAATTTCCAACCAAAGACTTGCCACCCTTAACCACAACAGGTTTGTAAGCGAAGTTTCGTCCCATCCAAGACTCCCCTTTACCTCTCTCATCAAACAAGGCTGTTCCCTCCCAGCTCATCCATGCCCTGTTCTTCTCAAAAGAAATCTTCTTAGACAACTCCGCCACCTCCTTACTCCTCATCTTCACCTCTTTTGGAGGAAGGGAAACCATTTTCTCTGCTGGAGTGCGGGGTCTCGAAAAAAACTTTG
>Ga0315549_1003820_pt1 | contig 13144 bp, 9 predicted proteins | sample SalMarSW160200MG_FD_203101 | JGI IMG/M metagenome (GOLD analysis project Ga0315549, IMG submission 203101) | Salt marsh sediment microbial communities from the Plum Island Ecosystem LTER, Massachusetts, United States - Salt Marsh Sediment SW1601-200 ... | reverse complement strand
TGTGCGATAGAGACGGAGATTCGACATAGGGACGGCGTGAATGCCGCCTGCGAGAAGGACGAAAGAAGGCGTCATGGCATCCCACCGAAATGCAGCCACGGCCCCCCCGCTGAGAGTGGTTGACTGTCAGGCTTAAATATGATAGATTACCTTTAAGCGTTGCGGAGAGGATTCGAGCCGTGGCGCGGGCGATTGAGTCGTCTTTCCGCTTCGGGGCCGAAGCGTGCGCCGATTGACTTCTCTGAAAACGAAGAAGCCCCGCACGCAGTCAAGGTGTCAGCGTGAAACGCGCGTTTCGTTGACCACAGGAGGACCTTTGAAATGGCTGCTAACTGCCTCAAGAAGCTCGGCTTTGATCTCGCTTACCTTTCCTTGCTGACGAAAGGGGGACTCAAGCCTTTGAGCCGCTGGGAAAAGGATTTCGGTCCGGAGACGGAACGTCTCCTTCGGGAGTTGGGTCTGAAGACGCGCACCGTCCCGAGGTACGTTCGCTCCGGGAAGCGGATGCGCGAACTGGTCTTCAGCAGATCGAATCATTGCCTCGACCTCTACGCTTCCCGATTCGATGGCAAGAGGATTGACCACAGCCCCGCCAACATGAGGATTGAAGGGCTGTTGTTCGGTTATCCCTCCTGCTGCGTGGAGAGCTATATCGCCAAAGGCTACGTCAAGAACTCCCTGCGGAGGTCCGACCAGCGGATTCTGTTCCACTGGGCTTGTCCCAACTGCCCCCTCACGCCGCTGTTGCTGCCTTACTACGCGGAGATTTACCGCGAATGCCGCAAGGCGATGCGAGGACGGCTGCTCTCGGCTCTATCAACGGTTCGGGAGGCGGTGGTTGCTGAGCATCTGAGGAAGGCGGTTGCCACGGCTGCTTCCCTGGTAGCCCTCGGCGCCTTGCCAGCGTTGGAGGCGAAGTACAAGGAGGGTGATCCGCACTGGATACCTTTGGAAGCATGGGAGGACCAAGATGCGGACTTCCTCAAGGATGACGAGGAGCTTCTGCTGCACATGAATCCCGCCGAGACCGATGAGGACGGCAATCTTGTTCCCGACGGAGTTGATTTGGCATTGGCACTATCCTCCGCCATTGATGCCCTTCCCAAAGAGGTTTCCCCGGACCACGTTTATCTGATTGACAACAAGGTTTACGGGGTCGAGGCTTGCGACGTATGCGGCGAAATAGTCAACATGGGATTCCTTGAGATCTTCAACCCTCTGGAGAAGCTCTCTATCGGCATCCCTTACATCGCCAAGCATTACATGGAGCACGGCAGCTTCTCTTATGCGGGCGGTGAACACAGGGGGCGGGTGAACGTGGCTCTCCTGAACACGGTGCTCCGTTCGGAAGGACTCGCGCATTTCATTCCGGAACCCGAAGGAACGGACCGTGATAATGACGGGCTGCGGGATTGGGAAGAGCCGGTTTTTGAGACCGGTCCCGAAAATCCCGATACGGACGGCGACCATCTCCGCGACGGGCTTGACCTTTCGAGCGAACTGCGAGTTCAGCTCGACGCTCTGCCTCGGGTGGGGAATCCCGAAAACGGTCCCAAGGACCGCCCGTTCGTCGTCGAGCACCCCATGGACGGCATAGATATATGTCCCCGATGCGGCGAGCCGGTGGTCATGGACCTTTGGGATGTGATAAACCCCGTGACCGGCTCCTCCATCTCCATTCCCTCGATGGCGCTTCATTTCCTTGAGCACGGCGGTTTCTCCTGGGAAGGCGGCTACTTCGCTCCGGAGGGCAGAGTTGACCCGAGGCAGCTAAAAGCCGTCCTGAGCGGCGAGGGTGACGGGCATCTTTTGCACGTCTCCCCCGATGCGGACGGAGACCTTCTGGCCGACCAGGAGGAGTTGGACCTTCAGAGGAATCCTAACAATCCTGACGAGAACGGCAACGAAATCCTCGATGGTGTGGAGCTTGCGGAGGCTGCCGCCGACGAAATCAACGCCCTGCCGGACAAGCCTTCTCACGACCAGGTTTATCGTCTCGACTTTGAGGTCAAGGGTCTGGAATGGTGCGACATCTGCGGGCAGAACGTCAACATGGGGCATCTGACCGTCGTCAATCAGATGGCTCAGCTTTATGTTGGGGTTCCTTATATCGCCGTGCATTACATGGAGCACGGGAGCTTCTCCTTTGCGGGAGACCATCACGGTGAAGGAAGACTCGACGTGAAACTGCTCCTTGAAGGCCTTCACTCCCCCGGCCCGGGGCACATGCTCGCCGTGGAGGAAGATGCCGACGGCGACGGGCTCACAGACGGTGAAGAGGACTATTTCGGCGCCGACAAGACCGTTGCTGACGCCAACATTGATGGTGTCCCGGATGGCTTCGCTTTAGCTCACGACTTGTGGGAGGCTGTCGGGGACCTCCCCAGGGCCCTCAAGCCCGAGGACGGCCCCAAGGACCGTCCGTTTGTCGTCGAGCACATGCTGAGGGGTTACGAGGTCTGCGATGTGTGCGGCGAGAACGTGAACATGGGCTGGATGGAGCTCATCAACCCGAAGGAAAACATCAACCTCGAAATCCCTTATGTTGCGCTTCACTACATGCGGCGCGGCAGTTTTTCGTATGGGGGCGACCTGCATCGCGGCCGTGTGAATCCGTGCCTGCTTGACCTGGCCCTTAGAAGCGACGGTACCTCTCACCTCGTTATTTTTCCAAAGGACTCAGACAGCGACGGCCTTCTCGACAACGAGGAAGCTCATTTTGGCACTCGCCCCGATGTTGCGGATAGTGACGGCGATGGAGTTCTTGACGGCGTGGAGCTTGCGAGAAGGATGCGCCAGCGCATCGAGGCGCTGCCGGTCGGCGAGAACCCGATAAGGAGTTACATCGTACCCTACGAGGCGGACTGCTATTTCCACTGCCCGGTTTGCACACAACAAGTCAATTGCGGGCATGTTGAGATCACAAATCCTCTGGCGGACCTGAGCATGACTATCTCGTACGGCAACCTCCACTTTATGAAGATGGGGAGCTTTGCCGCCTCCTCGGAAGAGAGAGTTGACCCGTTGCTTCTGGAAGCGATTTTGCGTCCGGGCGTTGTTGTCGCAGCGGGAGAAAATCAGATGACGCTGAGATGGAAAGGGGCCGCGGGGAAAAAATATCAGGTGCTCACGGCATCTGACCTTTCAGGCGAGTGGACCCCAAACCCCCACGTTTTCAATGGAGATGGCACAGAGCTGCAATATACCGACGATGCGGCTTCCGGGACAGACCGCAAGTTTTACAAGATTGTCGCGTGGTGATGGTTTGGGCGAGAATCTCAGAAGAAATGCTCTTGAGGCTGCCCTCGGGCGAAGTGCCGAACCGCCCGTTCGGGGACCTTGACGTGAAGCTCCGGCGCATCGTCCTCTATTTCGTCGGAGTCGTTTATCCTGCATATCATCAGAAAGGAAAGACAATAGCGTGCCCTACGAGCTGTCCGTATGCTTGAGGTATCTTAGACCGAGGCGAAGCCGGGCATACATATCCGTAAATACCTTCATATCCATCCTCGGGCTTGCCGTTGGCGTTATGACTTTGATTGTGGTCATCGCCGTTATGGACGGCTTCGCGAACAATCTTCGGGAGAGGTCCATTGGCCTGAGCTCGCACATAGAGATCACGGGGGACCGCCTCATCTCAAACTGGCGGGATGTGGAGAAGGAAATTCAATCCACTCCGCATGTCGCGGCAGTCTGCCCATTTGTCTGGGGAGATTTGAGCGCCCGGATAGATAATCTCAGCACTACCCTTTTCTTTCGAGCGGTTGACCCTCAGAAAATCGCTCAGGTCTCGAAGCTTCCCGAATACCTCGTCTATTTCACCTGCGGGAGGTGCAGGAGTGCCTACACCCGCGAAGAATACCGCAAGAACGTCAAGGATGGCATTTTCAGGTGCAGCCACCCCGGATGTGGATTCGTGGGCGAGGACGACCATCTTTTGAAAAGCGACCTTGACCTCGAAGAAGTCGAAATCCCCGGCCCGTACGGAGGAAAGACGCTCGTCATGCCGGTGATTTTGGGCAAGGTGTTCTGCGACCGTTTTGACCTGAAGCTCGGCGACACGATTGACATAGCCTCGGCGGGCATCGGTGTCTTCGGCAGAATAGAGCGCGCTTTCCCTGCTCGCATCACTGGCATCTTTCGCTCCGGCTTGGCGGAGGAGGACTTGAAACTCTGCTTTACCTCGCTCAGAAGCGGGCAGTTCCTCCAACAATTATCGGAAAAGGATCTGATTCACGGCTTTTCAGTGAAGCTGGACGCCATCAAGTATTGCGACCAGGTGAAAAGCGACCTCGACCGGAAGCTCAGTTCTTTGACAGTTCACGACAAGGAGGATAAAGCCAGGCATTATCCATATACGGTCAAGACGTGGAAGGACTTGCGAATGACGCTCTTCCGCGCGATTCAACAGGAGCGGGTTATCATGTTTATTATTGTCGCTCTCATCACGGCCGTGGCGGCTCTGAACATCATCGCCAGCCTTACCATGACGGTTATGCACAAGCGAAAGGAGATCGGTATCCTGCGGTCTATGGGGGCGCGCAAAAGTTCCATTATCGCCATCTTCGCCCTGAGCGGCGTCATTATCGGCTTCGTCGGTATAGCCGCTGGCGTCGTGGGCGGATTGGTTCTTTCCCACAACATTGATCCAGTTGCCGGCTGGGTCAGTAAGGTTACGCGGACGGAGAAATTATTCAGCGGAGAGATCTTCTACCTCGACAAGATACCGGTTGACCTTTCCGCAGGGGCGATATGGGTAATCTGTGCGGTGGCACTCCTGCTTTGCATTCTCGCCAGCATTTATCCGGCATGGAAAGCGGCGACGCTCGACCCGGTGGAGGTGCTCCGATATGAGTAAAGCGCCGGGGGGCGAGACCCGCGTCCGCAGGGGAGTTCTCTAATGGCAGACATCCTCGTGGCAGACAAGATCGTGAAGTCTTTCCCCATGGGAAAGGAAAAAGTGGTCGTTCTCAAAGGCGCGCACCTTCGCGTGCGCGAGGGCGAAATGCTCGCTATCGTGGGCGCCTCCGGTGCGGGGAAAACCACATTTCTGCACATCCTCGGCGCTCTCGACCGCCCTGACGAAGGTTCAGTTAGTCTCAATGGCGTGGACATAACGCGACTTCGTGACAGCCAACGAGCGGAGCTTAGAAATTCCACCATAGGATTCGTCTTTCAATTCTACCATCTTCTGGCGGATTTCAGTTTGTTGGAGAATACGCTTTTTCCGGCGAAGATTGGCAGGAAACTTTCTCTGGAGGGCGGCAGTTCAATGCGCAAAAGAGCCGCCGACTTACTTGACCTCGTCGGCCTTGGAGAGAGGTTGCAGCATAAGCCGGGCGAACTGTCCGGTGGGGAACTGCAGCGAGCCGCAATCGCCAGGGCGGTGTTGAACGATCCGAGGGTTATCCTCGCCGACGAGCCCACTGGTAATCTGGACAGCCAAGCGGGCGAATCGGTTCTCCGGCTGCTTCGGGAGGTCAACAAGAGCGGCCAACACACCGTGGTTATCGCGACCCACGACCAGAAACTGGCTCAGATGTGTGATAGAGTTGTGAAGATCGCGGACGGAGTGATTCTGGAATGAACTTTTTCCGCCAAGCGGCGGGCGACCGGAGTTCGACCTTCAACGCCCGTGGGAACTTCCGCATTGTTGGCATCGTTTATCTTATAGGGTCGCACGGAAAAACTTCTCAGTTGACTTCCTCGGCTTTTTGGCCGACAATTTATAAGTAAGAGTGAGGCAGGCAAGATATATATCATAGGAGAGTAATCATGCTTTGCGACATCTGCAAAGAGCACATTGCAACGATCCATTACACCGAGGTTCTGCCCAACAGCAAACCGAAGACAATGGCGTTATGCGAGTCTTGTGCTAAAAAGAAAAACCTTGTCGCTGCCGCTCAGTTCTCGGTGGCCGATGTCCTCAAGGGATTGACTGAGGCGGCTTACGCCGTGGAGGAGAGTGGGAAAACTTGTCCACGCTGCCGTTTGACCTTCGGCAAGTTCAGAAAAAAGGGAAGGCTCGGCTGTGCGATGTGCTACGAGGCTTTTGAACCCAACCTTCAGCCCATCCTCGATGAGATACAGAGAGATAAACAACACGTCGGCAAAGTGCCTAAGTCCATTGCCGGGCAACCGGGCAAAGCCGCACAGCTTGCCCAACTGCACCAGAAGCTGAAGGAGGTCATAGACAACGAGGAGTTTGAGGAGGCTGCCGTCCTGAGGGACCAAATTCAGGCGGTCAAGGACGAAATGGAAGGCGGAAAACCGGGAAAATGAAGTTCGAGGAGTTCATCAAATCCCAAAAGGGGTGGCTGCGTGGGAACGGCCCGGAGTCTGAGACGGTGTTCAGCAGCAGGGTAAGGCTCGCAAGGAACCTCGCCGACCGCCTTTTCCCGAGCAGAGCTACGCCCACGGAAAAAAAGCGGGCGAGGGACCAAATCCTCTCCGCGGTGGGAAGCATCCCTCATTTCCGGGGCTGCACCGTCCTGAAAATCGAGGAGCTTTCCGATATTGACAAGCAGCTTTTTGTGGAGAGTAACTTAATCAGTCGGGAGCTCGCCAGCAAAAAGGTCGGCAGCGCTGTGGTCGTTGACTCAAAAGAAGTCGTCACGGTTATGGTCAACGAGGAAGACCACATCAGAATGCAGGCGCTTCTGCCGGGGCTTCGCCTGACGAAATGCTGGGAAATAATCAACGACATTGATGACCGGCTCGAACGCAAGCTGGGTTTTGCCTTTTCCCCTCGGCTTGGTTATCTCACCGCCTGCCCGACCAACGTCGGCACAGGCATAAGGGTTTCCGCGATGCTCCATCTGCCAGGGTTGATACTGAGCAAACAGATAGACCAGGTTCTTCAAGCCGTTGCCAAACTGCACCTGGCGGTTCGCGGACTCTACGGTGAGGGCACGGAAGCCTTCGGAAATCTCTTTCAGGTTTCCAACCAGCAAACTCTGGGCAAAACGGAAAGCGATATCATAACCACGCTGGAAAAAGTGGTGCTTCAGGTCGTCGAAACCGAGAAAAATGCCAGAAAGGCCCTTCTCAAGACCAATGCAGATGTCCTATACGATAGGGTCGGCAGGGCCTATGGTATCCTGAGCAACGCGCACATAATCACTTCCAAAGAGACCATTGACCTGTTGTCAACGCTCAGAATGGGAGTTGACCTCGGGATTATTGGAGACGTGGACCGGCAGGCAATCAACGAGCTCCTCATTTTCACCCAGCCAGCTCACCTTCAGCGAATCAACGGTAGGCAACTGGATGCCGTTAGCAGAGATGTCGAGAGGGGAAACTTGCTTCGCAGCCGGCTGGCCAAGAACAAGTAGTGACAACCGGCGCCGGGCGCTTTGCCGCTAAGGTTCGCTCAATGCCGTAGGAGGTACAGAAGGCACAACCATGTGGGACAAGTTCACAAACAGGGCAAAACAGGTCAAAAGACTCGCTGAAAAGGAGGCCCAGAGGCTCCACCACAACTACGTCGGCACAGAACACATCCTGCTCGGTCTGATAAAGCTTGGCCAGGGCGTGGCGGTGGACGTCCTGAAGCGGCTGGGGCTCGACTTCGATATCGTTCGAGCAGAGGTCGAGAAAATGGTCGGCTCCGGCCCCCCGACGAAAAGCATCGGTAGGCCAGCCAATACGCCTCGCGCGGAGAAAGTTTACGAAAGCGCCTGGGAAGAAGCACAACGCTTCAAACACAACTACGTGGGGACCGAGCACATTCTCCTGGGGCTGCTCAAACAAAAGGACGGGATAGCCGCCAAGGTTCTCCAGAACCTCGATGTGGACCTCGATAAGGCGAGGAATGAGGTGCTGGAGATTCTGTCGGGCTTCTCAGCGTCTATGGGACTGGCGCGCCCCGCCGGAGGCAGGACTGAGTCGAGCAAACATCCGGCTCTTCGCGCATTTGGCCGCGATTTGACCGAGCTTGCCAGGGAGAGAAAACTCGACCCGGTCATCGGAAGAAAGGATGAGATAGACAGAGTCATCCAGATCCTTTGCCGCAGAAGGAAAAATAACCCCGTTCTTCTCGGCGATGCCGGAATAGGAAAAACGGCCATTGTGGAAGGGCTTGCCCAGAAGATCGTCGCCGGCGATATCCCCGAGTTGCTTGCGAACAGGAGATTGATAACTCTGGACCTCGCTCTGATGGTCGCCGGGACAAAATACAGAGGCCAGTTCGAGGAGAGAATAAAAGCGGTCATGGACGAGATTCGCAGGTCCCGTGACGTTATCATGTTCATAGACGAGCTTCACACAATCGTCGGCGCCGGCGCCGCGGAAGGCGCCATAGACGCCTCCAATATCCTCAAGCCCGCCTTAGCGAGGGGAGAGTTGCAGTGCATCGGCGCCACCACCGTTGATGAATATCGGAAATATATCGAGAAAGATTCGGCTCTGGAGAGGCGGTTTCAGACCATCATGGTCAATGAGCCGACCGTCGAAGAAACTATCGAAATTCTCAAGGGCCTCCGAGACAGGTACGAGGAACATCACAACGTCCGCATTTTGGATTCCGCCCTGGTCACATCAGCAAACCTTTCCTCGAGATATGTCTCCGGCAGAAACCTCCCCGACAAGGCGATTGACCTTATTGATGAGGCCGGCGCCCGGGCCCGCATATCTGTCATGACTCGTCCGCCAAACCTGAAAAAGCTCGAGGAGCAAATCGCCGCCGCTCGGAAGGAGAAAGAGCTTGCCATCGCCAATCAGGAGTACGAAAAAGCTGCCCGCCTCCGAGACAAAGAAAAAGAGCTGAAGGCGACGTACGACGCCTCTCTCAGTGACTGGAAAGAGAACAAACAGCAAAAAAAGGTCAACGTCAACGAGGAAGACATAGCTTACCTCGTCTCCAAATGGACTGGCGTCCCCCTCTCGAAGCTGGAGGAGAAGGAAACCGATAAACTCCTCCGTATGGAAGAAGAACTCCATAAGCGTGTCGTCGGCCAGGACGAAGCGGTCAAAGCCGTCTCAAAAGCGCTGCGAAGGTCAAGAGCGGATATGAAGGACCCCCGCCGTCCCATCGGCTCATTCGTGTTCCTCGGCCCCACGGGCGTCGGCAAGACCCTCCTCGGTAAGGTCCTCGCCGAGTTCATGTTCGGAGAGGAGGACGCGGTCATCCAGCTCGATATGTCGGAGTACATGGAGAAGTTCTCTTCTTCCAGGCTGGTGGGCTCGCCCCCCGGGTACGTCGGTTACGAGGAGGGCGGCCAGCTCACCGAGCAGGTCAGAAGACGGCCTTACTCGGTCATCCTTTTCGACGAAATCGAAAAAGCCCATCCCGACGTGATGCACGTCCTTCTACAGGTGCTTGAGGAGGGAAAACTTACGGATAACTTCGGGCGGGCCGTGGACTTCCGAAACACGGTGGTTATCATGACCTCCAACGTAGGCGCCGAGCTGCTCAAGAAGCAGGTCTCCGTTGGGTTCGGCGCCGCCTCGGGCGAGCAGGACTACGAGAAGATGAAGGACAAAATCCTCGGCGAGGTGAAGAGAATCTTCCGCCCAGAATTTCTCAACAGAGTGGATGACATCATCGTTTTCCGTTCTCTCACCAAGGGCGACCTCCTAAAGATTATTGACATCGAGATCCGAAAAGTGCAGGAGCGGCTGGAAAAACAGGGCCTCAAGCTGGCCTTGAGCGATGGAGCGAAGCAGTTCTTGATTGACGTCGGCTTCGACGAGAAATTCGGCGCCAGGCCGCTCAGACGAGCCATCGAGAAGCACCTCGAAGACCCCCTCGCGGAAGAAATCCTCAGGGAACAGTTGCCCGCGGGGAAAATCCTCACCGTGGACGAGAAGGATGGCAATCTGATTTTCCGATAGCCTGTGCTTCGCCTCGGCTTTTCACTTCTCGCGGTGGGCGTAGGATACGGGGTGCTCCTCCGGGCTGAAATGAGGCGAGGTACGCGCGAACGTGACGAACCCACGGACCGAAATGAACGTCGCTCTTGGCCGGGACATCCCGTGCCCAAGCTCGGCGGCTGCTTGCGAGGTTTTCCGGCCCGAGCTGGCGGTTTAACCTGAGGCGCCGCCCCGCGGTATCCCGTTTCCCAAAGAGCGCTTTGCCATGACCCATATAGCGACACGCATCGCAACGAAAGCCAGCCTCTTTCTCATTGACCTGGCGGAGACGGCGAAGCTCTTCTTCTCGGCCCTGATGCTGTCGCTGACCTCGCCGCCGAAGTGGCGCCACATCTCGGCGCAGATGTACAGCATGGGCGTGCTGTCGCTCCCCGTTGTCCTGGTCACGGGCGCCTTCGTGGGAATGGTCATCGCAGCCCAGAGCTACTACCTCCTGCACAAAATATCAATGGAGTCAACGATTGGCCCGCTCGTTTCGCTCTCCATGACCAACGAGCTGGGGCCGGTAATCACTGCGCTCATCATATCGGGGAGGGTTGGCGCCGCAATGGCCGCGGAGCTGGGCACCATGAAGGTCACGGAGCAAATTGACGCCCTTCGTGCCATGGCGATCAACCCCACACGCTATCTTGTCGTGCCGAGGTTCATTTCCGGCGTGCTTATGATTCCCGTTTTGACCGCGTTTTCGACTTTCATCGGAATCGTCGGCGGTTTTCTGGTCGCCGTCTGTTTGAAAGGAGTGAACTCAGCCTTTTTCCGAAAGAGTATGTTCTACTGGACAGACCCGGAGGACGTCAGAACAGGGCTTATAAAATCGGTGGTTTTCGGCGCCATCATCGTGATTGTGGCTTGTCGTCGCGGCTTTACCGCGGAGGGAGGCGCCGAGGGCGTCGGAAGAGCTACCACGCGGGCGGTGGTCATATCATGTATCACGATATTGATCGTTGACTTTTTCCTCGACATGCTTTTGCTTTACTGAACGGCTTCGCCCTGCGGAGGGCGCGCCGGAAAATCGTGGAGGTTGTTGTGATTCGCGTCGAGAGTTTGACCAAGAGCTTCAATGGCAACCTCGTCCTCGAGGGGCTTTCTCTTCACGTCCGCGAAGGAGAGACAGTGGTGGTCATCGGTAGGAGCGGCTGCGGCAAAAGCGTTATGCTCAAGCATATCGTCGGGCTTCTGCGGCCGGACTCCGGCCGCGTACTTGTCAACGGGCGAGACATAACTGCCCTGGGCGAGAGAAAGCTGAATCGTGTCCGGAGGCTTTTCGGCGTTGTCTTCCAGGGCTCGGCTCTCTTCGACTCTCTTACCGTCGCCGAAAACGTCGGTTTCGGGCTGACGCAGCATACGAAAATGCGCCGCAAGGAGGTGGAAGCCAGGGTCGCTCAATGTCTTGAGATAGTCGGAATGGAGGGCGTCCAAAGCAAAATGCCCTCCGAGCTAAGCGGCGGCATGAAGAAAAGGGTCGCCCTGGCGCGGGCTATTGCCCTTGACCCCTCCATCATCCTCTACGACGAGCCAACCACCGGGCTCGACCCCATCATGGCCGATGCCATCAACGAGCTAATTGTTTCTCTCAAAAACAGGCTGTCCGTTACCTCCATCGCCGTGACCCACGACATGCACAGCGCCTACAAAATCGCCGACCGGATTGCCATGCTTTACAAAGGGAAAATCATCCACCAGGGAACACCCGAACAGATCAAAACCTGCGCCGATCCTATGGTTCAACAGTTCATTCGGGGCAAAGCCGAAGGGCCGCTCACCGGTGGCTCGCAAGGCGGAGATGGGAGGGAACGACCATGAGAAAGAAAGGTGTTGATTTATATCTTGGCCTGTTTGTGCTGGCAGGGCTCGCAGCCATCGGTTTCATGATACTCTACTTCGGCGGCATGTCCACTCGAAACAGGTACAAAATCACCGTCCTTTTCGATGATGTCACAGGTTTGATCGAGGAGGCTCCTGTCCGCTACAGAGGCGTGGAGTGTGGGACCGTCAGGCGGATTGCGATTGATGTCAGCCGCGACACGTCCGATGTCAAAGTTAAAGTGGTCTTGTCCCTCAACGACGACATTATCCTCCGAACGGGTGATGAGGTGAGAGTGAAGCCAGTCAGCTTTCTCGGGGAAATGGCGGTAGAGATAGTTCCCGGCCCCCCTGACAAGCCTGAATGGCCGAGGGATGGCACCGCAGAATTGGTGGGGATGGAGTCTATAGGTATCCTTGATCCGGTCGCCGAACTGGTCGGGCCTTTGCCGGAGGTCATGGAGAACCTGAAGCGTTTGACCGACAAAGGGGCGTCTTTGACGCAAGTTCTTGATGGACTGAGTTACGCAGTCAACGAGTCCCTCCCCCAGGTTATCACCGATCTCAGGATCGCAGTGGCAACCGTCACAAGGGAAACGGAGAGCCTTCTGAAAGAGAATCGCGAACAAATCGGCGAGCTTATCGCAAGCATTAGTCAGACGGCGAAATCTTCCTCCGATCTCATGGATAATCTCAAGCGTCTGACGGGAGAGAAAGGCTCAATAACGCAGACCGTCGAGGGGGCCAGAGGGGCTATTGACGACCTCCGTCGCGTGGCACACGCCGTTTATCCCATTGTCGAGAAGCTCAGCGCCGGCAAGGGCGGGCTGGGAAAGCTCATCACCGACCCGAGCTGGTACGAAAGCCTCAACAAAGTTCTCATCGGCATACGGAAGTACGGCGTCGTGCATTCGGAGAGGCTGTGGGAAGAAGAGGAGAAGCTGGCAAAGCGAAGGCCTCGTGAACCTATGGTCTGGACAAGGTGAGACGCCGGCAGCAGAGTAAACCCGCATCCCGCAGAGGCATCCTACTCGCCGCTGTTGTTTCACGATGAGGAACTGGACGAACAGCGCAACAAACGAGACCCCGTGGCGGAAAAAGAAAACCTTGCGGCGGTCACGTGAAAATCGGTGTTGAATGAATCCTTTCACAGCGAGAGGATGTCGCCCAAAGCAGAGGGAAGCCTAATCTGCGGCGGAAATCCAGCCGCCGCCCGAACAAAGAACAGCCCCGCCGAAAAGGCGGGGCTGCTCGCTTCTGCGTTCGCGGTCGGGTCATTCCGCGCGGACGCGATAGAATCCGGCGGAGCCGGAAATCGCAACATCCGACGAGCTCGTGCCGGTCAGCGGACCGGCTACCTCACTCCACGCGCCGGTCAAATCGGTGGTGTAGTCAATGTAGTAGGTCTCGGTACCGAACACGCTCCACGTGACACTCAGCTTGCCCGCGGCGATACCGACCGATAGGA
>Ga0315549_1003818_pt1 | contig 13149 bp, 11 predicted proteins | sample SalMarSW160200MG_FD_203101 | JGI IMG/M metagenome (GOLD analysis project Ga0315549, IMG submission 203101) | Salt marsh sediment microbial communities from the Plum Island Ecosystem LTER, Massachusetts, United States - Salt Marsh Sediment SW1601-200 ... | reverse complement strand
CTGCTTCGGCTAATTTATCAAAAATAAACTTAATGGTCTCATGCAGTTCCGGAATCACAACGTGCTCTAATACATTGACCCTTCGGCGAGTCATATTCAGCTCAGTAGCTAACAGACGGGCCTGCTTCTCTTTTTCGGCGAGCTGAAGTAAATCATCAAAAGCACGCTCCAAAGCCATCAAGGCAACGTCCATCTCGCCAGACGTCATTGCGAAGCCGAAACAAATAATCTCGCCGGAAATTTCTTTAACTAAATGCGGCACCCTTACGTTCATTACCCGGGCAAATTCAACGGTTAAGCTAAACTTCTTGGTCGGGACCTCAAGGGCGGCTTTTACATGTTCCGGCTCCATCGTCGCACGGGCTAACATAAACCGCCGACAGGTTTCTAAAAGCTCTTTCTCAATCTTCTCGCGCAAAGGCCGAATCTCTTTCACTATTTTGATTAACTGACGGGAAATCTCATCTCGCTTCTCGCTTAAAAGACGATGGCCTCGGCTGGCAAGTGCCACCCGCCTTCGCAAGCCTAACAGCTCCATTCGTGTTGCGTTTACATTAGCTAACATAACTCATATAAATCCGAAATTCTAATATCTCCGCAGGACACCTTGCGGTGGAAATCCGAAACAAATTCAAAATTCAAATTACCAAGTGTTCAAAACGTCATTTCCCCACAGAACCCCCCAATAAACCCGTCCCGAGCAAGGTCGAGGGATTGGGGGGCTAAACATGATCTTGTAACTTCGCACTTCACGCTTCACGTTCCTTTTTACGGAACTTGGGCATATATTTTTCTATGAGCTTGATGTCGATACGCTTTAACTCGACGTTTTCAAACATGCTCAGCAATTCCCAGCCGAGATCGAGGGTCGTTTCGATCGTGCGATTTTCATAATAATCCTGCGAGACATATCTCTTCTCGAATTCCGTGGAAAATGTCATATATTTCTGATCTTCCTCCGAAAGAGCAGCTTTGCCCATAATTGTTGCCAGCTCTTCCATTTCTTTGCCGCGGGCGTATGCAGCGTAAAGCTGATTGTAAAGGTCAGCATGGTCTTCACGCGTTTTGCCTTCGCCGATACCTTTATCTTTTAGTCGTGACAGGCTCGGCAGAACATCGACCGGCGGAGAGATGCCTTTTCTGTGCAATGGACGTGACAAGATAATTTGTCCCTCTGTGATATAGCCGGTCAGGTCCGGCACCGGATGGGTCTTGTCGTCCTCCGGCATGGTCAGGACAGGGACAGTGGTGATAGAGCCTTTTTTGCCTTTGATTCGGCCTGACCTTTCGTAAACGGTTGCCAGGTCTGTATAAAGATAGCCGGGATAGCCGCGTCGGCCCGGCACTTCCTTTCTGGCTGCACTGATTTCCCGAAGTGCTTCGCAGTAGTTCGTCATATCATTTAGGATTACCAGCACATGCTTGTCGAGCTCATACGCCAGATACTCGGCAGCGGTAAGCGCAAATCTCGGCGTTGCTATACGCTCAATAGCAGGGTTATTTGCGAGATTAACGAACATAACCGCTCGCTCGATAGCGCCGGTCTCCTGTAGGTCGTTGATGAAAAATTGTGCGGCTTCAAAGGTGATACCCATCGCAGCAAAGACAACCGCGAACTCTTCAGTCTTTCCCAGAACCGTGGCCTGGCGTGCCAGTTGAGCGGTGACGTTATCGTGCGGCAGACCCGAACCGGAAAAAATCGGCAGCTTTTGGCCACGCACGAGTGGATTCAGGCCGTCAATTGTCGATATGCCGGTCTGGATGAATTCGTTCGGATAATCACGGGCGTATGGATTGATGGGGCTGCCGTTAATGTTCATCAGCTTGTCCGGGATTATAGCTGGGCCGTCGTCCTTCGGCTCACCTAAGCCGCTGAATACTCTGCCCAAGATGTCCGGCGAGACACCTAATTCGAGGGGTCTGCCTAAAAAACGTACCGTGCTTTCTTCGACATCAATGCCGTCTGTCCCCTCAAAGACCTGAATGAGTGCTGTGTCTTTCTCCACCTGTAGAATCTGGCCGTGTCGTACCGAGCCGTCACCGAGTTCGATGTCCACGATGTGGGCGTATTTGGCCTCATCAACCATCTGGACCAGCATCAAAGGCCCTGCGATCTCAGCAACTGTCTGATATTCTTTCAGCATTTCTAACTCCTAATTTGGTTAAATGGTAATTGGTTAAATAGTAACCGGTAACCAATAACAAATTACCAGTAACCAATTACCAATCTTGAAGTTTCACGCCACCTTTGCGGTTTGTAATTGCTTCATCTGCTCATCAATCGTTTCTCTTATTTTGGTTATTTTGTCAATGTCACTTTCCGGTATATATTTCGCTCTTGCGATTTCCTCCCGCACGGCCAATTTGAAGATTTCAGACGTTTCGACGCCGGCATCAACCGCGTCAAGAGCACGTTTATAAAAGGCAAGTACAGTCTTTAACATTTCAAACTGTTTGTTTATTGATGTAAATGTGTCAACATCGTGAAAGGCGTTCTGGTGCAGGAAGTCCTCACGAATAGAGCGGGCTGTCTCCAGTACCACTCTTTCCCTTGGTGACAGAGCCTCGGCACCTACAAGACGGACAATCTCGCGAAGCTCGGATTCCTGTTGCAGCAGACTCATTGCCTGAGCGGTCAGCTCGTGCATCTCCTGACCCTGGTCTTTGTCCTCAAAGCATTCCCTCAGGTATTGTTGATAAAACGAATAGCTCGTCAGCCAATCAATGGCCGGGAAGTGTCTCTGATAGGCAAGTTCCGCCTTTAGCGACCAGAAGACTTTAACTACATGCAGTGTTGCCTGGACAACCGAATCCGACAGGTCACCCCCCGGGGGACTTACCGCACCGACAATCGATAGCGCACCTTCACGCTCAGGCTTGCCTAAGCATTTCACTCTGCCGGCCCTTTCATAAAACGCTGCGATGCGAGCCGCCAAATATGCGGGATAACCTTCCTCAGCAGGCATCTCTTCGAGGCGGGTTGAAATTTCACGCATCGCCTCTGCCCATCGGCTGGTGCTGTCGGCCATCAGGGCTACGACATAGCCCATGTCACGGAAATATTCTGCTATGGTAATGCCGGTGTAAACGGAGGCTTCCCTTGCTGCGACCGGCATATTGGAGGTATTTGCAATCAGCACCGAGCGTTTCATAAGCGGCTCACCATTACGCGGGTCTTTCAATTCCGGAAACTCGGTCAAAACATCCGTCATTTCATTACCTCGCTCGCCGCAGCCGACATAAACCACAATTTCGGCATCCACCCACTTGGCCAACTGATGCTGAATGACGGTTTTGCCTGAGCCGAACGGCCCCGGCACACAAGCCGTTCCGCCCCTGACGACGGGAAAAAAGCTGTCAACAACTCTCTGGCCGGTAACTAAGATGTTATTTGGCGCGAGCCGAGTTTTGGTCGGCCTGGCACTACGAACGGGACATATCTGCATCAATTTCAACTCGATTTGCTTCTTGTCCTCTGATTCGACAACCGCTATCGTATCGGTAACGGTGTAATCACCTTCTTTTATGTCCTGCAGGCTTCCAGATACACCTGCCGGCACCATAATCTTATGTAAAACAGAAGTGGTTTCTTGAATTTCGCCTATAATGTCCCCTGGGCCTACTAATGCTGCGTTCTCCACGGTCGGCTTAAAGTGCCATTTCTTTTCTCTGTTTAAGCCGGGCAGGCTGCTTCCTCTGCTCATAAACTCGCCTTCGGCTTCTACCAGGGAGTCCAACGGTCTTTGAATACCATCATAAATGCTTTCAATAAGGCCCGGTCCCAGCTCGACACTAAGAGGTGCTTTGGTATCGGTTACCCTTTCGCCGGGGCCGATGCCGCCTGTCTCTTCATAGACCTGGATCGAAGCCAAATCGCCGTGCAATTCTACGATTTCACCTATTAAATTCAACTCGCTGACGCGAACAACATCATACATTCGCGCGCCAGACATAGCTTCAGCAACTACAACGGGACCTGCAACCTTGATTATCCTACCAACTTTTGTTTCATTCATTGTCAAAACCTTCCCTAAATCGTATTGCGTATCGCGTGTCATTCCTGCGAAGGCAGGAATCCAATTTTCTTCATACGCAATACGCATCACGCACGACGCATAACGAATTCCTAACTATCTTGCAAAATATTTATACCTGTAGCCATTTTCAGCACTTGTCCTAAAGCTTCTGTCGCAAGACCTTTGGATTCGGTCGTAAACGGCACAGCGACAATGCAGGGAGTCGGCAAATCCTTATAAGCCGCAAAAACCTCTTCAGCCGCTTCGAGCTTACCTTCCGACACTATGACAAGGGCGTATTTATCATCCACTATCTTTTTGGCGGCTTCGATTACCTGTTGTATTTGGTCCACCGGATATGTATCCAGTCCCAATGCCGAGAACGGCATTACAAAATCAGTGTCACCTAAAACCGCTATTTTACCTTCCATTATTTCGTCGCTCGTGACAGTTGTAGGGTGGGGCTTTGCCCCACCGGTCTCTATCTGGTGGGCTAAAGCCCACCCTACCTTTCCTATTTCTTTCGCATTTCGTTTCCTGCGACGGGTCACGGACCCCGGCTTCGTTACTCTTTCGCTCCATATTTGCGTAACAAAGTAACGATTTCCACATTTCCTTCTTGCTGTGCCCATCGCAGGGGCGTTTGGCCATCCTCGTTTTTTGCATTGACATCAGCGCCTTTGGCAATGAGCAGCAAGGCTATATCCTCACAGCCGCGATCAGCGGCAAAGTGCAGTGGCGTCTGGCCACGTCTGTCCTTTATATTGACATCAGCACCTTTGTTAATCAGCAGTTCTGCTATAGCTGCGTGATTGTAAACCAGCGCGAAATACAAAGGCGTCCAGCCATTATTGTCCTTTGCGTTGACATCGGCACCATTATTGATAAGGAATTCAGCTACGTCCTTGTGGCCTTTTTCGGCTGCAAAATGCAGAATTGTCCAGCCCTCGTTGCTCTTTGTATTGACATCGGCCCCTCCGTCTATAAGAAGCTTAGCAATATCGTTATGGCCCGCATTGATCGCCTCGAACAAGGCAGTACGATTCCGGGAATTCTTCGCATTAAGCTCAGCTCCTTTGGCGATAAGCAGCACCACAATATCTTTATGACCTCTCTGGGACGCAATGTGCAAAAGTGATTGACCGTACCTGTCCTTAGTGTTAATATCAGCACCCGCTAAGATGTACGATTGAACCATTTCACAATCGCCGTCATAAACAGCCTGGTACAGTGATTCATTCGGATCGGAACGTTTAGCTAAACTCTCAACGACCACTGGATCGACCTGCTGAGATAGCTCGGATCCACTTTCCTGACACCCGACTGCGATAAACATCAGTGCCAAAACAAACCAGAGTAATCTTACTTCTTTCATTTTAATCACCCCTTAAAACTCCTTGTGTCTTATATCTCGTAATTTAGGTTATCAGAGTATCAGGTTATCAGGTAAACTTGTTCTTGGTTTCCTGATATTCTAATAACTATCCACTCCCTTATGGTCGCGGCTCTATTAGCCGCCTTTAGTTATTTTTAGCCTAACCTGTCCAAAATTAACTGTGTATCTAAGAAATTTTTCTTTGCTGTCAGAATCAATCGCACTGTGCGGATTTCATTTTCTTCCATCAGTAAATAAGCAATAATCGGCTGAGGGCCGGCTGTAATCTGAACTGTAGTTTTTAGATAGCCGGTCAAGAACTCTTCGCACTGCTGTTCCAGTTTCAAGAAAGACTTATTTGATGCTAAGTAGCCGGCGCCGGTTTCGACAGCTCGGTAATAAGGAGTTACAAAAAATAACGAGCCCAGCCCCTCAAAGCCAATGTCCAATCCGTGCAGCAGGCGCTGCAGCTCTATAAAACCTCCTTTTAGAAAAACGTTCCGCTGCTCCGATTCGGCAAATTTGAGCCGAAGCATCGTACGAATATTGGTCAAATCAACCTGTATTCTGAAAAGCCCTAACAGAAAAATACTATTTAGCTGGTGCGCTTTGTTAAGATTATATTCAGCTTGCAGGCTGTCGATTGCGTAATCGATCCTGCGAATATCTTTGTCTTTATAATACGCTAAAACCGCCTGCTCGGCTGCCTCGGCCATATAGTCAGGAAACAGATCATAATTTTCCTCTTCAAATACCTGTTCAAAAAGCTGTGGCGGAAAATTGCCGTCGGCGCTGTAATCCGTTCCCAGGGGCTTTTCTGTTAATGTTCGCCGCACGGCCAGGCGGAGATTGGCAAAATCATCCCGCGTTTTGAAAAGCTCGACGATGGGCTTATCGATCATTAAATCAGCAAAAAACTGTCGAACCGCCGAGCGGCGCTTGAGCAGAGTATCCTCAACATCCGCGAAATTTCCGCCGCCACGCGGCAGGGCATACTCGGTGGCACTTAAAAGACCGGCAGCAGCCTCGATGCTTTCCGCATTGGCCATATCCAAAAGGGTAGCTTTAGTAAGCATCTGTAATTGAAGAGTCCTGACCTCAGCGGTCTCGTAAACATATCGCCAGTCGTCACCACCGACGGTGGGATATGTATAAAAGTCGAGAATTGCTTGTTCAGACTGCACGTTTTGCATATTGCATAAATCCGAATATCGAAATCCGAAGTACGAAAAATGTAAAGTGCCTAAAGTGAGCTAAAGTTTCTAAAGTGACAGCAAGGCTGTCATTCTGAGCGAAGCGAAGAATTTCTCTTTCGTTGGCCAGATCCTTCGGCTTCGCCTCAGGATGACACGTAAAGTGTCATTTTAGGCACTTTAGGCACTTCAAACTTTAGCTCACTTATTCTGTTTAGTATTTCATTTCTCAAATAGTTCTTTCGCTAATTCGATTTCCAGCCCTCTTCGGGTTTGGGATATTAGTACCTCAATAGAAACATTATTTTTTATCTTTCCGCGCTTTAAGATAAAGCCTCCTCCGAGGTCTTGTCTTTCTTCAGACAATGTCAGATGGTCTTTGCTTTTCGAGCGCAATTGCTGGTTTACCTGATCAATGAGCTGTCGGTCGATTCGTTTTTCGTTTTTATCGACAATGACCTGCTCGTCGCCGGTTTCGACGGCCTTTAGCATTAAGTTAATCATAAGCTGGCGATACTTCTCATCCGGCAGCTTCAGCAACTGCTCGCGGGCCTGCGAAAAGACCTCATCTAATATTTTTCGCTTCTCTGTTAAAAGCTCCTTGGCAACTTGCATTCTTACCGCTGCCAGAAGATGCAGTTTCTTGTCTTCGGCAGCCTTTTGAGCGAGAGTTTCTGTTTGCTTGTTGTACTCAGTTAATCGCTCATCGATTTTAGCCTGTTCAGCAGCCTCTTTTTCCTGGGCCTTTTCTTTTATCTTCTCTGCCTCGGCTCTTGCATCGGATAATATCTTTTCTATAACTTGGTTAGCTTCCATAATTATTTCCAGTATTCGTGTCAAGGACCCCCACGTAAACGTGGGGGCTAAACAGATTGAATATTTAGCCCCGCAATTTATCGTCAAGATGCGGCGCCGGCTGCGCAGCATGGCTTGCGCCACATCCCAGCGACCTTGCGGCATTGCGGGGGTTTTTACACTGTCGGCCAACTGATGCCGAACAGCAGCATAAACATCGTTACCAGCAGGCCGAGAACGGCGTAAACCTCGACCATAACGGCATAGACAACACCGGCCTTAAATGCCATCTCGGGTCTTTTTGCAGCCATCAAAATACCGCCGGAGCACACCTTTCCCTGGTAAATCGCACTCACTAAACCTGCAAAGGCAATCGGTAAACAAGCTATCAGCACTTCCAAACCTTGCCCGAAGGTCAATTGCGGCACTTTCTTCTCAAAAAAGTGAAGTTGAAGCATAACCATAAACGCAGCAAGAAAACCATAGAAGCCCTGAGTGCCCGGAAGCACAACCATAATAAACATCTGGCCGTACCTTTCCGGCTTCTCACTCAATACGCCTGTAGCACTTCTGCCGGCAAAGCCAATCCCAATGGCTGAACCGATACCGGCTAAAAGAGCCGCCAACCCTGCTCCAATCAAGGCTAATGTCAAACCACTCATTCCAAAACCTCTCTTTCTCAGTCAAAAACGTTTTTTTAGATTCCCTTTGTAACGTAGATATGCTCATATTTCTTGCTGAGCGGCTCAAATGATCTTCCGCCGCCGGCTATAAACTTTGGGAAGAACTCTACGTATTGAAGCCTCAGAGTATGTACAAATGCACTCAACGCATTTATGGCCATATTAAATCCGTGTCCGACAACGAGCACAAGCACCATAGCGATAATGCCGAGTCCATAAGGTATTTTAGCGGCAATCTGAGCAATGACGTTTATTGCCATAGCCAGTCCGGCGGTAACCATGCCGAGAGCCATCAGCCTCAGGTAGCTCAGCACATCCCCCATAAAGAATATTGTGCTAAACAAGTTGTACATCCCCATACCGATGCGACCAGCCCAGCTACCTTCGCGATGACTAAACAGCAAAATTGCTCCAGCAGGAACAAGAGCCGTTACAACACAAATCTTTCCAATCCGAGCGGGTAACATTCCAAACTTGCTCGCCAGCAGAAGCACTATCGAATTGAGCATGACCAGCCAGGTTAGCTTGTCGCAGACAGCAGCAACATAATCCTTACGCTTCAAGGTGTGGCCGAAAGCAATAGTCAATCCTGCCATAATCTGTATATATCCCAAGGCCAGCGCGAGCTTGAAGAACATCATTGGCTTTTCAAATGGATCGAACCACATCAGCCCATTTCTCGCCTTGGCAAACCATGAGGGTAAATACTCGTGCGCATTGCCGAACCAGCCGCCCGTAAGCGCACCAGCCACGACAGTGGTAGCTCCACATATAACCAGCATCCACATCAGCTTCTTGTCACCCTGGATTTTTCTTACCAATAGTACCATTAAGGCGATAATAATAAGCCCGTAGCCGGCGTCGGTCAAACACAGAGCAAAGAACAATGCGAAAAACGGCGCCAGAAATACGGTTGGGTCAACCTCAAAATGCTGTGGCATACCGTAGAGGCGTGTTATTACTTCAAACGGTTTTATGAGATGCTTGTTTTCTATCTCGACCGGCATATCTTCGTCTTCAGCCGGTTCAATTCTTGTCAAACTCGACGCCCCAAAACCTGATACTATCTTCTCCAGGCGCGGGTAATCGCTTTCTTTGACCCAACCCTCCAGAAGGACCGTTCGCTGCGTTGCAGGCGCAGTATCTTTTGTCTGTTCTCTGTTTAGCAGATTACTATAATGGTCATTAAGGATTTCGAGTTTGAGTAAATTTTTAGATAATGCTACGGCTGAATTTGTGTGGCTGTGTAATTGAATTTCTACCTCGTTTAACTTTTCGGTATGCTGTTTTATTAGTTTCGCTACTGTCCCGGTCCAGGAACCGAAATTGATCGGCTCGAACTCTACTGAACGCAGCAGCTTTTGCACATCACCGACATTTTCTTTCAAACAAACAATAAGGCAGGCATACTGATTTCCTGTTGCTCCGACCTGCTGAATTGCACTTGTTAGCTCTGCTATTTGTTCTTGAAGCTGCTCGAAATGGCCTTCCGGAAGCAATCCCGCTAAACAAACTGTCTGTTGAAGCTGGCCTATTTCTTCGACAGGACTTTGTAGAGATTGCCACGGGCTGAGCTGCTTTAAAGTGCCGAGAAGACTTTCGCTCTCACTGTTGAGCTTTTCTATCGATGATTCCAGCCGCTCGCACTCGTCGATAATCTTGAGAACTTGCTCGTCTGAAACAACATCATTGTATGATTGCTCATCAATGACCGTACGCGGCGATAGAACACCAGCCAGACCCTTTTTAGTTCCGGAATAACTTTTAAGATAGGCGATGCACTTTTGGAGGCGATGTAACAGCTCTTCAATATCTCGCGGCCGTTGGGCTGGTGCAGCCAAATCAGGTGAGTCCCTGCTAACCATCGCCTCCTCGGCATTGAGGACCTGACAGATACCTTCGCGCTGCAGCGCCTCTAAAAGCTCGGAAGCCTCGGTGCGGTAGCTGACGATTATCACTTTTATCATTCGGGCTACGGCCATAACTAATCTCTTAAGCAGGAAACCGGATTGTGTGGTGATTCTGAGAAATGCACGCCCAAGGAACTCATTACTCTTGCGATTGCCCCGGCCGTTTTACTATCTACTTTATTGTGCAGTTCATGCCGTTGCTTTTGGGCCCGCGCTTTAAGATTTTCAACTTCCTGCTGTGTTTGTGCCTCTGCCTGGGCAACAGCTTCTGCTATCGCTTTCTTCCTTTCCTGCTCAGCCCTCTCCAGGAGCTGACGGTGCTGCTCTCGGCCTTGTTCAGCTTGCTTGGCTGATTCAGCTTTGGCTTGTTCGATGATTTGCTGAGCCTGCTGCTCAGCCTGTTTGACTCTTTTTATCAATTCCATACGAAATCCTGTTGCTAAACAATTAAAAATAGTAAAAATAAGCAGACTACAATATTATTTGCAGTTGCTCAATAAATAAGTTTGATCAAAGCAAAACAGTAAAACAAAAATTTGCCCACATAGCTTGTTCTAATACGCAAGTTTGTCTGCTCTAAAGCAAAAAGGGACCTTTTGTTTCATTCTCGATAGGTTTGAGAAAAAGTTTAGCGCCGATTTTAGCCTTTATCTCCTTTAGCTACTTGTCCTGGATAGGAAGTTTCGTTTTTTTCCTGATGCAACGTGTATTGACTATACTATTTTTTGGGCGAATGGCAGCGAGAACCCGGCGTAAGTTGATTATCTAAAGGAGCTTATCAACCTGAGCTGCGAGCTGTTTTACGTGAGCAAGTGATTTTTCGAATAAAGTCCGTTCGGACTCGTTCAAATCAAGCTCAATGATTTTTTCGACACCACTTTTGCCGAGAATAACGGGCACGCCGACAAAATATCCGCCTGCATTATACTCGCTATCGCAGTAAGCACAGCAGGACATTACGTTTTTTTTGTCTTTTAGGATCGCTTCAGCCATTTTAACCGTTCCGGCGGCAGGTGCGTAAAAAGCGCTGTAGCTGAGCAGATTTACAATTTCAATGCCGCCTTTTCGGGTTCTATCGACCAGTTCTACAATTTTTTCTTCATCGAGCAGCTCGGTTATAGGTATTCCGCTGACGGAGCTAAATCTGGGCAGTGGCACCATATCATCGCCGTGGCCGCCCAATAAGACGGCCTTTATATCCTCTACGCTTGTGCCAAGCTCCTGGGCAAGAAAGTATCTAAAGCGTGCCGAATCCAGAGCGCCAGCCATTCCCATGATTTTGTTCTTAGCAAAGCCTGTAACTTTGGCTGCGGTATAAACCATCGCATCGAGGGGGTTGCAGACCACAATGATTACACTATCAGGCGAATATTTAGCAGTTTTTCCGCTTGTTTCCTTGACGATTTGGACGTTCTTTGCAAGCAGGTCGTCACGACTCATGCCGGGTTTGCGGGGCAGGCCGCTTGTTATTATGACGATATTACTGTCTGCGGTTTTTTCCCAGTCGGTTGTACCGACTGCATCGCAGTCATAAAGCTGAACAGGACTTGCTTCAGCGATATCAAGGGCTTTGCCCTCGGCGAGTCCCTTAACTATATCCAATAGGACAATATCGCCGAGCTGCTTTGTTGCAGAAATATAAGCAGTTATCGCACCGACGTTGCCGGCACCAACTATGGTTATCTTATCCCTTGCCATATAAATTTCCTATAACTTGGTTCTCAGATAAAAAGACAAGCGCTGCCCGTCCTTCTCCGTAGTAGTGCTACGAGGGACGAAGCTTACGCGAGGACAAGGATTATAAGCAAAAAACAGCACATTGCTAACATAAAATATGGCCTTCAGTTGCTTCCATGCTTGCTGCTTGTCGGTTAAGTAAATTTTTCTTTGACATACTATATATTGCCTTTAGAATATTGCGAGCGCCAAATATTGTATCGTATTGATAGGCGCTGCAAACATGCGGACAGCGGATTGAAAAGAAAAACGCTGACGGCCCACCGAAAGTGGGTTTGATCCGGTCCAGGCCTTTGGCCTGGTCGGCCTGGGAGGTTAGCTTGGCTTGTGAGATGTCCCTTTTGCAAGGAAGACCGGGATAGGGTAATCGATTCACGCTCAAGTGATTCCGGCAGAATTATCAGACGCCGGCGTCATTGCCTCGTGTGCAAAAGACGCTTTACAACATACGAAAAGGCAGGCGAAAGCTTTAAGCTGTACGTAATTAAAAAAGACAAGTCGCGGGTTCCTTACGATAGAGACAAAATCATTGGCGGTTTGCAAAAAGCCTGTTACAAAAGGCCCATCTCAGCAGAGCAAATCCAGCAAGTAGCCGACAAAGTCGAAGAGGATATATTCAGGAAATTCGATAAAGAGGTCACATCCGCTTTTATCGGCGAAAGTCTAATGAAACACCTGCGCGCTATCGATAAGGTTGCCTATATTCGTTTTGCAAGCGTCTATCGCGCCTTCAAAGATGCAGGCGAATTAATCGAGGAAGTAAACCGGGTTATCAAGCAGGCAGAACCGATAGAGCAGTTGAAGCTTTTCGAGCAGTAAAAGAGAATCTTAAAAGTAACGGGGAACTACGTAATTTTAAAATTTTCTCAGCTTTTTACTTTACATTTTTTGTCTTTTATTGTTAAACTCCACCAATATATGGAATGGAGGAGTTGGGATGCAACTCAAAGTTATAAAGACAGATGGAGCTGTCGAGCCGTACCTGCACACCAAAGTGATGGGGACTATCAGTAATGCTCTGGGCGAGATTGGCCAGGCTGATACGGCTGTCGCCGAAGAGCTTGCTGAGGTGGTGACATACTATCTTTATCATCGACAAGACCAGCATAAGGTAACAAGTAACGAAGTCTTTTCCGTAATCAAGGCGGTTCTAACATCTATAGGCTATGAAGAAGCAGCGGTTGTACTAAGTGAGCAGCATTATGAGCGTAAGCTTAGGCGCTGCCGCGTAGAGGTTATCTCGGTTGATATCCAGGAGCTGGCGGATGCCGAGCAGCTCGGCAGGATTGAATCCGCCCAAGGCGGACACAATAACAAGTCTTTATGGGATAAGGCCAGAATCGTTAATGATTTAGTGATAAAGTATGGCGTCTGCCGGCAAACGGCACGGATGATCGCTTCAATGGTTGAAGAGAAAATCTTTAATATGGGAATCACACT
>Ga0315549_1003813_pt1 | contig 13168 bp, 12 predicted proteins | sample SalMarSW160200MG_FD_203101 | JGI IMG/M metagenome (GOLD analysis project Ga0315549, IMG submission 203101) | Salt marsh sediment microbial communities from the Plum Island Ecosystem LTER, Massachusetts, United States - Salt Marsh Sediment SW1601-200 ... | reverse complement strand
CCCTCACTTGTTGCCCCGCTTAAAGAAGGAGCTTCTACTTCTACAAAGCCATTTTTATGCATATATTCATGTAAAGCAAAAATAACAGCACTCCTGATTTTTAAAGCAGATACCATTTTTCTGCTCCTCAGCCACAGATGTCTTCTGTCTCCGAGCAATTCTTCATTCAAATCTTTTTGAATTGGAAATTCATTTGATAATCCAATAATATTTATTTTATCTGCAGATATTTCATAACCTGTGGGTGCACGCTTGTCTGCTCTTATTATTCCTTCAATTTCTAGAGAAGCTTCAATCTGTAATTTGTCAATTTCTTCCCATTGTTTTTTAAATTTCTCTTTTTTCAGAACACATTGAATTATATTTGAAGAATCTCTAAGAATAATAAACTTAAATTCATTGCTTCCTCTTTCTCTATAAATCCATCCGTGAACTGCTACTTTTCCTCTGCCTTTATTTATCGCCTCCTGAATTGACAGAAATTTCATGAAAAGATATAGAAAAAAGAGTTTAATAAATTATTGTTAAACTAGAAAAATATGTAATAGATTAAATCAAAAAACATACTCTCCAAGATAAAGCGGGAAAATCAAAATTGCCAAAAAAATATAGAAGATTATCTTTAATTTATCCCTAAATTTCATTTTTTAACTTCAAATGAATCTCTTTTAATTGCCTGTCTGAAATCTCTGAAGGTGCATCAAGCATTAAATCTTTCGCCTCTTTATTTTTTGGAAAAGCAATAACCTGCCTTATTGAATCCTCTCCTGCCATAATCTGAACAAGCCTGTCAAAACCAAAAGCAATTCCTCCGTGAGGTGGTGCACCAAATTGCAATGCAGTCAATAAAAAACTAAATTTCTTTTTTGCTTCTGCTTTAGAAATTTTTAGAATATCAAAAATTTTTTCCTGAATCTCAAAATCAGAAATCCTGATGCTTCCGCCCCCAATTTCAGAACCATTCAAAACACAATCATATGCAACAGCCTTGGATTTTTCATTAAAATCCAGTTTCCCCATCTTTCCTGCAACAGGCATTGTAAATGGATGATGTGTTGACTTGTATCTCTTTTCTTCTTTGCTGTATTCAAATAAAGGAAAATCAACAACCCAGCAAAAAGCAAACTCCTTAGAATTAGCCTTATCTTTTCTCAAATCAGGAGCATCTGTATTGTATTTTTTAACAGCTTCCTCATAAGTTATTCTTTTAAAAGGAATTTTAACATCGGCATTTAAAACCTTCTTAAAAACATATTTCAGCATCCTCTCCATCACATTTATCAAATCCTCCTGCTCAATAAAACTCATTTCAACATCAATCTGAGTAAATTCCGGCTGTCTGTCAGAACGTAAATCCTCATCTCTAAAACATCTCGCTATCTGAATATATTTATCAAAACCTGCAATTTGAGATAATTGCTTAAATAACTGCGGTGATTGTGGAAGAGCAAAGAACTTATTTGGATAAAGTCTAGAAGGAACAATATAATCCCTTGCACCTTCTGGTGTTGATTTTGCCAGAATTGGCGTCTCAATCTCCACAAATCCCTCATTATGGAAAAAATCTCTAACAGCCTTTAATGCTTCATTTCTCAAAATAATATTCCTCTGCATTTTTTCTGTTCTTAAATCCAGAAATCTGTACTTTAGTCTGATATCCTCAACATTATCTGCCTTCAAATCAAATGGCAGTTTTGGGCATAAATTGAAAATCTCCAGCTTATTCACTTCAACTTCAATTTTTCCAGAAATCATACCCGGATTTTCCAGTCCCTTTGGTCTTCTCTTAATTTTTCCGTTAACAGAAATGCAGGATTCCAGACTGATTTTCTTAAGATTTTCCAGTTTTTTGGGAGCAACTATCTGAACTTTCCCGTATCTGTCTCGCAAAAGAATAAAAGTCATTTCCTTAAAATGCCTGATAGAATCAACCCACCCGCAAAGTTTCACATTTTTTCCTGCAAGTTTCTCATTCACCTCTCCAAGATTATGCGTTCGCAACATAAATTAAATAGAGAAAAAGAATTTATTAATGTTATTATTTGATATGTTTTTTAATGACTTCCATTGCATCCCGTCCGCTGATTTTTCCCCTGAATTCTTTCATCACCAACCCCATATAGGCTTTCTCAGAAAGTCCGGGCTTCTCTTTTATCAGATTCCTTATTTTTTCTTCAACTACAGAAATATCTTCAGAAGAAGTTTCAAATTTCTCTCCTTTCACGATTTTTTCCATTAGAAGCTTGATATCTCCCTCTGAAATTTCTTTATTCCTGACTTTTTGCAGAAGGGAATCAAGATGAACATCCAAGATTTTTTCAACTTTCTCCAGACTTAGTTTATTTCTTGCTGCAATCTCTTTCGGATACATCAGTAAAACTTTTGCAATCAATATTGGTTTATTAATAATCTGCAGAAGCGCCTTGAATTCTTCAAATTTATTTTGCTTGAATAATAATCTAATCATATCTGAATTTAATCCCATTTTTTTCAAATCCTTTCCTATATCTTTTCTTAACTTTGGTAATTCTTTTTTTGCTTCATTAATCAACTCTCTGGAGATTCTCAGCAAAGGCAAATCTGTCTCAGGATACATTCTTGCAGCGCCAGGCATGGGACGAAGAAATTTTGTAATTCCGTCAGGCAGGGCATTTCTGACACTCTCCTCAACTTTTTTATTATCCTCAATCAAATCTAGCTGCCTTTTAATTTCTGAATTTATTGTTTGAATCATCATTGCAGGATTCTGAAAACCCTTTATTTCTGTTCTTGCTCCTCTTTTAACTGAAACATTAACATCCTGCCTGATAGTTCCAATTCCCCTCCGAACTTTGCAGCTTCTCAGAATTTCCCCTATATGCAATGCAACTTCCTTTGCCTGCTCAGGTGTTGTTATGTCTGGTGCAGTTGCAATTTCAACCAATGGAATTCCAAGTCTGTCTAATCTATAAATCGCTTCTCCATCCTTTTTTCCGACAATTCTTGCAGAATCTTCCTCAAGGCAGATGCTTTCTATTCTGACTCTTCCTGATTCTGTTTCAATATAACCATCTCGTGCAATCAGGACTGTTCTCTGGAATCCTGATGTATTGCTTCCGTCAATAACTGTCTTTCTCATAATCTGTGTTAAAGGAAAAATTTTTGCGTTAAGCAAAAGCGAAATCTGCAGAACGATTTTCAGAGCTTCTCTGTTTATTTCATGCGGAGGCTCTTCATCTAATTCAACCAGACAAGTTGTGTCATATCCCTGATAGATAAATTCTCTTTCCTGTTCTGCCTCGTGTCTTGCAGCAATATCCACCTCTCCGCTCTCGCCTGCTACAGCATGCAGTTTTCTTTTTATGATAAAATCCGGCTCTTCGCTCCTTAGAATACTTTTGCAGTTGCAGAATAATTTATGGGTATCCAGTTGCTGATGAATTTCCAAACCGCACTTCAATCCAACAGATTTATAATCAATTTCAGGCATAATTAAGAAAAAGAAGAGGATTATTTAAAATATTCTAATCTCTCAGATATCTTTCTAGACTTTCTTGCATCTTCATAATATTTACCGGATTAACATTATCAGGATTTACCCCTATAGATGTTGCCACATTATATAAAAAAACTAAATATTCTTGGGGGTAACTAATAAATTCTATTTCAGGAAGATATACCTGTCTTCCTTGAGGGTTTAATCCTCCTTTCTTTAATCTTATTGGGTTCAAAAGAGAATTATCTGCAGTTATAATTCTTTTTGTTTCTAATACTTTTGCTTTCTTTTTATTAACTAATTTAGTAAAACTTCTATTTCTCTTGTTACTTCTTGGTTTTTCTCCAATTCCCAAAATTTCATAATTGATTTTTCTTTCTAAAGAAACTCCTTTTTCCTTACTAAGATCATAAAGAGTTTTATAGAATTCATCATAACCCTTTGTAGCAGAAGAACCAGAGATTACCTCATCTATACAGACTATTGACATCTTTTTCCCTTGATAGTTTTTTTCTACAAAATTAGAATACCATTTATTTATTATCTCTTCTCTTTTGAGAAATCTGCTTGAATTAGGAGGATATTCTAAATTTTCTGAAGGAAAATGTCTGTTCATTATCGAGAGCACATCTACTAAAGGTACTGAACCTAAAATAGGGGCAAAAATATAATCGGGCTTTTTGCTACATAAGATATCTGACATTTTTTTCATAGCAGTCATAAATGATTCAAATTCATCTTCACTATATTGCTGTATCATAAAAAAATAACCCCCTTTTCCCTTATAAACTTTTCTATGTGTCCCCCCTATAAAGTAACAACTGTAGAATAATAAAATTGCTAAGATTTATAACTTTTAATTTCCAATTAAAAAAATGAAGAAAAAAAGAGGAAAAAAATCTAAAGAGAAAGTCTATAAAATTACCCACCCAAATATTCTTCCAACAACCCTGGGACAAAGGGCAGCAGATAAATTAACAAAATGGGCAGGTAGCTGGACATTTATAATCAGTTTCATATTTATTATGGTTCTTTGGATATTGGCAAATATATATGCTTGGATTAAAGCCTGGGATCCTTATCCATTTATTTTGTTAAATTTGCTTTTATCCTGTGTTGCAGCAATTCAGGCCCCAATAATTCTTATGTCTCAAAATAGAGCAAATCAAAAAGATAGACAAAGGGCAGAATATGATTATTCAGTAAACAGAAAAGCCGAGAAAGAAATTGAACAAGTTCATAAGCAACTTAATAGAATTGAAAAGAAAATGAATGAAAGAAAATAACAGCAAAACTAAACAATCCTTACAATTTCCCCGTCTTTATCCAGTTCAATAAAAGAATTTACCTCACCAAGAAGATATACTTCGCACTGATTATCTGGATTGTTATCTTCCTGGATTCTTGGAACATGAACTATATCAACAGCATAATCATTACAGACACCTAAGCATTGTGAATTAATTTCTTCTGTAAAAGCATCAAATAATTCCAGTGAGCAGTTTATTGCCTCTTGCTGCTCCAGAACATAATCAGGAGTTTCAGACGGATTTCCGTGCTTAATCCATACTCCGCGCGAATCTTTTATCCAGTCATCTTCGCTTCCGCCAATAACAAATCTTACAAAAAGCCATCCTGCTACCAAAATCAAAACAGCAATTAAAACCAGGTAAATTTTTTTCATTTTTCTGCTTTAAATCTATTAAAATAAAATTTTAACCTATAGGGAGATAAACTCATGAAAATACACAGTAAAAAACCAAGAGGATATTTAAATGCACCATAAACATTGGCTTTAATCTCCCTCCATAACCAAAATTTTGATTCATCTTTTAAATGGTATAATTCATGTTCTTTGATAAATTTTTTAACAATTTTAGGTAAATCATTTCTAATATAAACTACATTCCTCTTTACATTTGCTTCTCCAAAAGCAGGATATAATTTTTTCTTAGAAGCATATCTTATTTTAGGTTTCATTCCTCAAGTCTCTTATTTAATTCACCTGCAAAATTCTCCAGCATCTTTGCCTTAACTTTCTCCTTTGACTTTGCCCATTCCTTATGCCCTAAAACCCATCCCAATTTTATCAAAGCAGTTTCACTTAGCATATCTTCCAGATAAATAACACCAGTCTCAAGAATTTCCCTTCCGTTTGAATAAACCAGAGGGTCTAATCTTCCGTAAATTGTCTGGCTGGCTGCACAAACAACAACCCCCCTGCCAATAACTTCTTTTAATTTTCTCGTCCATCCTTTTCTTGCTCTCATAGTCGGAGCATGCCCAAGTCCAGACATCTCCAATATAATTCCTTTATATTTATTTTTTAAATAATAATTCAGAATATCAGGATTCTGCCCCGGATAAATTTTAACAAGAGCAACTTTCTCCTCAAATTTTACATCTGTCTTCACATTTATTTTATTTCTCATTTTGTGTTCTCTTAGAATTTCAATCCTTTCCGGATAGATTTTTGCTATGGGCTTTCCATTAATAATCCTAAAAGCATCTCTTCTTGAAGTATGAAGTTTTCTTACTTTAGTTCCGAGCATTGCATAGCAAAAATCATCATTCTGGGATGCGTGCCCAACCAGCATTACTTCTGCAATATCTGAAATAGCAGCAAGTGCAGAGCACTGCAAATTCAAATTCGCGTCTGAAGAAGCCCTGTCAATGCTTCTTTGGGAATATGTTAAAACAACAGGTTTGTTTAATTTTCCTAACATAAAACTTAAAGCAGCAGAAGTGTAATGCAAAAAATCTGTTCCGTGAGTAATGATAATTCCTTTTATGTTTGAATCATTCAGAAGTTTTGCCGCAATACGTGCAATTTTCTGCCAATCCCTAAAATCCATATCTTCAGAGGCCTTCATAAAAGGAACTTCAACTTTCAGCACATTTACTTTTTCAAAAAGTTCAGGATAAAATTTGAAAAGAGATTCAGGATTTGTCAGCCAGTCAACCCCTCCCTTTAAAGGATTCAGCCTCGCTGCAATAGTTCCTCCTGTAATAATCAGGGCGATATTCTGCTTTTCCCTGTCTTTCTTAATTTCAATTTCTTCTTTTTTTTCAATTCCCTTTTTCAGAACTTTTATCTCTGTAATATCTCTCTTGTTAAAACCAATATTATAACCAGAACCCAGCTTCAGCAAAACTATTCCCTTTTCAGATTTTGGAACCTCCAAAAGAATTCCCTCATAGATAGTTTTCATAAGATGAATTTCAACATAATCTCCTGGTTCTGCACTTGATTTCATAATAAAATAAGATGCAGAGAAGTTAAAAAACTATCTCAAAGCCAGCCAAAGTTCCCTCAAAACTCCGAGCACAAAAATCAGAATCAAAAATCCTATTATAAACCAGTTCACAGGAATTGAATACTCCGGCTTTCTGTTACCTTCTTTCTTCGCATGCTTAATCATCAGCAAAATTAAAGCAGCAATCAAGCCCCCTGAAATAACACCGCCTATTGAAAGCACTTTTGTAAAAGAAAAGAATTTAAAGAAACTGATTAATAAGAAAATTGCCAAAGGAATTACTGCTGTATAAAACCACGCTTTCTTTTTCTTTATTCTCTCATCAAACATAAAACTTTCTTCCAGGGCATTTCCTAATGAAAGCCACGAGTTGAACATGGTGAATATTCCCAGCACAACAAAGACACTTCCAAGAGCAAGGGTGGCTATTTCAGGAGTTTCTAATCCTTTAAATCCAACAACAACTAATGCAAATAAAATGTAAAAGAGGATGCAGACAGATGTTCCTGCAATCAAAGCTTTTTTCATTAATTTCTCATTGTTATGAAGGACAATTCCCACCTCAGGAATTGCATGAAAAGAAAGAAAAGCAAAAAAGATAACTCCAAAAGGAAGAAAAATATTCCCCATGTTAAAATAATAGAGATTAGCTGCATCAATTCTATTGAAGAACAGAATAAATATCAGAAGAAGCAAACTCAGAATTATTGAAACCCCTATTTTCTCAAATTTCTTCACAGATTTCATCCCTTTCCAAAGCAAAGCAGACATTCCTGCTCCGAAGAGTATTCCCATAAAAACAGTATAATTTGTATTTCCGAGAATCAGAAAACTCAAACTTTCTCCAATACCGAGCATATAAGCAACCATCGCTGAATAAATCCCAAACACAGTCGCAAACTCCATAAATCTTCTTCCTTTTTTTCCCAAATATCTCTGTGCATAACCTACAAGCTGATGCTCTCCTTTTGTTCTGAGAGAAATCTCACCAAGATAAAGATTAACAAACAAGATTATTATTCCTAAAAGAAGTATATAAGTCAAAGCAACAAAAAATCCTGCCTGGCTTGCAACATAGGGAATTCCCAAAACTCCTGCTCCTATGCAGGTTCCTATTAAAATTGAAATTGCAATAAAAAATTTCTTCTTTTCCTGCCCCATCTTTTGTTAATAGGCTCGGAGGGATTCGAACCCTCATCAGCCGGGTTTTTCAGCGATTATTCCTTCGCTCCGAAACCGGATATCCTGTCCGTTGGACGACGAGCCTTTTCGTGATTTTACTCAAAAATACCATGAAAAAAAGGTTTTTATATCTTATTTATTTTATAATCCTATGCCATTAAAAAAACACCACAAATGGATAATAGGGGGAGCAAGTTCAATAATCATTCTTTTTATGGTAGTTATCGGAATATTGCTAAACGGAGTTATGGTAAAGCAGAGTATTGATTATAAAAATTTAAACAATAAAATAAGTGAACTTCAGGCAGATACCCAAAACAAACTGAATGAATTAACAGAAAGTTTATTGCAGACAAAAACAACTCTGGAAGAAAGTCAGGAAGAGATTTCTCTTTTAAAGGCATCTGCCGGAGAAGATTTTTCAGGAATAATTGAAAATGCAATTAAAGGGGTTGTGACAATCAGAACAGAGGTTGCGCAGGGAACCGGATTTTTAATAACAGACAACGGATATATTGTAACAAATGCCCATGTTCTGGTTGGCGGGCAGAGCGTAACTGCAATAACTAATGAATTGGATATGATAAGCGCTGATTTTATAGGATATGACGGAACTTTAGACATAGCCTTGTTAAAAATTTCAGGAGATTATGAATCCCTTAAACTTGGCGATTCAGATAAAGTTCAGATAGGTGAAAAAGTAATTGCAATAGGAAATCCTCTTGGACTGCAATTCTCAGTATCACAGGGAATTATCTCCGGAGTTCACAGAGATGTAATTAACGGAATTCCTGCATATATCCAGACAGACGCTGCCCTTAATCCTGGAAATTCAGGAGGCCCATTGATTAATCAGGAAGGAAGAGTTATTGGAATAAACAATTTCAAAATAGGAAGCAGTGAAAGTCTGGGCTTTGCTCTTGAATCAAATTACATAAAATATGCAGTGAATGAAATTTCACAAAGCATTCTGAACCAGACATTGATTGAATAATTTTAAATTGGCTCCTTCAGGAAAATAGTCAAAAATAAGCAAATTAAATCCTTTTACGTCTACATAGATGACAAATTTAATATAAATGTAGACACACATATAATAGATACGGCTACATAGTGGGAAGATTTATAAAATAATGTAGACACCTAAAAGTATGGTATTTACAGAAATCAAAGAAAGAAACAAAAAAAAGTATTATTACCGGGTAAAATCTATAAGAAAAGGAGAAAAAGTAGATAAAAAAAGAATATATCTCGGAGCAAACTTATCTAAACAAGAATTAGAAAAAGCAGAAAAAGAAGCAGATAAAAAAATTCTCTCAGATAAAATCTCTATGAAAAAAACCAAAACAATTACTTTTGGTATAGATAAAGAAAAGGATTTTTCAGAATGGTTTACTCAGATAATCCAAAAAGCAGAACTTGCAGATATGAGATATAATGTAAAAGGATTTTTAGTTTTCCAGCCTTGGAGTGTATTAGCTATGGAAAAAATGTACAAATTCTTAGAACAAAAACTGCAGGAAAAAAACCATAACCCCCACTGGTTTCCAACACTAATTCCAGAAAAAAATTTCAAAATAGAGGGAGAACATGTAAAAGGATTTACACCGGAGGTATTTTGGGTAACTAGTGGAGGAAATATGAAATTTGAAGAAAAATTAGCATTAAGACCAACTTCTGAAACAGCTTTTTATCAGATGTTTAGTTTATGGATCAGAAGCTGGAAAGATTTACCATATAAAACATATCAAAGGGCAAATGTATTCAGATATGAAACAAAAGCCACCCGTCCTTTTTTAAGATCAAGAGAATTTCATTGGATAGAAACCCATTGTGCCCATAAAACATTAAAAGATGCAGAAGCACAAGTAAACGAAGATATGAAAACAACCGAAGAAGTTTTAGGAGATGTTTTTTTACTTCCTTTTATATTTTTTGAACGTCCGTCCTGGGATAAATTTCCAGGAGCATACAGGACTTTTGCGGCAGACGTGTTAAATCCAGATGGAAGATTAGTGCAACAACCCTCTACCCATATTTTAAATCAGGATTTTGCAGAAGGATTTAATGTGAAATTCAAAGATGAGGATGAAAAAGAAAAAGTCGCATGGATAACTTGTTACGGCCCTGCAATATCAAGAATATTCGCATCTGTAATTATAGTCCATGGAGATGGCAAAGGATTAAAATTTCCCTGGAAAATCGCCCCAAAACAGGTTGTGATAGTTCCCATCAATTTAGACAAACAATTAACTGAGAAAGCAGGAGAATTAAAAAAAATTTTAGAAAAAAACAATATTAGTGTAACAATAGATTTGGATGATGAAAAACGTCCCGGAGAAAAATTCTATTTCTGGGAAATGAAAGGAGTTCCTTTAAGGATAGAATTAGGAAAAAAAGAACTTCAGAATAAAGAATTAACAATATATAGAAGAGATACAGATGAAAAAAAGAAAATCAAGGAAAAAAAATTACTGAAATATGCAGAAAGAACATCACAAGAATATGATAAAAATCTAAAAAAACATGCAGATTCTTTATTCAAAAATAAAATTCAGGACATAGAAAAAAAAGAAGATTTAAAAGCTGTAATTGAAGAAGGGAAAATTGCAAGGGTTAATTTCTGCTCAATAGAAAAAGAAGGAGAGAAATGTGCAGAAATTGTTGAAAAAGAAATAAATGCAGAAGTTAGAGGAACTCTGGCAAACAAAAAAGAAAAGCCAACAGGAAAATGTGTAATCTGCGGAAAGCCTGCAAAAGAAGTTGTGTATGTGGGAAGAAGTTATTGATTTTCTGGAAAAAAACTGCATACTTAATTTTAAACAGAAACATCTAAGCAAGTTCTTCTCTTGCAAAATTTCCCTAATCATCCATTGTTATTGAATTAAGTTCATCTTCAAGTCTCAGTGTAACCTCCATTAACAAACTTAATTCCTGTTCCACCACCTGTTGTTCCATTGTCTCTCCTGTTTTCATTTTGAAAAACTCAATAAAACAAGAATCCTTTCGAGCCGAATAATAGAAGAAAACCCCAATCCAATTCAAGCCCAAAAAGATCCTTGAATTAAATTGAGATATTTTTAATAGTGTAGACTAAGAAAGATGTCCATCTCCCCTTCATCAGTCTTAGCCCTTCACTCATAAATTTTTTAAGAAAATCCTGTTTTTATAGTTTTCTATTCTGCCAGTTTCCTAAACTCCTGCTCAAATTTCTCCAGATATCTGGCATTTATCTGGACACCGACAGCATCTTCATGCCCTCCTCCTGTCGCCCCCTCGATATTTTCAATAACCTTGACAACTTTTGCCCTGATATTTTTCCCGCGGATTGAAAGGCGTGCTCTTCCTTCATTTATTCTTGCAACAACAATTATTTTTTCAGGATAAAGATATTGGAGATTATTGGCAATATCTGCACTCATGCCCATATCCCCCCCATAATGAAAAAAGAATATTTTTCCTGAGTCTGCCACTTCTCTTCTGGCTTTTTCTATTAATCTTCTGTATTTATCATGCAATTCATGAAATCTTCTATGCAAAGAATGTGTTTTTGGATTTTCTTCAAGAACATCATAAGGGTTTTTGGCTTTTATCAGAAATTTCAGCATATTTATCACATTTGTTGTTCTGTCCATTAAACCAAAACTGAACATTTTTGCAATCTCCCCTATTCCCGAACTATAATATATCTCAGAAGCATCTGTTGAATCTGTTGCAAATTCAGGGAATTTTTTTTGAAATTCAGGATAGAACCAAGGAACAAATTTGTCAGAGATACTTCCTATGACAGCAATCCACAAATCTTCTTTCCTTTCTGTTACCTGATAACAGAGTGCAGTCACAGGCTCGTCTTTTTTAGTTCTGTTAAATCTCGGATTGTAATAATGAATATATTCAGGAATTTCTTTCTTACTAATAACATGGTGGTCAATCCAAACCACAGGAAGATTAATTTTTCTTGCTTCCTCAAAAAATTCCTCTGAAACCTCTGGTTTGTCGAGGATAAAAATATAGTCTGGGTTTAATTCATTCACTTTTCTAAAATATTCTTTAGTTAATGCGGGGGTTGTTTTAACTGGAACCCCTTTCCCTCTCCCAAGATATCTCTGCAGTAAAAGGAAAGAGCAAAGCCCGTCATTATCATTATCAAAGAAAAACAAAGGGTTCTGGGCTTTATCCAGATGTTTTTTAATCTCTTTAACCTGTTTTTTTGTTAGCATAAAATAACCAGAGAGTTTTATTATATAAGGTTTTGGCTCGCTTCGCTCGCTTATTGATATACCATTGTTAATGAAGAACCATATTACAATTTTTTTGCTGTATTAAAAGTATTTTTCCCGGGGGACATAGCATTTAAATTCTCTTTCCTATGCTTATTTTTTCTTTTAAATTATAAATTTCTTCCTTGAAAAAAGACACGAGCCCCTCATTCTCCAGAACTTCCAGAAGTTCCTCGTCGCTTGCTAGCAGAATTTTATCCAATCTGCCGAAATGTGCTGTTAAAGATTCAACATTTTTCTCGAGGAGATTTGTTTTGCTCAGAATCCTCACCCCTCTTGGAGAAATTGGCTTGTCATGAAGTTCCTCAAACAGCATCCTTGAAATATTCAGGGGTTCAAGCAGAAAATCAAAATCCATCTTCTCAAGAATCTTTACTGCAAAAGAATAATTATTTCTAAAATAATCCTCCAGAATCATTCTCTCTTCTTTATCAACTCCCTTAATAAGCTCTTTAAGCCTCATATTAACTATCATCCCGTCTTTTCCAAGTTCAACCAGATATCTTTTGACAACATTTGAAATTCTTTTTATTATTTCCAGTCTCTGCAAAACACTTGAGACATCATTTATAGTAACCATCCTTTTCAGTTCTAAAAGATTTAAATCATCAAGGAAATCATTGAAGATTTCCCTCTGTTTCTCAAGAATCTGAAGAGTTTCTGCTGCACGCCTTAGAATTTCAGAACTCCTTTCTATTTCATGATGTATATCCTTAACATAAAGAGAGATCTTGTTCCGCCTCTCAGAAACTGCAATCACGATTGTCTCAGCCTGCCTCGCAGTTCTTTCAGCAGCCTTGTGCCTTATCCCTGTCTCGTTTGTGGGGATATTATTGCTTGGAGAAAGGAGAGTATTTGCATAAAGAATTTTCTTTAAATCTTTTGAGAGTATTATGGCCCCGTCCATCTTGGCAAGTTCAACCATTCTCTGCGAACTGAATTTCGCATTTATTCTGAATCCTGTTTTTATAAGA
>Ga0315549_1003811_pt1 | contig 13169 bp, 5 predicted proteins | sample SalMarSW160200MG_FD_203101 | JGI IMG/M metagenome (GOLD analysis project Ga0315549, IMG submission 203101) | Salt marsh sediment microbial communities from the Plum Island Ecosystem LTER, Massachusetts, United States - Salt Marsh Sediment SW1601-200 ... | reverse complement strand
GACTTTAGCCTTGAACTGGGCATTGTGATTACGCCTTTTGTTTTTCATGATCTGTCTCCTGAATTTTTTATCGTCTCAGGCGACAAATCCACCTTAATTATGCGCCCAGTTTTTGGGGAGTATTATACACGATCCAAGCCAAATGTCAGACCCGTGATGTCCGGGACTTTGTCAAGAATCGAAAGGACTTTGTTTGTGAGTTGAATCTTGAAGTACTTTGACAAGCTCGTCAAGAAAGCCATCAGTTCAGCCCCCTGCGTATCTATAGGAAATAAAAGTATCCATCCGTCTCCGGTGAACTTGTAACGCTGGAAGCCAATCTGCTTTGATTCACGTCTAAGGAACTTCTTCGTTTGGATTAGGATATCTCGCATTGCCGTCAGGTTGTCGGTTAGCGTAAGATCCTCAATGATGGTAGAAGAGGAGCATATATCGAAGGACACTACGATTTTATCAACGATTCTTACTTCATCTTTTACCCGAGTCATGTCGTTACCTCTTTATTTTGAGCCTAACATTGCGGCTCAGTGGTCCTGTACAAGCTTTGGCAAATCTTAGGTCCGCGTGCAGCCACTGATTCAGTTCAACAATCCGCATTGTCTGCGTCCAAAAATTGATTATCTACAATTTTCACCTGTTCCTGCGTCAACCACCAGCCCCTGCTTTTCCCGCAAAGCGGGGCGGCGGGCAGGTGCAAGCCATTGACTATTAGCACAACGAGTCACGAGTCACGAGTCACGAATCACTAACCACGAATCACGATTCACCAACCACCAACCACCAACAATGAACTCCTAACTATGAACAACGAACTATGAACTCCTAACTATGAACAACGAACTAACTATTTCTCCTCCCTTAATCCACAATAGCTCTAATGAAGTCCCGTCCGCAGGTGTTTCCCAACCGACAATTGTTATTGTACCTATCTTTTTGTCCTACCTTCAAGAATATCTTTCATGCTGTGACACTTTCTGTCAGCAGCTCCAAACCCGACCCAATAGTTAATAGAACACATCAAACAAAAAATAAAACATTACCAATCAAAAATAGAAAAAATATAACATGACCTACAATAAAATGACTATCTATTGATATACAAACATGACTTACAAAATGTTACGTCTGATATTATATTACTCGCCTATCTTATCATAACCCAATTAAAAACTGATTTCCATAAGACCCAATCCGCACGATGCACGATGAATCACGACAAGCGAGGAGCATCTGCCAAGCAAATACTATGCCATATTAGAGCATAAATTTCAAAGTCAAGTCCGTCATTTTAGATGTGATCAAAAAGTGCGCATTTATGCAAAGATTTGTATCATTTTTGTTAATTTCTGTTCATTTCTGTTAATTTTTACCACTTTTTGCACTTTTTCTCTTTTGCGCACATGCTCTTGTCACAGCAGTACTTATAAAATTTTAACGCAAAAGTCCCGAAAAACAACTGTCCAAAAGGTGGCCTCAATTCCAGCCATAACCAAGTCCATTTACTGGACTCGCCAACTCCACTTTACCTCTTTGAAAAATACTCAAAGTTCATAACAAATTGACCTCCTCCAAACAGAATTCTAATAATTGTTTTGAGTAAAGGAATGTTGGGTCCGATAATATATTTCCTGCCTATATTAACTCGCCCATTATATAATTCAAGGAACTGACCTAAACATACAGCCAACTAAAGCCCAACTTACGCCTATCGCTCCCCAAAAAAACTCCACCTAAATTGACAAACTACAAAAAGTGTAGATTAAATAATGTTACGTCCTATAAAATATATCTTGCCTATTTTATCTCGCCCGCCATGGAGTTCTGATCATTTGAAATTAGCTTTACTTTCACTAAATCGTTCTTTTTTAATAACTTGTGATTTATACAAACTTTAACCATAAAATATCTCTCCGAACGGCCAGATGCAATGGGTACCTCATTTTCGAGAAGTATTTTTGCAACCTCACCTACAAATTGCTGGCGGAATTTGAATTGCAATTCAGAATCAAGATTGCGTAATATCCGGGAACGCTCTTTTATAACTCTTGTGTCAACAAAGCCTTGCATATTATAAGCAATGGTACCTTTTCTCGGTGAAAATGCAAAAACATGCATCTTTGCAAAGCCGATCTCCTTTACCAACTCGACGGTCCGATCGAAATCAGCTTCTGTTTCACCTGGGAAACCAACGATAATATCGGTCGTTATGGCGGGACGGTCCAGGCGGGTCTTTATTTTTTCTATTTTCTCTCTGAAATTATCGGTGGTGTACTGTCTTGCCATTTTTCTAAGAATATTGTCTGAGCCGGATTGTAAAGATAAGTGCAGGTGTGGCATAATGTTAGGATTCTGACAAAAAACATCGATTAATTGATCATTAACATCTCCAGGCTCTAATGAACTTAAACGAATTCTCGCCAGGCCGGGTATCTTGGCTATTTTGTCAAGAAGTTCGGAGAGTTTGGAATTTTCGGTGCGAGGCCAATTTTTTCTTCGCACGGTTGTTTGACCATAAGCGCCTAAAAATATTCCGGTTACGACAATTTCTTTATGGCTCGCCTCGACAAGAGACCTTGTTTCAGAAAGGACTTCATCTGCAGTTTTGCTATGAACAACGGGTCTTGTTTTCGGTACAATACAATAGGTACAATATCCATCACAACCATCTTGGACTTTCAAAAATGCTCTTGTTTGGCCAGTGTATGATGTTAGTTGTGGTGGACTTGTTGAAGTCTCTAAGTTTTTCTTATTATTGAGCTTACAGTTTAGACTTGTTCGTGGAATTCTTTGCGAACACGTTGATGCATTTGGGTCAGCGGGTCCAAAATGGTCTGCGACTAATTTTTTTAGATCGTCAAACAGATTGTCGCGACGCTCAATAATATGAGCATATTTGCCCAGACCATTTAGTTCACCTATCTGCACAGTAGGCAAACATCCGCAGACGATAATATCAGCGTTAGGACTCAATCTTTTAGCTTTTCGGACGTATTGTCTGCTTTTTGCGGAGGCGCTTTGGGTTACGCAGCAGGTGTTGACAATTATGAATTGTGGTTTTTTGGACGTTTCAACGTGGTCAAGTCCAAGGCTTTCTAAAAACTGGCGAATCTGCTGGCTTTCATATTGGTTGACCTTGCAGCCGAGAGTGTATATGGAAAAAGTCTTCATAATATGGTATAATCTATTTATGTTTGGAAATGTCTGCAAGTCTAACTATTGTTGGCTGGCCTATCAGGCGGGAGGTACGTTATGGTACCAGCATCGGATGCGATTTGGGCGATAGAATTAGGAAACAATTCACTTAGGGCTCTGCATCTGACTGTTGCTGGCGGTGCGGTTAAGGTGCTGGGCTTTGATAATATTCAGCATGGCAAGGTCCTTACAGGAGCCGGAGTAAAAGTAGCCGAGCGAGATGAGCTCATAGCGATTAGTTTGCGAGAATTTGTACAGCGAAGTGATGTAAGGGGAGAAAATATTATTATTTCTGTTCCGAGCCAAAATAGTTTTGCACGGTTCGTGAACCTTCCACCTGTTGAGTCAAAGCGAATTCCTGAAATCGTCAAGTTCGAGGCAGTGCAACAGATTCCATTTGACATCAATGAGGTGCAATGGGACTGGCAATTAATGACGGAGATGGACAGTCCCGAAAAGAAGGTAGCTATTTTCGCCATCAAGAACGAAGTCGTTAACTCGACACTGGAGCACTTCGGCAGAGAAGATATACAGGTAAGTTACGTTCAGATGGCTCCAATGGCTTTGTATAACTATTTATTATACGATCGTCCTGACCTTGTAAATTCTGACGAGCGGGCTGTTGTTATTCTTGATGTAGGTGCGGAAAACACAGACTTGGTTGTATGCACAAAGTCTATAGTTTGGCAGCGATGCATCGTGATGGGTGGTAATACATTTACCAAGGCGATAGCAGATGCATTTAAGCTTACCTTTGAGAAAGCTGAAAAGCTCAAACGGACAGCTCCGGTGAGCAAGTACGCCCGGCAAATATTCCAAGCTATGAAACCGGTTTTTACGGACTTGGCCTCGGAGGTTCAGCGTTCGTTGGGTTTTTATACAAGTTCGCACGCAAATGTGAAATTTACAAAAGTTATTGCACTTGGTGGTGGTACGAAAATGCGTGGTCTGCTGAAGTATTTGCAGCAGACGTTGCAGATGCCTGTCGAACGACCGGATTCGTTTAAGAGACTTGCGATGGGACCCAGCGTCTCAGCGGCAAAGTTCCATGAGAACGTTTGTGATTTTGGAGTTGTCTACGGCCTTGGCCTACAGGGTTTGGGTCTGGCCAAGATAGAAAACAATTTGCTGCCTCGCAGTGTTGCCAGATCGATGGCCTGGGCGAGCAAAGGCAAGTATTTCATCGCCGCAGCGTGTATGTTACTTGCGGTTTCACTTATGTGTCTGGCACGGGTTGGTATGGATAAGGTCGGCTACGCCAAGAACAATCAGCTGCGCCAGAGAATTGCCGGCGTTATTCGCGCTGCTGAGGATGCTAACACCAAGTTGCGCAGCGAGCAGGATAAAGGTTCAGTTTATCAAGCTGCTATGCAAAAGGAATTTAAGCTCTTTAAATATCGCGAAGTAATTCCGCTACTGCACGAAGTGATACTTTCGGCCTTGCCAAACACACAGAACAATACCGAGCAAAAAGGACTTTATGAAGCCTTTGACAAGGGTGATGTGGAGGCAGTTCTGGAGATTCCACGCAAGAAGCGCAAACAGCTTTTTATTACTAGTATGTCGGTTTATTTTTCAGATGACATTGAGACCGCCCAATTTGGTACAACAGCAATGATGAGAAGAGGTTCGGGCGCGGCGACAGAAGAATTAGGGGACTTAAGCGGCTATGAGTATGAGCAAAGGATGATGGAAATGGAAATGATGAGACAGTATAGAGGAGCTGCGGGATATTCTCCTTTAATGGGTGTGGGTGATGAAGCTGATAAGGATGCTGGATTTGTAGTAACTATAGCTGGGTACAGTCCCTACGAGGATATTGGTGAACTGTTGGATCCTATCGGAGTAGCAGAAGATCCAAGTCAATGGGGATTCGTGACTCGATTGCTTAACCTCGATGAGTTTGTTGATGGAAATAGTCCATTTAATCTGTACAAAAAGACCGACACGGCGCATTTCAAGCTTGAAAAGGGACAAGTAGATCTGGATGCAGACATGCCCACCGGTATAGGCGTGATGAAAGCGGTGGAGACAACAGTAGGTAAGACGGGCTTTCAGAACAATAAGTGGATTTTGATCGACCCTATGACTAAAGAGGTTGTCAGTAGGGTCCCGGAGTTGGACATGTACGGCAAAGAAAAGGTCAACAGAAAGGGCGAGCCTGTATATGAAATCAATGACCGTTGGTTTGTTTTGAATGCCAAATTTGTCTGGGACGATGCACCCAAGCAGGAGAGCCGACGCCCCGGCATCCTTGACGTAGGAGGTGCTCGGCCTGGTCGCAGCAGGAGTGCTGGAGTCGGGGGCTCGCGGAGTTCTACAACGCGAACGGGGGCTATCGAATAAACGGGTAAAGATAAGATGAAAGTGCTAAATTTCAAAGATGTTTTACAGAAGATAAGTGTTCTTAAGAACAATCCATCACTCTTAGTCTCGATTATCATAATAATAGTTGCTGTTGTTCTTTTTGCCCCTACCAGGTTGATAAGTGGAAAACTTAAGGAACAGATTAAAAAGCAGAGCATTACCGGCGCAGAAAAAATTCGGCGGATAGATGCTGTCTCTGCTGAGCAATGGAAATTGCAGCAACAGTACCAGCAGGCCTATGCAGATGATGCAAATCAGATAGCCCTTTTAGCAAAGCAGAGTACACAAAGAGAGCTGCTCAGTTATAAGATATTTCCTGAACCGAAAGATAAATCAGCTTTGATTTTTGAGGAGTTCGGCAAGCAGTTTCGCGATAAAGTAAAGCAGCTATTAGTCGACCTTAATGCCTCTGAAAGTCCGACAGATTCCGAGTTGGAAAGGATTCTTGAAAGGTCGGCAGGACGTTCTCGCCTTGGACGGCGCTCTACGCTCAGCGTGACGGGTGATAGAATGGGTCAAAGTTCGTATGGGCTTTTCAGCCAGCTCGATGCCACAATAGTAGATGAAGTCTGTCTGGATAAGGCAAAGTCTGGTCGTGTATATGCCAATCCGACAAATGTAGGTGGGTATGAATTCTGGGACAAATATGAGTATTCTGGTATAGATGAAGCGGTCAAGGACTGCTGGTATTGGCAGTTGGGTTACTTGATTATCGAAGATGTAATTGCAACGATAGATGCGTGTAATTCCGGCTCGAACAGCATTTTAACCTCGCCGGTCAAACGGCTTCTAAATATAGATTTTGCACTTGTCGGCAGAAGGCGGGCAGGACCCCGCCCAACCAGGGCTGTATCGAGAAGTCCGGAAGGCGATAATGAGCCAAAATATGTTATGTCGGCTTACGATGGATTTGTTGCGCCACCTTGCACTGGAAGATTTAGCAACGATGATATAGATGTTGTGCATTTCAACGTGGCTGTCGTTGTTGTTGCGGACTCGGTTTTTCCTTTCATGAAGCAACTGTGCAGCGCCAAAGAACACAAGTTCAAGGGATTCTTTGGCGAGGGCCCGGAGCAGTCTCTCAAGCACAATCAAATAAGTATTCTGGAGAGCAACATAGAAGCGATTGACCCCAAAAATCTGGCTCATCGTCTATACCGCTATGGTGAGGATGCGGTGGTGGAACTGAACTTGATTTGCGAATATATCTTTGACAAGGAGGGCTATGAGCAGATTAAGCCCAAAGTTGTTATAGAGGCGCTTGAGCAAGAAAAGGAAAAAACCGGCAAGCGACGATAATGTAGCGAAAAAGAATTAGAACCAGACTATGCATTAAAGGCGAAATGTGAGATGCGGGAAATCATCAGAAAGATAGGCAGCTTCTTCGAAGAGCATATTGAGAAGATAGTGCTTGGTGTTTTGGGATTGGTGTGTTTGTGGCTTCTGATTATGTGGGTTGTTTTCAGTCCCGATGTTATCAACTATGATGGTCAGAGATTAAGTCCGAATGAAATTGATAACTATATATACAAGCAGGTCCAAGCCCTGCAGGATAAGCTCAAGCAAGAGCCAAAACCTCTGGGGCAATATGTAGCCCGGCTCGATGGTCCGATAGATTCGAACGACCCTGTGAGGGTCGGAATATGGGGCGACCTGCGTAATGGTTTTGCTGGCCTGCTCGAATCATCGATAATTGGTATTGATTCTACTCTTGCTTTGCCGATACCCCGGTACAGTCAGGGCGAAGTGGGTGTTAAGAGAGCTTATAAGCTACCGCAGGTTGGAGAGATTAAAGATGTAGCTGTAGAGCACATTCGTGCAGTTGCTTATGTACCTACTGTGCCTATCACTGATCAAACGCTTTATAAGGATGCTCCTCATGAGCCAAATGATATCGATTTGGTTACCGTTGAAGCGAAGGTGGATGTTGCTGATATGTACAAGAGATTTCAGAACAGTTTTACCGGGATAGATGTAAAGGAGGAATGGCGTGACCCGTGTCTGGCCGAGCCGGTTTTTGCCGCTGTGGAGCTGCAAAGACAAGAACAGTTTGACGACGGTGCCTGGAGCGATTGGCAATGGGTGCCTCGTATCGCGATTGATCATCGCAAAAGGATGTTTGAGATCATAGAAGATGTTGACAGTCTGCCGGCCGGCGGGATAAAAGTGCGCCTGCTTCATTTTAAAGAACCTGAAGTTCGAATGGACCTGCTGCAACCGCAGCCTTATCAGATTGCCTCTGCCCAAGAAGAGTGGTTTCCACCAACACTACATAGAGAATATATCGAACAGCGCCGAAAAGAGGCTCTGGAGGAGAAGCGTGAGGCCAGGGAGGCGGAAAAGGAGGAGAAAGAGCGTGAGCGTGACGACAGACGTAGTGAACGACGTGGTACGATGCTTGGGAGATCGCCAGGTGGCGGAAGAGCTGGCAGTGGAGCGTCTTATGATGGATACGGGGACGCAGCGAGCCTTTATGGGGAGAGAGATAGAAGGGGCGTGCGGGGGAGAAGTCGGAGCGATCCTAGAACAGAAACAGGAGGGCTTACGCGCGAAAACCGGTCTTTGGGAGGCTTACGTTCTCCAGGTAGACGAACACCCAGCGAGGGCGACATCGAGACAGAGTACTATATGGCAGCTACAGATGCTTCGAGGCGTCTTTCTGCCTTAGATGAAGTTTATTTAAAATATGATGAGATTTCGCTCACTTTAGTGATCGACCTTACGAAGATGCGAGAACCTTTGACTTTCTGGGCACACGATGACACAGTTGAGCCCGGCATGAGTTATCGTTACAGGATTCGATTAGGTGTTTTCAATCCGGTAGCTGGGATTAACCAACACAAGGACCAGAACGATTTGCCGAAGAGCCAGGTCATTTTATGGAGCGATTTCTCTGAGGTCACTGATACAGTTGTGATTCCGGAAAGACTATACGTGTTCGCAAAATCTATACAGGAGACAGCCAAGATTGTCACCGTTGAGATCTCAAAGTACGTATTAGGTTATTGGTATAGCGAGGATTTTGCGGTTAAACCTGGTGAGGTCATTGGTACACTTGTCGAGTCTGAAACACGTTCTGAAAGGAGCCGGGACCCGCGTATGGACCGCTTGATCGGACGGGGCAATATTGCTGAGCAAGTTATAACACCTGAATCGATTGACTATAGCACCGACGCAGTATTAATCGATTCGGTTCCTATAAGCGATTGGACAGGCAGTAGGGCTCTGCGACCGCGGATTTATTACGATATGCTTTACAGTTCGGATGGCACAGTCATTGAGCATATGCCGATAGATTCGCGGAATTGGCAGGCAGAGTTGCTGGCTATGTTCAACGATATAAAAAGATGCCAGAGAGAGCCGAAGGAGCCATTAAAGGCCTGGGATAGTAGCAGTAGACGCAGACAACGTACCCGCCTAATGCCGGAAGGGTATGAGGGCATGGAAGGGTACGAATACGAACAAAGGATGAGAGAACAGCAGTTGTATTAATTATCGCTGTGCGGGTACATATAGAGCCGGTAACACGGAGAATGCCCCATCGCGGATTAAGGCAGCTTCTTTAATAAACAGGCCGGTGTGAAGTCGGTTGCCAGCTAAATGCCGGCCAGAAGCCACTCCTGGGCAAAGATTGCCATATCGCTAAAGTTCACACGTCCACTATTAGAAAGGTCCATTACGCCACACCAGCCCGGCTGTGAACACAGCTCACGCCAATTGTTGGCCAGTTCCGCCAAGTCAAAGAAGTTTACCTGTGAATCGTGATTGAAGTCGTACATACAGGCGACTATCTGCAGCGCATTGATCAGATCGCACTGTGCTGCCCCTCCGCACGGAGGCGTAACAATCACGTTCCACATACCGACCTCAATGTCGTCCAGGTCGGCTTGACAAGTTATTGTGTTCTCGTCCACAATCACAACGTTGGTGGCGTTTATCCTCTTGATATCATCCCTGAACACGACCAACTCGGCGTCGACATTTATTAGTCTGAGATTGCCACCAGTGAAGTCAGTCTGGAAAAACTCAATCGCCTCTTCCCCGCCATTCTCGTAGAAGTCGAGTACCAGAAAGTGGCTGCCAGCAGCCGGAAAGTCGAAGGTCATTGTGCCGGCGGTTAGGTTTTGGAGACAATCGGTCGTCGCTGCGGCACGAGGATCTGCGTATTCCCCGACAAGCTGGCCATCGATCCACAAACTAAATCCGTCATCACTGTTCACGCCGAAGTACCGCACTTTAGGTGAGGGTGCGTATATATAACCCGTGAAACGTACTGCAAAGTTGGTGCCGTCAATGTTAAATGGCGGCGCGAAGTCCAGTTCATTACCAATGAACTCTCCTTGTCCATCTGGGTTTGCGAAGTTAATCCACTGGTGAACAGCGTGCGTGGCATCCCCAATACCGCGTGTGGGGTCGTCCAGAAGCAGTGTCGCTGCGTTAATCCGGTCAAACGCCTGGTCGCTCTGGACGTAAAGGGCGTCAAAGCCGATCTCTTCCGAGTCGCTGGTCAACTCAACAGAGGTCGCCGATCCCGGCTCAAAGCCGCTTCCGTGAATCGTGAGATGTGCCGTACCGTTTTTGCATACCAAGCTCGGCGTTACCGAGGTAATTGCACAAGCCGGTACGCGGGTTACTGTGATAGAATCAGTCGCCCCGATCATAGGATTGCCGAAACGGGTGAGCCCTTTAACGATAAGCAGATTGGGGCCCAACGAGATTGGAATGTCCACTTCGAACACATTGTTTTCTAAGAATTGTGCAGGGATAGTAGTGTCGTTGACTGAGATCCCCATTACATCCTCTGGTGCGATACCTTTGATTGTGACCGTGTCAGCCGATGTACAGAAGTCATCGCCATTATTGGTTATGATCTCAAACATATACGACGAAACCTGGGTTAGGATATAAGCTCGACGGCTGCGCACGAACTGTTTGATTCCGTCCCGTCGGTCGCTGCCAAGGCCATCGGCGATAAGGGCATTTGTGGCGTCGTCGAGAAACTGGTCGAAGGCCGTCGGTGGATCGTTTGTTCCATACGAGGTCTGCCACGGGCCTCTCACTAGATCCGCGAACGCGTGCAGGTACATCTGCCGGTATTTGTTATAGTTCAGGAACCTATAAACCTCAGGGAACTGGCTAGTGTTCATGGAGAACAAGTTAGTGTTGGACCCATCGCCCGAGCCGAGTGTAAAGTCAATGTCCCAGGGCAGCAGGTACCACTTGTCTTCCGTCGGGGCGTAGTAGAAGTAGTTGTTCTTGCCTCGATTGTACCCGTAGCTGTCCCAGTCGCCGACGGCGTGGCGAATCGCCAAGACACGCGCGAAGTGTTCAGGATCGATGACAGATTCAATAATTTGTTCATACTCCGGGCTGTTCGGCGGAGTGTTGAGCGCAACGGCAAAATCAAAGAAATGATCCCAGTTGTCGTTCTCGCGATGTCCTCGTTTCTCAAATCCCCACCGATAGGTTTCCTTGAGCAGAGGGTGTCTATTGTCGTACTTCAGCCCTTCATCGAGGTTTGAGAATCTCGTGCCATCTGCTGTATACTCGAAATAGTCATCGATTTTGTGAATGTAGCCATCGGTATCATCCGGAAACCACTTGTTAATGTAGTCGCCGTCGATTTTCTGGACATCCTCGTAGACCATCCCGCTAGTCTGGCTGCTGCCATTGACGATAAGGCGCACAAATTCCTGCATTGAGTATTGAAGGCCCATCTGTTTATAAAACCAGTAAGATGCGCGTTCCTGTAATGGGCCGCGGTTACCCCCTTCGGTGTTATCGAGATTTATCTCTTCTCGTTCACCGAATTTTTGGTCCGGATTGAAGTCGATCCGGTAGGCGTAGCGATCGCGGGGATTCCGGCAGCATCCACTCCGGATAAACGGGCTGCCGCGATAGCGGATCCCACAATTGTAGAAGACCTCGGTGTTGTTGTAGACGAACGTGCAATCCAGCAGTTCGTTCGAAAGATTGGGACGGGATCGAAATGTGTTGATTACGTCATTGGAGAGCCAAATGCGGTATGTGGCAAACCTGGTGCTCAGCAGTGAGTCGTCGACACGAACAAGACAGGTCCGATCGGGTATATCTGCCGAGGATTCGAGTTTTGTGGGGAACCGTGTCGATGCTGAGCCGTCGGAGGCTTCGATATAGAATGCCCGCATCGTGCCTCTGGGCGCACCCGGAATCGTGGCTGTAAAGATGCCGTCGCCATTGATCAGGTCATCGCCAGAGCCATTGTCAACCATGAGTGTGCTGGAAAACTCGGCGCTTCCCTCGGAGCGATAGTAAAGTACAACCGAGCCTACGCCGTCATTGTCGATTACACGGGCGGTCACGATGATTGGTTCGCCGTCACCGGGCAGGACGGGCATGTGTTGCACTTCGAGAATGTCAGGCCCACGGTTGGAGACAAACGCCGAGTTTTGCAGTCCAGGCGTACCAAGGTTCAAAGGCATATTGAGTTCAAATGCGTGCGCCGGTCGAGGCGGTTGAACCGGATACCGCTCTCGTGATGTCCGCAAGAGCAGGTATCGGCTTCCTCGCAGCCACCGTGCCCAACCACGGAACGTCACTGTGCTCGCGGTTACATTAGCAATCGGCTGGTTGAGGCGATTGGCTCCGGGGTCGCCATGGCCGGTGGCAATCAGGTGCAGCGACTGGGACCCGGAGTAACAGTCCTCTGTGGTTGCAAGTGATTGGATGTGATTGCCAAGAATTCGCCAGCTCATCTCGCCGTTTTCGAAACCGTTGTTGCTAAGGCGGTTTGAGCCGCCAATAATCAACTCGAGGTCGTCGAGAAGTATCTCACCTCGGTTGAGCAGTATAAGCTCGAAGATATTGACAACGTCGTGGGTGTATTGGGAATCATTGCTATTGATGGTGAACGAGAATTTTTCCCATGTTGATTTGCCGCTTTCGTCACTATCGGCCCAGGCATCGGGTGAGTTGTTGTTGCTATATGGATCGCGCAGCTCCATGCTTGTTCCCTGGCCATCAGCCCATGTCGGCCATCGGCCGCCATCGTAATAAGTCACCTCATCGGCTATGACCATACATGTTTCGATCTGGCCGGTGTCCGGGTCCTCCTGCTCAATTGGATACGACAACCGGATGCGTTCGCTATGATCATTCAGATTTCCCGAGTAAGGCCCGAATAGATTCGACCCAATAACCAGATTGTCGTACACGTTCTCGAGAATGTTCGGGTCCTTGGCCACAACCAGGAATGAACCCGGCGACATCTCAGTACCTTCATCGAACACGTATGTAATACCCTCGGTGAAGGCCCAACCGCCAAGTTGGACCGTGCTGGCGCCTCGGTTGTACAGTTCGACATATTCGTATCGCTCATCGCGGCTGCCGTGGTGGTACATTATCTCGTTGATTACGATGTCGTGAACAGCAAGCTGGGCATTTGGCGCGTTGAAAGTTGCTGAAGTAAGAAAGCCGAAATAGGCGGACCCGTCCGGATATCGGCCAAAGGTTACGTCCGGCTCAACTGCTTCGTAGCGCACCGCGTCCAGGACGCGAATGGGCTCCGGCACAGGGTCATTTGTGGCTGCTGTCAAATAAATTGTTTCGCCAGAAGAACTCAGCCCGAAGGG
>Ga0315549_1003809_pt1 | contig 13172 bp, 12 predicted proteins | sample SalMarSW160200MG_FD_203101 | JGI IMG/M metagenome (GOLD analysis project Ga0315549, IMG submission 203101) | Salt marsh sediment microbial communities from the Plum Island Ecosystem LTER, Massachusetts, United States - Salt Marsh Sediment SW1601-200 ... | reverse complement strand
ATAGTCGTCGGCTTCAGGAGTTCGGCCACGGCGGCCAGGGCGACGAAGGGCGGACAGAGCACCCTATCCACGCCACGCACCTCGTTGAGGCCCCGCCTCATCTCTCTCACCAGGCTCACGGCCTCGTCAACGGTCTTGTTCATCTTCCAGTTGCCAGCGATGATCGGTGTACGCATGCTCCCTCCTCACTTGTCTTCCAGGGCTAAAATGCCGGGCAGAGGTTTGCCTTCGAGAAACTCTAAACTGGCGCCGCCGCCGGTGGAGACGTGGGCTATCCTGTCGGTCACGCCCGCCTGCCCCACCGCCGCCACCACGTCGCCTCCGCCGATGATGGTGGTCGCTTCCAAATCGGCCAGGAAGCGGGCGATGGCGAAGGTGCCTTCAGCGAACCTGGGGAACTCGAAGACTCCCATCGGCCCGTTCCAGACCACGGTCTTGGCCCCGGCCAGCTTTCGCCTGAATAGCTCCACTGTCTCCGGCCCGATGTCCAGAATGAGCCAATCCTCTGGCACCTGGTCCACAGGCACTACCTGGGAGTCGGCCTCGGCGTCGAACCGATCGGCTACCACCGCGTCAACAGGCAGAACCAGCTTCTCGCCCGCCCTCTCCAGCGTCTTCCTGGCCACAGCCAGGCTATCGTCCTCCACCAGGGACTGGCCTACCTCGTGGCCTTGGGCCTTGAGGAAGGTGTTGGCCATGCCCCCGCCGATCAGCAGGCCGTCCACCCTGGTCAGCAAGTTATCAATGACGCCGATCTTGCTGGAGATCTTGGCCCCACCCAGGAGGGCCACGAAGGGATGCTCTGGAGCGGCCAGAGCCTGGCCCAAAACGGCTATCTCCTTCTCCATCAAGAAGCCTGCTACAGAAGGCAGATACTCGGCCACCCCGACGGTCGAGGCGTGGGCGCGGTGGGCTGCGCCGAAAGCGTCGTTGACGAAGACGTCGGCCAGGGATGCCAATTTCCTGGCGAAGGCGGGATCGTTGGACTTCTCTTCGGGATAGAAGCGGGTGTTCTCCAACAGAATGACATCGCCTGGCTGCATTCCCGCCACCGCCGCTGCCACCTCCGGCCCGACACAATCGTCGAGTTTCCTCACCGGCCTGCCGAGCAGCTCCGACAGGCGCTCAGCGACGGGATCGAGGCGCAGCTCGTCCAGCACCTTTCCCTTGGGACGACCCAAATGGGACATCAGAATGACCTTTGCCCCGTGCTGGAGTAGATAATTGATGGTCGGCAAAGCGGCCCGGATTCTGGTATCATCAGTCACCCTGCCCTCGGTCAGGGGAACGTTGAAATCCACCCGCACCAGGACACGCTTGCCTTCAACCTCGATATCTCTGATTGTCTTCTTCATTGCCTTTCCTCCCAGAAATAGTATTATCCAGAGCAGGGGGTAAGTAGCGGACACGCTCTTTGCCCCCTTTCCCTAATCATTATGAACTCGCCGAAGCCCGTTGCCTCTTTTCAACTTCCTCGCTGAGAATGGTAAAAATTCATTAGGCTGCGAGCTAACTTTTGGGGATCGTGCCGCCAGGGTTTCTGGAGATCAATCACATCCGCCGACATGACTTGATAGCCCTCCCCGGCTTCACAGTCCAAAGACACTAGTTCCGTGTTGGGGTTGAGTTTCACGTTGAAGTTGTCGTTCACTAACACGTAGTGAAACACGTCTCTCCCCACATGGCGCTGTAGTGCCTCTATGTGATCTCCCACGCCGAAGCCGTCGGTCTCGCCTTTTTGAGTGGCTACGTTGCACACGTATACTTTCCAAGCTCTGGAGGCGCTAATAGCCTTAGTTATGTCTTCCACCAAGAGATTGGGCAACACACTGGTGAACAGGCTGCCTGGCCCGGCGACGATGAGGTCTGCTTCCAGGATGGCTCGCAGGGTCTCAGGGTAGGCCCGCACTTTGTCGGGCAGCAGGAAAACCCGCTCGATGGGCAATTCAGCAGCGGTGATGCTGGACTCGCCCTCCACTCGGCTAGGAGCGCCTACCGCCTCGTCCTCGCCCCGCAGGTCGGCACAAAGGGTGACATTGTCCAGAGTGGAGGGCAGGATGCGTCCCTGCACCGCCAGCACCCGCCCCGACTCCAGGATGGCTCGCTCAGGGCTGCCCGTCACCTCGGCCATGGCAGCGATGAACAGATTGCCGAAGCTGTGGCCATTGAGGCTGTCCCCCCCACTGAAGCGGTATTGGAAGAGCTGGGTGGTCAGCGAATCGGCGTCGGCCAGGGCGGCGATACAGTTGCGAAAGTCGCCGGGGGGGAGCACGCCCAGCTCGCGGCGCAGGCGGCCAGAACTGCCTCCATCGTCGGCCACGGTGACAATGGCCGTGATGTTGGTGGTGTATTCCTTCAGGCCCCGCAGCAGGGTGGATAGGCCCGTCCCGCCGCCGATGACCACCACCTTGGGACCCCGGCCGCGCTGATGATGCCGATAGACCGCCTTCGCCACCTCCTGGCCTGGCCGCAGGAAGGGGGCCAACAGCGAGCGGCTCAACTGCACCACTGCTATGATTACAGCAACCAAGCCCAGCCCTACGAACAAAGCAGCACGCACCAGGCGGGGAACAAATTGCAAAGTGAGATAGTAGAAGACAGCCGACAGAGGTTGCTGCCGATAGATATTGACCAGGAAGTAAGCAAAGCCCAGGCTAACGCAGGTAATGCCCAATATGAGCAAGACCAGCCACCGCTTCACGCCCATGCCTGGCCGAAGCCATTTCCAGCCGGAGATGTTCTGGGGAAGGAATCTCATGCCAACCACCCTTCACGCTCTGAGAACGCCTGCCTCAATAATTATAATCTAACTAATCCTGCAAGTCAAACAAAAATAAACCCGACCTGCGCCCAGGTCGGGTTCGTTGGAGTTTAACCCTTGCAGATCCTACTCGTTACATTATCGGACGGGGTTTAGGTTCTGGGTCTCGGTCCAACAGCGGGTTAGCTGTTGGATCACCGCCTCTTCAATTTCATACATCGAATAGCCCAGGCTCAGCGCCTCGACGAAAGGCTTACTGAATATTGAACTCAGCAGCTCTGGGCGCCTCTGGGCCAATGGCGATTGATCAGGCTGGTCAGAGACGAAACTGCCCAGACCCCGTCGGGTGGCGATTACCCCCTCTCTAGCCAGCTCTTTATAGGCATGGGCAACCGTGTTTTGAGCGACTCCCAGCTCCGCCGCCAGTTGCCGGATGGGGGACAACCGTTCGCCAGGCTGGAGCCTACCCACGGCTATCAGATTTTTGATCTGACCAACTATTTGCAAGTAGGTCGGCTCCCCACTCTGGCGGTTAATTTGAATGACCATAATTACCCTCCCAAAGAATCGTGCTGGTAAACCCAATGTAATCATATCGGTATTCGGGCATTTTGTCAAATAGATCATCAAGCACCCCTCGTACTCCCCAGGCTTTCGCTGCGCACGCCGAGGATATTTGCCAATCGAGCTAAATGATAGTAAAATATGAATTAATACTTGGTGAGAGGTAAGGTTTGATCAAACCCTTCGATGTTCGCTATCTCCTCTTGGTTAGCAAATTGCAGAACCAAGGCGTGCTGCTTAACCTGGAGGAGGCATTAACTCAAACATATAAGCCCCTCCTGGCAGCTCTGGCGGGATGCCTCTCCCCACAGGGGATAGGGGTCTCTACCTATGTATGCGACGAGGTGGAAGAGAATCGGCGAATGGCGGGCTTCGCCCAGATGCGCATGAGAAGGGACCGCTCCGAAGCCGATGTGGTCTACTTGGCCCCTTCCCTGTCAGTGGCAGGAGATGCCAAAACCTTATGGTTTCGCCTGTTAGAGCAACTGTGCCGCGAGGCCGGGGAGCAGGGTACCCAGCGCATCTTCGCTCGCCTGCCTGAGGATGGCCCTGAGGTTGAAGCCTTCCAGCAGGTGGGGTTCAGTATTTACACTCAGGAAGACATTTTCCGCCTGGGACAGATTCCACCTGATCTGTCGCATCCTGAAAGGATGACCATGCGCCCCCAGCAGCCCGCTGACAACTGGGGGCTGCAAGAACTTTATAAGACCATTGCCCCCCGCCTGGTGCAGCAAGCAGAGAACTTAACGGCAAGGAAGTGGGAGGCTACGCCCGGCCTCTGGCTGGGGCAAACCAGGCGAGCGGGCTACGTGCTGGAGGATAAGGGGGAGGTCATAGGCTACCTGCGGATTCGCCCAGGGCAGACTGGCCACTGGTTGGAAATGCTCCTTCATCCCCAAGCCCACGAGCGAGCCGACGAGCTAGTCGTCCAATCGCTTGCTCTCCTGGCGGAATATCCGCCTCTCCCCATCTACTGCTGTTTGCGAAGGTATCAGGGGGGGCTGAGATCTCGGCTTGAGGCCCAGGGGTTCCAACTCTTAGCCAGCCAATGCGTGATGGTCAAGCATACCACTGTCTGGGTTAAGAAGCCGGCCTTGAGGCTGGTACCAGCCCTGGAGAAAAGAGCTGAGGTGGCCGCTCCGATGATGAAAACGCAAGGGAATGTTAAATGACCAATGACCATCTTAGGCAACAAATGAAGATAACCGATGACCTGGAAGCATTGCTAACGGTTCTGCCACCCCACATCGAACAGGCCCTTCGGGAGGCAAACGAAGGCGATGACCTGCTAGAGGTCGTGTTGGACCTGGGCCGGCAACCGGAGGCGCGTTTTATCAACTACGAAATCACCCTCAACGAGGACGAGGTCACCGAGAAGGAAATCGAGTACGTGGTCTCCCGCATCGGCGAGTTCGACGCCGATAACCGGGCGGGAATCGAACGCACTCTGCATCGCATCTCGGCCATCCGTAACCGCAGGGGGGGCGTCGTGGGCCTCACCTGTCGCGTGGGACGAGCGGTCTACGGCACCATTGACATCATCCGAGACATCATCGAGTCGGGCCAGAACATGCTTCTCCTGGGCCGGCCGGGGGTAGGCAAGACGACCATGCTGCGGGAGGCGGCGCGCGTCTTAGCCGAGAAGAAGCGGGTGGTCATCGTTGACACCTCCAACGAGATCGCCGGCGACGGTGACATCCCTCACCCTGCCATCGGCCGGGCGCGACGCATGCAGGTGGCCACTCCCTCCCTCCAGCACGAGGTGATGATCGAAGCGGTGGAGAACCACATGCCAGAGGTGATCATCATTGACGAGATCGGCCGGGAGCTGGAGGCGGTCGCCGCCCGCACCATCGCCGAGCGAGGGGTGCAGCTCATCGGCACAGCGCACGGCAACACCCTGGACAACCTGATGCTGAATCCCACCCTGGCCGATCTGGTAGGCGGTATCCAGAGCGTCACCCTCAGCGACGAGGAGGCCCGGCGTCGGGGCACTCAGAAGTCAATTTTGGAGCGCAAGGCCCCGCCCACTTTCAACGTAGTAGTCGAGATCCAGGATCGGCAGCGCCTGGCAGTGCATCATAACGTAGCGGCGGCGGTGGACGCTATCCTAAGGGGTCGCTCTCTGCCCGCCGGGATACGTTATCGCGATGAGCAGGGGGAAGTGCAGATCGAGGAGGCGACTCTCTCCCCTCCCAGCCTGGAGGAGGGCCCCATCCGCCCACCAGCCAAGCCCGCTGCCCCTCTGACTGCCCTCCACGTCTATCCCTACGGTATAGCCCGCAATCGCCTGGAGCAGGCTGCCAGCCGCCTCCACCTTCCCACGGTCATCGTAGACGACCTGGAAAAGGCCGAGGTGCTAATCACGCTGAAGCCATACTATCGCAAGCGCCCGCGGGTCATTGCCGATGCAGAAGAGGGAGGCACCCCCATCTACGTCCTGCGCTCCAACACCATCAAACAGATGCAGAATTGTCTAGCGGATATCTTCGGCCTGAAGGTGGAGGAAACGGACCCCTTCGCCATAGCGATGCGTGAGACCCAGGCAGCCATCCAAAAGGTGCTGTCTGGTGCCGACTCAATAAACCTCTCCCCTCAGACCGCCTACATCCGCCGACACCAGCACCAAATGGCCCGCCAAGCGAACCTCGTCTCCCACAGCCATGGCAAGGAGCCCAGGCGAAGGGTGAGGATTTATCGGGAGTGAGGGAAGAGGAAAGTTTGAGCATGTTCATCACCTTCGAGGGCCCTGAGGGCAGCGGCAAGACAACACAAATGGAGCTTCTGAGCGGTTATCTTGAAGAGAAGGGCTACCTCGTGCTGGCTACCCGTGAGCCAGGAGGCACGAGCATCGGCGATCAAATCCGAGCCATCCTCCTCGACCCCCAAAACACCGAGATGCTGCCCGCCAGCGAGGCCCTGCTCTTCTCGGCGGCGCGGGCTCAGATAGTCAACCAGGTCATCCGCCCCCACCTGGCACAAGGCGGCATCGTCCTCTGCGATCGCTACGCCGATTCGACTCTGGCCTACCAGGGTTACGGTCACGGCCTGGAGTTGGAGATGCTGCATGCCATCACTGCTCTGGCCACCGGGGGACTGAAGCCGGATCTGACGATCTATTTGGATATTGACGTTGAGGAGGGGTTGAGGCGCAAGCTGGCGGCGCACAAAGCGAGCCGGGCAGAGTGGAACCGCCTGGATCAACAGGAAGCGGCCTTCCACCGCCGGGTGAGGGAGGGTTACCTGCAGATGGCGGTCAGGGAACCAGACCGCTGGTTAGTGATTGACGCCACCCAACCTTTGGAGGTTATCCAGGCCTCGATCAGAGCTGGGGTGCAAGCGAAGTTGACAGCAGTTCGCAGAAACAGGAATAAGCTTGATGACGAATATACAACATGACTGGGGACAGTTTGCCCTACTCCTCATTGATGTACAGCGAGATTTCTGGCCAGAGAAAATGGCAAAGAGTTTCGCTCATTTTCCCACGAACATCGCCCGACTCTTGACCTTATGTCGGGACGAAGGCATAGAGATTGTCCATCTTCGTGCGAGCTTTAAGGCAGACATGTCCGATTGGATGCCGAAGTATAAATTGCGCGGGCACATTCCTTGCGTCCAAGGGACAGCAGGAGTGGAGACGTTGCCTTTTGCACTCGATAATCCCGGCGAGACCGTCATTATCAAGCAAACGTTCGACGGCTTCCATAGCCCGGAGCTTTTGCGGTATCTACGGCAAAAAGGGAAGCGATTTGTGCTAACGGCTGGGCTGGTCACCTCTGTCTGCGTGTTATTTACCACAGCCTCGGCGGCCCAGAATGGCTTTCTAGCTGCTGTTGTTGAAGATTGCTGCGCTGACGAGCCACAGTCGCATGAACAGACGCTAGGCAGGTACGAGTTTATCTTCGAACGGACAACTGTAGACCTCATTCTTGATCATTATTCCGAATGGCTGGCAGCCCTAAAGGAACTTGATGAGTTAGAAGACGAGGGGGGTGACTGACGAGATGAAACTGATTATGAGCATTGTTAACCGCGACGATGCGAAGGGATTGGTCGAGGCCCTGCTGAAGGAGGGGCATCGAGCTACGTTGGTCAGCACGACCGGGGGCTTCTTGCGGGCGGGGAACACAACTATCTACGTGGGCACCGAGGACGAGAAGGTAGACGAGGTACTGCGGTTGATCAGGGAGAACTGCCACACCAGAACCGAGTACATGAACCCCTTGCCGCCCATGATGGAGGCAGGAGAGCTATACATTCCTACCCCGGTGGAGGTGCAGGTAGGCGGCGCTACTATCTTCGTCGTTGACGTGGAGCGCTACGAGAAGCTCTAGCGGCTAGAACTCGTCCCCGACACCTAGCTCTCCTCCCAGGTCGGGCACAGCCTCCTCGATCTCCTCCGGGCTCTGCCCAGACTCTAGCCTGTCCACGACCTCATCGAACTCCGGCCCCAGGTCTTCGCCCATCTCCCGGCCCATCTTCCGCATCCAGCGAGCCATTGATTTTGGATCGTTCTCGTCCAGGCCAGCCAGGCTGCTGGGGTCGGCCAGGTCCTCCAGACGGCTCTCCTCGGACCTGGCCACAGCGACGCGAGAGATCAAGCGGGTCAAGTCCTCTCCGCCGCAAAAAGAGCAGCGGGGCGGAGCCTCCTCGATCTCCGAGAAGCTCCGCCAGAAGAGAGTCACCCGCCGCCCACAGTCGTGGCAGCGATACTCGTAGATTGGCAAAACAATTCCTCCTAAAGAGTAACGAGGAGTTGGCCCTCATCACTCGTTGATTATCGTAATTATAGCTCAAATCGCTCCTGGAATCAAGCCGGAGTTGGATATTGGGTATTGGGTATTGGAATGTCAAACTCGTCGGAACAAAATCCCTATCACATCGAATCTAATCCCCTACTGGTCGTCATCTCCGGCCCGTCGGCGGCAGGGAAGGACGCTACCCTGAAGCGCATGGAGGAAATGAGTTACCCGTTTCACTTCGTGGTCACGGCCACCACGCGGCCCAGAAGGCCCAACGAGGTGGATGGGGTGGACTATCACTTCGTTTCCCAGCAGGAGTTCGCCGAGATGCTAGAAAAGGACGAACTCCTGGAACACGCCATCGTCTACGGCCAACACAAGGGCATCCCCAAGAAGCAGGTACGGGAGGCCCTGGCGAGCGGCAAGGACGTCATCATGCGAATTGACGTGCAGGGCGCGGCCACTATTCGCCGCCTCGTGCCCGAGGCCGTCTTTATCTTCCTCACCGCTTCCTCGGAGGAGGAGCTGATCCGCCGCCTGAAAAAGCGCAAGACCGAGACACCCGAAGGCTTGAAGCAACGCATTGCCACGGCTCGTGAGGAAATGAAGCGCCTGGACGAATTTGACTACGTGGTAGTTAACCACGACAATCACCTTGATGAGACAGTAGAGACCATTGCCGCTATCATCACCGCCGAGAGGTGCAAGGTGAAGCAGCGCAAGATCGAATTGCAAGGAGGCGTTCGATGAGAGAAGTAAAAGCAGGCGAAATTCGACAGTCCGTTATCGCTGGTAATTGGTACCCCGGTCAGCCCGATGCGTTGCGGCGGACGCTGGAGGGCTACCTGGCGGACGCCGAAAAAGTGGAACTGGGGGGGGAGTTGAAGGCGCTCATCAGCCCCCACGCTGGCTACGCCTATTCCGGCCCCACAGCGGCCCATGCCTACAAGCAACTGGAGGACGGCCCCGCTTTTGATACCGTGACCATCCTCTCCCCTGTCCACCAGGCATTCTTGGGCCGCTTCGCCGTCACCAGGGCGGGCTACTACGAAACCCCGCTGGGACTGGTGGAAGTTGATGCCGAATTGGTCGAAGCCCTGGACGAAGAGGTGACGCTAAACCGCGTGGGATTCGACGGCGAGCACTCACTGGAAATCCAGCTCCCCTTCCTCCAGCAGGTTCTGGGCACCTTCACCCTGCTGCCGGTGATGATGGGCGAGCCCCTGACCGGCGACCGTGGCCTGGCGGCTTGCCGTGAGTTGAGCGCGGCTCTGGCCAAGCTGCTGCGCGATAGGAAAGCCCTCATCGTCGCCAGCACCGACCTGTCCCACCTCTACGACTACAACGACGTCGTGCGTCACGACAGAGTGATGGTCGAGCTGGTGGAGCGTTTCGACGTCGAGGGCTTGGCTCGTGCCCTCATAGAAGGCCGCTGTCACGCCTGCGGTGGGGCTCCCGTCGTGACCGCGCTTCTGACCGCGCAAGCTCTGGGCGCGAACCGGGCCATGGTGCTCCACTACACCAACTCCGGCGACGTAACCGGCAACCGCCGCCCCGGCAGCTACACCGTCGGCTACATGGCCGCAGCCGTTTATCAAGCTTAACCGATTTAGGCCGTTGTTTATCATTGCGAGGAGCGAAGCGACGAAGCAATCCCCGGCTCGCGGCGGAGGGGATTGCTTCGCTCCCTACGGTCGCTCGCAATGACACAGCAGCGACACCGAAGAGAGAGATCACCCCGGTTTGATGACATGACCTATGCTGAGGTAGTCGTCAGTACTCCCGTCCGACGACAGGTAATCTCAGACCTGGAAGAAGAAGGCCCTGAGAATAAATATAGCCCCTTGAGCCTCGCCTTTCATTATTCCATCCCTCCTGCCTTTGCAGAGACGGTGGCCATCGGTCAACTGGTGCAGGTGCCCTTTGGCCCCCGCCGCCTGCAGGGCATCGTGGTGGGCTTGACCGATCGGGCCGCTGTGCCTGAGACCAGGGACATCGAGGAGATCGTTGACCCTGAGCCTGTGCTCTTGCCGGTACAGATCGAGCTGGCCCGCTGGATCAGCAGTTGCTACCTTGCCCCCCTCATTGATTGCCTGCGCCTGATGTTGCCCCCCGGCCTGGAGCAGCGCGCCGAGCTTACGGTGGAGCTGAGCGAATCGGCGGATCAGCGAATCAGCGAAGACCTGACGCCAGAGCAGTACAAGGTGGTCGAGTTCCTGCGCCAAGAGGGCAAGCAGCGAGTTGAGGATCTCGAAATAGAGGATCCGCGCCCGGTGGTAGATCAACTAGCTCGCCGGGGGGTGATCATCAAACGCTGGGAGCTTGTGGAGCCCCGGGCGAGACCCAAGAGGGCGCGCTTCGTCCGCCTCATTGCCAACGAGGAGAGAATAGCCCAGGCCATCCCCCGGTTGGGACATTCGTCCAAGCAGGCCGACGTGCTGGAATTCCTGGCCCGCAGCGAGGACCCCCTGCCCACCCTGTCCGATGTCTGTGCCGAAGTCGGCTGCACCGACGCCCCCGTCCGCGCGCTGGCCGAGAAGGGCCTGCTGCAGATCACTGAGAAGCGCACTCTGGTCGCCCCGCTACTCTCGCCCAGGGCCATAGACAAGGCTGTCGCCGCGCATCTGCGCCGGGCTCCCAAGCAAGCGGCTGCCCTGGCCTTCCTGCGCGACCGCCCTGAGCCGGTGGAGTTGTCGCAGTTCTACAGGGACGCGGGTTGTTCCTCCTCCGTGCTACGGGAACTGGAGAGGAAAGGTTACGTGCAACGCTTCGACGAGGAGCCGGTGGTCATCCTGCGCGTCCCCCCAGGCCAGGTGGTGGACAAAATCGTCGAGCTGCGCGGGGCCAAGAAGCAGGTAGAGGTGCTGGATTTTCTCCGGGCACGCCCCCCCTCAGTCCCCCCCAACCTTGAGGGGGAAGAGGGTCCCATTTGGATCAGTTGGGTCTACGCTGAAACAGGCTGCAACTTGAGCACGCTGAGGAACCTGGCTGACCACGGTCTGATCAGTCTGGAGGAAAAGGAGGTCTGGCGCGACCCGCTGGAGGGGCGGGAATTCGTCCCCGATGTGCCGCCGAAGCTGACGCCGGACCAGGAGGTCGTGTGGGAGGAAATTGAAAAGGTAATAAGTCAACGAGTAACGAGGAATGAGGACAAATCCCCTGCTACTCGTTACCCATTACCCGTTACCCTCCTCCACGGCGTCACTGGCAGCGGGAAAACCGAGATCTACCTTCGCGCTTTGGGCGCGATCCTCAAGCAGGGGAGGCAAGCCATCGTTTTGGTGCCTGAGATCAGCCTCACTCCCCAGACCATCCGCCGCTTCGCCGCCCGCTTCCCCGGCCGTCTGGCCATCATCCACAGCCAGCTCTCGCTGGGCGAGCGCTACGACACCTGGCGGCGCATCCGGACCGGGGACGTGGACGTAGTCATCGGCCCCCGCTCGGCCCTCTTTGCCCCCCTGCGCCGCCTGGGTCTCATTGTCATGGACGAGGAACACGAGGGCTCCTATAAACAAGAGCGGACTCCGCGCTATCACGCCCGCGAAGTGGCGGTGAAGCTGGCAGAGCTGGCGGGGGCGGTGGTCATCCTGGGCAGCGCGACCCCTGACATGGTCTCCTACTACCGCGCCCGGCGGGGGGAGTACCAACTGCTACGCCTGCCGAAGCGCATCATGGGCCATCGGCGGCGGATCGAAGAGCAGCGGGCGAGTTACAAGTTACGGGATACGAGCTACAAGTTCCTGAGCGATGAGGCATGTTATACCGATTTGCCGCCGGTGCGCATCGTTGACCTGCGGGAGGAGCTGAAGACTGGCAATCGCGAGATCTTCAGCCGCGCCCTTCAGGGGGCCTTGCGAGAGACTCTGGATAAGAACCAGCAGGCCATTCTGTTTCTGAATCGCCGTGGCGCGGCCACCTTCGTCATGTGCCGCGACTGCGGCCACGTCCTCAGGTGTCGCCGCTGTGAGGTGCCTCTGACCTACCACCTTAGCCGATATGGCACTGGAGAACCTCAATTGGTCTGCCACCACTGCAACCGGCACGAGCCGGTGCCCCAGGTCTGCCCCAACTGCGAGAGCAAGCGCATCAAGTTCTTCGGCGTCGGCACTCAAAGGGTGGAAGCCGTCGTGCAGAAACTGTTCCCTCAGGCCCGCACCCTGCGCTGGGACCGGGACACCACCGGCGGCAAGTGGTCGCACGAGGTGTTCTTGCAGAGCTTCATCGAGCACGAAGCCGATGTCCTCATCGGCACCCAGATGATCGCCAAGGGGCTGGACCTGCCCCTGGTGACGCTGGTGGGGGTGGTCGCTGCGGATACCACCCTGCACCTGCCCGACTTCTGGGCCAGTGAGCGCACTTTCCAACTGCTGACCCAGGTAGCCGGTCGGGCCGGGCGCAGCATTCTGGGCGGCCAGGTCATCATCCAAACCTACACTCCTGAGCATTACGCCGTTCAGATGGCCAGCCGACACGACTACGACGGCTTTTATGAGAAAGAGTTGGCCTTCCGTCGAGAGCAGGGCTACCCCCCCTTCGCCAGGTTGGCCAAGTTGGTCTACGTTCACCAGAACCAAAAACGTTGCCAGGAGGAGGCAGAGAAACTGTATCGCATCCTCGATAACAAAATAGCCCGCCTGGGCCTGGCCAGCGCGGATCTCATTGGCCCAGCGCCCTGCTTCTTTGGCCGGTTGCGGGGCAAGTATCGCTGGCAGATCGTGGTGCGGACCTCTGATCCCCAGGCCCTCCTCCGAGATGTGATCTTCCCTCGCGGCTGGCGGGTGGACATAGATCCCGTGAGCACGCTCTGATTATCATGTTTTCACGTTTCACGTCTTCACGTTTCACGTTCATCGCTCTCATCGTGTTGGGAACAGCGCTCCTGACTACAGGGCTGGTCAAGGGTTATCTCGGCTTGCAGGCATCCCCCCCCGCCCCCCTTCCCCCCAACTTTGGGGGGATTGAGGGAGGCGGAAGGGGAGCTGCAACGACCGCCACGCCCTCGGCAACACCCATTCCTCCGACAGCTACTCCGACCATCGCGCCCCCGACACCTCGGCTAAGCTCAGTGCAGACTTCAGCAGCCACCCCCACACCTACCCTCACCT
>Ga0315549_1003807_pt1 | contig 13179 bp, 17 predicted proteins | sample SalMarSW160200MG_FD_203101 | JGI IMG/M metagenome (GOLD analysis project Ga0315549, IMG submission 203101) | Salt marsh sediment microbial communities from the Plum Island Ecosystem LTER, Massachusetts, United States - Salt Marsh Sediment SW1601-200 ... | reverse complement strand
GCCTAACTCATTTTTTACCGAATACTACTTTCGACTAAACTCAATCAACAGTAGTATAGTTGCAAAACATTTACGGTAAAAAGCATGTACCGTAATTTTATCTGAATCGACATTCTTTTTAAGAAAGTTTCGGTAAAACTTCATTTATATGTAACCTCATTTTAAAATAAAATTATTTATTTGTCAAATATTTCTATTATATTAGTCCTTGCTCTCATTAAAATCAATATTATCCAGCGGACTGGTTATTTTACCCAATTCTCTTCTGCTTACATGAGTATAAATTTCTGTAGTCTTGCTGTTTTTATGCCCAAGAAGCTCCTGTATGTACTTTATATCCACTCCACTCTCATGTAAATGAGTTGCAAAACTGTGTCTGAGTGTATGCACCTTGGCCTTTTTCTTACAATGTATTTTTTCACAAGCGTCTTTTACAATATGTTCAATGCTTCTAACAGAAATATGTGTACCTTTTTTTTGCCCGGGGAAAAGCCATTCATCTGGTCTATATTTTCTGCAATATTCTTTTAGTGTCTTGAGTGCTTTTTCAGAAAGTAAAGTATACCTATCTTTTCTTCCTTTCCCGCCTTTGATAAATATAAGCTTTCTCTCATCATCGATATCGCTAAAACGAAGTTTTACAGCATCGCTGACACGCAATCCTCCTGAATAAATCATCATAATAATTGCCCTGTGTTTGAGATTTCGTGTTGACTGCAACAATTGTATAATCTCTTCTTTATTAAAAACGACAGGAAGCAATTTGTCTTTTTTTGGCCTCTTAATATCGCAGGTAAATTTTTTGTTAAGCACTTTATTATAATAGAAATTAAAAGCACTTATTGCAATATTTAATGCTGATGTAGACATTTCCTTTCTTTCAGCCAGATAATAAAGATAATTTTTAATATCTTTTTCATTAACATCTTCCTGCTTTTTATTAAGGAAAAGAAGTAATTCCCGGTTATAAAAACTATACTGCTTAAAGGTTTTCTTGCTGTATTTTCTGATTTTTAATTCTTTCTTTATATCCTCAATCGCTTTTACAATATGGGGAATACGCAAATATGAGATATGTTTACCCCAATTTACCGGTTCATCTTTATAGAAAATCCCAAGATTATTTACATTTTCAGCACTTAAAGGGACTGTCCAGTATTTTTTTTCTTTATGCCATTTTGAAAAGGGTATGGTCTTGATTCTCTTAATGTAATCTATATTATATGGCAATACAATAATAATCTTGTTGCCATTACCCTTCCTTATTATAATCTCTTTTTTCATAAAAATCCTCCTTTTAATATATATTAACTGAGGATTTTTCATTCCTGCTTTTATTTTTTTTATAAAAATACAAAATATATTTCTTGAATATTGCTCATTTTTACATGATGAATACTATACCGTAGCCCTTTCCGAACCCACCATCATCACTATCCCGCTCATCCTGTCGATACTATCCTTCCCTGGTACTGTTTTGATATAAATTTTACCCTACCCCATAAAGCACTTTTTTAAAAGGGATAAAAAGGCGAGTCCCTGTCCTCTCTGCCCATCACATACTGGCCAAAGGCGCCGCCGAAACAGGCTGCCAAAGGCCGTCCTGTTATACGTTTTAAACAAAACCTCTCATACTATACAGTATTTTAAAAAAAATGCAACAGGGGCCAATATGGCTATATTTAAAGACAGAATGATCACAGAAATGAGGATCCGAGGATTAACGGAAAGAACTCAAGCAGTTTATTTAGATTGCATGAAGCGTTTCGTTAAGCACTTAATGATTCAACCGGATAAAATTACTCCGGAACATATCCATCAGTATCAATCATTTCTAGTAAATGTAAAAAAAGTATCCTGGTGTTTCTTTAACCAGTCTGTATGCCCTATTAGATTTTTCTACAGGCAGGTTTTAAAGTATAACTGGCTTATAGAGCACATACCATTTCAAAAAAAAGATTTACTCTCCCTAAAGTACTAAACAAACAAGATATCCAGACATTTTTCAAGGCTATACATTACAAGAAGCATCTTGCTATTGCTTACGTACTATATTCCACCGGCATACGTCTAAACGAACTATTAAACATAAAAATAACCGATATAGACAGCAGCAGACTTTCTATTCCCATTGCGGTAAACCGCAATTTATCATTGGCATAATTCTTGTAAAAACAACAAGAATTATGCCAATGATAGCATATAAGGGAAGGCAAAGGGAAAAAGCACAGGTATGTGCCTCTTGCTAAGAAAGTTCTTGCTATATTAAGGGATTACTACAGATCAGAAAAAATCAAACCTGTTTCTTACCTGTTTCCAGGAGCCTTATCTCTTAATAAACCACTTCATCCAAGAACTGTTCAGAGGTTTATCCAGGAAGCAAAAGAAATAGCAGGCATAAAGAAAAATATTACTCCACATATTCTAAAGGCATACCTTGGCCACTCACTTATTGGATAACGGAACTAATATCAGAAAGATACAGTTAATCTTAGGGCATAAGAGCTTAAGAACCACTGAAGAAGTATACACATCTTTCTAAGGATTTCTTAAACAACATCCAAAACCCTATAGATAGTATTGATGAACATGACAAAGAGGGCGATCATGATGAATAAAAACATAATCGCCCGCATACTGGCAGATGCGCTGCCAAACATAAAATATCTGAATTCATATGAAAGAGTTATTATATACCAGATAATAAATTGTCAGACGATTGCCCTGGGAGGTCATAAGTGACAGTGTAGTTTTAAAGATATCTATTACCCATCGCAGCTATAGCCGCAATCAAATAAACATTGCAGCTTAAGCAAAAATAATAGAAAAGGAGTCGCTCTTAAGATATATCTATACTATTATTGGTGTAACTTTTGTTATGTTTACAAGAATTATGCCAATGATAGTAGATGATAGTAGATGTCTTCCATATTCATATCAAATGCTTTGGCAATACCTTTTAATTTCTCTAAGTAAGCCGGATAAAGATTTTTATACATCTCAATAATTCGCTCATTTAACTCCTGTGCATTATGTTCGCATTTTTTAGGTCGTATAACCGTCTTTTTAGCCAGCATACCCATTTGATGGCCTAAATCAAAATGGTTTCCGCTTATAGTTACATGATCGATAAAATCAATTCCCATTTTTTTATCTTCAAAGCGAATTGCATCTAAACCATTATCTCGGTTTACTTGTTCAAGCTCGTCTTTAAAAGAAAATATAAAGGGTGTGAGACAAGAAGATATGGCCAAGGATAAAATAAATATTAATAACCATTTTTTATACATAGCACTCCCCTTAATAATTTTAAAATTAAATTTATACACATCTGGCAGTTAAAAAAATCAATAAAAATACTGAATTTACAACTTTTTTCAATCTAGGTATTTTTGTGTAGAATGTTATATAAGAAAGGCTGCCTTTACGGGCAGCCTTAAAATATTCAGAATTGGATCTGTTATTCAGCTACATATTGAGTTCGGTAACTGAGGAGTCCATTGCTATATTCATATATGCGAAACGCAGTTTGTCTTCCATAATAAGTGGCAACCGGCGGACAAATATACAGAGGAACCCTGCCCAACCAGTGCTGCTCGTCCCTATGAAAATGCCCCGCAATTACGGCTTTGACATTATACCGGTTTAAAACATTAATCCATTTATCCTTTATATACTCAGGCCAGCCATCATGCATTTTATTATTATAAAAATCATCCACGCATGGCGTGTGGTGAAAGATTATTACAGGACTGTTGCCACAGGTTCTTAAAACACTTTCCAGCCACTCAAGCGGTTCTTCCGTGAGTATCTGTTCCGAATATAAAAATATGAAGAATACCCCATTATATTCTTTATAATAATGCACTCCCTCGGGAATGTAGTTGTCATATACTTCAACAAAATTATTTAAGAGTTTATCATGATTACCGGGAACAAAATGAACCGGATAGTTTAGTTTTTCAAATTCGTTCAAACCTTTATTGAAAATTTCTTTGGAGGTCACATTATAATAAATATCTCCCGTATGCACCACACACGAAATGTTAAAGGGCAGATTATTAATGGCATCAACAACCTTTTCGGTTCTGGCTAAATAATCTCCATCACCAATATGCGTGTCTGTTATTTGGATAAAATAAAATTGTGTATCTTCTTCAGCACATGAAATAAGGGAAATCAATAGTAAAATTGCTATTCCAATAATTTTTCGCATGTGTATCAACCTTATGTGCAGAAATTTAAAAAACAAAGTTTTAGCAACGCAAAAAACTAACATCCTCACATATATTTATTTTGACTTAACAGAGCTCGAATTTCTATTCAGGCTGTAGGCGTACCTAAGCTCTCATTTGCTCCAGACGTTTTCGCGCATCGGCATCATGTTTCCAGATTTCACTTACCTTCTCACAGCCAAAATCCGGACAGTCCGCGCAGGTCGCAAACCCTTTTTCAAGCGCACACAAGCGGATACCGCAGACCAGACAGTGGCTGAAGAGCTTGTCTTTTTCCGATTGCTGACAACCCAGACAATTAATTGTTTTCCAGTCAATTGACACATTGAACATTGCCGACCATTCCTGGGCTGTCTTTTTTCTCATCTCGTCATCATCCTTTAACGTGGCCAGGTAGGCATTGCATTCGGAACACATAAGTCCGCATTTGGCAATAATTTTTTCCATATTAAACTCCTTATTATTTTTGAATATCTTACACAATTAAACCTGACATTAGTCTGTCAGGTTTGAATTTTTTATTCTATCACCCAGACATGGATGTGGTTCGGCTATACCTTGATTATACTTATAGCAGGGCTGCAGGGCATACCGAAAACCTATTATGAAGCCGCACAGCTTGACGGTGCTTCGGTCTTTCAAACCTTTTTTAAAATAACAGTACCGCTGCTCATGCCGATTTTAACATTTGTGGTTTTCACCTCGCTTATAGGGGGTATGCAGCTTTTTGACATTCCCTATGTGTTTATCTCCAGATTCAAACACGGGACATTAATAGATTTCGGAGGAGAATCGGCAAAAGCATTAACAACGTCGGTTTATTATTTATACAATCAGGCCTTCGGTTTGACCCAGCCGAATTTCGGCTATGCCGCAGCAGTTTCCCATATACTGTTTTTACTGATTGCGTTTTTTTCCGTATTATACTTAAAACGTATTAGAAGAGTCTCAGGAGAAGAGACGTAATGAGTACTTAGCAGGGCAGCTGTCGCCGCTTATGCTTTTTTACGGAGCGATCCGCTTCACTCTAAACCTGCCGTTTGTAATATCCAATGAGTTGCCACCGCCGTCGTCAACTGTCGCAAAAAAAGTGCCCTTTACCGTACCAAGTGCGTAATTGCTTGTAGTAACAGTAATAGAAAAATCGTTACTGCCCGAATCATACAATGCCTGTCCGTCATAATATGAAACTCCGCCATTTCCGGGGCCCCATGTACCTGTATTTATATGACCATCTTCTACCAAAATAAAAATACTTTTTATGCCATTATTATTGTAGTCAATAGATGTACCATCGTCGGGGGTGGCGTATATGCTCGTCCAGGTAGCGCCCATATCCCAGGTGGCAAAAGGCTCAGTCTCCATATCGCTAAAGCCCTTATCATAGAGATACCTTTGTCCGTCAATATAAAAAAGCACATATTAATCGGAAAGGTTTTCGCTGTCCGCCACAGTGCAGTCAATGAGCACTATGGCGCATCAAGCAATTAAGAGAATAAGAGCAAATATTCTCATTATGTTGTCCGCCGAAGAAATAAAATACATTACCCAAAACAATTCGTGAATTTAAAAAAAATATACTTTAAACCCTCTTATTGCTATGGATCGGTCTCGACATACTCCGGCCAGTAGAGCTCCTTATTCTGCGCCTTATCCTTTACCAGCACGGCAAAGTAATAGTCGGTCCCGGATGTTAAATCTGTCACATCTTTACTGGTGATATTAGCTATCCAGTCCTGGATCAGATCATCTCCTGCAATGATGGCATCAATCTCTGCTACACTGTCAATATCTCCCTCCGTGGATGCCTTGACAACTTTGTACTGCAGATCTACCTGCGCTGTTGTCTCATCCGTGGCTACGCCCCAGTTGACCGTCAATGTAGTCATGGTGATATCCGTATAGCTTATAACCGCTCCGGGCACCAGTGGATCTGTGTCTTCGCTGCCGTTGGGAGGGCCAGAACCAGGCATACTACAGCTTATAAATAATAGTAATACACCTAAATATAAGCATGCCTTTTAAACAAGACACGGTATGGCTGCATATAACCTCCCTTGTCGGCCTATGCTAAAGACGTATAATTAATTATAATTCAAAATTTGGTCGGAATCCAATAATTCGACTCAATTATTTAAACATAATAAATCTCTTACCGGATTTAAAAATGCTCTCCTTCCTTGTGGATTCGGAAAGCACGAAAGCCAGCACTCGGGTGGAGGAGGTAATGCTGTCAGCAGCAGCATGACAGGCACCCATCCTCTACAGGAAATTGACTTTAGGGGTATGGGTGCTTAAATAAGCACCACGGATAATAAAAAGATCAGCTTGTTCTAAATTACATCCACACTTTTAGCAATAGCTCCAATAATACTTTAATACCCGGCAGCTCTTTATTTTTTTTCAAATAGGCAAAGGACAGATCTATCTTAAAGCTTTGACCTTGCCAAAGCACAAGCTCTTTCCGCTCCACCGCCCTCCTGCACATATACTCGGGCAACAGTGAAATGCCAATACCCGACTGTACCAACTGCAGGGTTGTAGTCTCGTGGTCCGAGCTCACAAACTTTTTGGGTTCTACGGCGTATTTTTGAAACAAATGGTTTACCTTTTCATAAAACGGACAGTTAGTCGGCGGCAGCACCCAGGGGAGCTCCAGAATGGCTTTTAGCGGAGCAGCCTCAATCTTTTCCCGCCAGACATTCGGCGCGGCGATTACCAGCTCAACTTGGCATAAAGGCACTATCGCTGTATTTTCATTATGCTGTCCGCCGAAGAAAAAACCGCCGTCAAGCCGAGTTTGCTGAATATCATTTAAAATAGCCGCTGTGGAACTCTGTATAAACTGAAACTCCAATTCGGGATGAGCTTCCGCGGCTGTGCTGAGCAGCTCTTTTATTCTTAATACACCGGCATCTGTGTTTAACGCTATCTTTACCTTAACATGCAGATCGTTTTTTATATGATGCAAAAAATAATCAAAATCTTTTACTGTGGACAGTATTTTTTCTATCTTGTCTTTGATCTTTTTTCCCTGTTCAGTTAAAAGTACTCCCTTGCTCGTTCTTTGAAACAGGATAACTCCAAACTCATCTTCCAGAGCTTTAATCTGCGCACTTACAGCCGGCTGGCTAGTGTGTAAAATTTCAGCCGCTTTACTTATGTTACATGTATCAGCTACTGTGGTAAAAGTTTTTAATTGATAAATCTCCACAAGAACCTTCCGCTATAAAAAAGAGTTATATCTGCTATCAAAATATACGATTGGACACTTCGTTCTTCTCTGTTTATGGTAAACCATGAGCCATGTACTCTTACGTTTATATCAAAAGAGCATATGAAGTTCAATCTTATTTTATATTTACAAGGAAAGCGCCATGAAGCTGCAGGGCGTGTATTTACCACTCATTACTCCCTTTAAGCACAAGAAAATCGATATCGACTCATATAAAAAACTTATCAATTACTATATCAACAAAGGAATCAGCGGGATAATTCCTTTGGCCACAACCGGAGAATACCCAACGGTTGAGGATAATGAGTTTATATTACTCATAGAAAAGACTATCGAATTTGTAGAAAACCGCATTCCCGTGTTTATCGGAGTGAGCGGTAACGACACGAACAGACTTATAAAAAAAATAAAACTCTTAAAGCATTACAATATCGCAGGAATCCTGTGTGCCGGGCCTTATTATAATCTGCCCGATCAAAGAGGAATTTACGAGCACTTCTTAAAACTATCCGAAGCAAGCGAGCTAGATTTCATCATTTATAATATTCCGTACCGCACAGGCAGGAATATTGAGAACCGGACCATACGCAGGCTGGCTGAACTGAAAAATATAATCGGCCTCAAAGATTCGTGCGGCAGTATCGAACAAACCGCAGATTTGCTGCTGCACCCACCTGTGAACTTTTCCATTCTTACGGGCCATGACACACATTACTATTTAAGCTTAGCCCTCGGCAGTAACGGCGGTATTCTGGCCTCGGCTCATATCAACACAGAGCAGTTCCTGTCAGTCTATAATCATATGCAAAATAATGACCATAGCAGCGCGCTTACAGAGTGGCGCAAGCTTATACACTTCATACCCTATCTGTTTCAGGAACCTAATCCGGCCCCGATTAAATATATACTACATAGAATGGGGCTGATAAAGAGTTCTGAAGTAAGGCTGCCCTTGGTAGATATATCCGAAGATCTGCAGAAAAGTCTTTTAAAGGCAGTGCCTGAAATTTAATTTCTCGGAGGATATTTATGACTTCACGGAAAATCAAACGAATTGCGAAGTTTTTCATATTCCCATTCAGCTAACATGCATTATAGAACAGAAGGGAATCATCGCCGTGCCTATTCCGTCCGAACCTTATGAGTACTGGGACCAAAAAAACAGAGAAGGCCGGGGCATTATTTCCCTGCGTCACGCCGGTTAGCTGGCTGGACTGGGTGTACTGGGGAAAAATACACTTTTATATAACAAAAAGTACGGAAACATGATTACGCTGGGCGCTGTGCTTATAAATAGTGCACTGACGCCTGACAAAATTGCTTCATATTCATTTTGTAAAGAATGATTATAATATCAATGCTTTTACTAAGCATCATCACATTATATACACAAGAGGTCATAGAACAAGATGACAGCTTTACAAACCTTTTGACAATTAATTTTAACCTGATTGGCATTAAAAGCGGCTATGCCATTAATATTGATTCTCCGGCAACTGATTTTCCGCTTATAACACTGTATTTCATGAATCTGGAAATTTTACCACCCTTCCCCATACCGGGAGTTGGTATTCATCCTTTATCAGTATATTACTTTGATCATGGTTCAAGTATTGGCCTGAGACCTCTTCCCTATATTATTATTCCGATTATTAATACCCAAGATCGAGAAAGTATATTAACATACCTCGACGACGGATTTTCTTTTGGCCCTTTAGAACGAAATTTTCAATTAAATCTCATGCTCGACGCCATGTTCCGCGCCGGCCAGCTGAGTCAAATTCTTATAGATGACAACATTACCGATATCTCAGCGTATGTAATATGGGGCGGCTTAAGAGCTGTATACAGATTGAACTCACAGCTTAGTTTGGATTTTCAGGTTGGTTATCTGCACTATTGGGATCCGGGAGTCCCCCAAAATAATCATGGCTTTATTGAGATCCAAACCGGTATTTGTTATGGAAGCAGCTGCCAACTGTTTAAAAGCAATACAGAACAGCATATTTCACAAATAGCAAAAGAAAGGCAACCGCAAAAAAGCGGGCAAGAGGATGCCAAACCCTGGTATTACAAATTCGAATACCAGGGTTTGGCCCGGTTTCTCTACTGCAATCCTACTGCTTTCAATAACCGGCTGTCCCAATATAATTTCTCACCAATACAAGGCGGTTTAATCGCTGGTGGAATATTTACCAATGAAACCATTAAGGATTGGCGCCTGGGGTTCTTTATGATGTCTCCGATTATAGGAGAATTTCACGAAGATTTTGTGTTTGCCGGCCAGGACTATCACAGACACACCGCCTATTATGATTTTTGCTTTATTCTCTTAAAATCTTTTGATCTATCAGATAACTTTTGCTTTAATATTGGTGCTGCTGTAGGTTTTTTCTATTATGATGAGATCGGAGTGGTCAACAAGACTACTGATACACGATTGATAAAATATACAGCATTGCCCGGCCCAAGTATAAAGGCTGTAGTTTCGTTTGACTGGTATTTCGTGACCTTCGCTGACTCACATATTACGATCGGGCTTACAGCAGTTGGATCACTTAACTTTATGTATTGTCCGAAGGGCTGGGTTGTTGATGAAGAAGGAAATCTGATTGAGGATTTTCCCGAGATTGATTTTAGTGGTTTCCAAGTAGCGGAGATCTAAAAGTGAGGTTTTAACAATGCTATCTAAGTTGTCAATGTTGATAAGTGGTCTTATTGCTCAAAGACCGCTTAATCCTTATGGGATTACAAAAATATTAAAGAGATCCAATATAAACAAGTGGTTTCCCATGGCTCTGCCTTCAATTTATACTACAATTAAGAAGATGTCGAAAAAGGGGCTTATTACCGGAACCATAGCTAAAGACGGAAATATGCCTCAAAAAACAATATATACACTTTCTGAATCCGGAAAGAAACAGAGCATAGAGTCTCTTTCTCAATTCCTTCAGAGTATTGACAAGGATGTAACAAATTTTGAGATTGCCGTATATCTATTGTGCAATTTAGATAGAGAAAAAGCAATTAACGCACTTAAAGCGCGGTTGGAACGATTAAACAACAGTTTAGCTGAAATAAAAAGCATGAAAGACTTCGCTGAACCCAATAGCTCCTTACCATTTTCTGCAAAGATTATTATGAAGTATAATCTATATATTAGACAGGCAGATAAAAAGGTAACAGAAGAACTATTGGAAACCGTACAAAACCAAGGGGAGTGGGATGTCTTTGTGGCATTAACACGACGATTATACGACGATTATGGAAAATAGTCGCATACAATTATTACCCTCCAATAACGCATATTACTCCCTCAACTCTTTTTTCTTAATCGTGAAGGAGATAATATTTTATGAAGGTTAAAAGAAACTATACAGGCCTGTTATTTATACTCCCTTTTTTTATTTTTTATATTACGTTCCATCTATATCCTATTATTTACACATTTTTCTTAAGTCTCACCAAATGGGACGGATTTGCCGATCCCGAGTTTATCGGTTTTCATCATTATGCCAGAATATTTACCGAACTCGGTGCAAGATTAGCCGGAGCGGATAAACTGGATATTCCCGGCGAATTTTGGCTGTCGTTTATCAACACATGGAGGATATGGCTGCCCAATATCACAATGCAGTTGGTAATCTCTTTATTTTTAGGCGTAATCTTCACCAACACGCGCCTAAAAATGAGGGGAGTAGGTTTTTTCAGAGCCATCTTCTATTTTCCCAATCTGGTTACCGCGGCCTCAGTAGGTATCCTGGCCTTAGTGTTGCTGGATTGGCAATATGGTGCGATCAACCAGATTCTTCACGGACCATCATCGAATTTTCCCGGAGGAATGTACCCACCTGAATTCCATATTCTCATGAATCCCATCAGAGCGCAGTTCGTGATATCAATAATACAAACCTGGCAGTGGTTTGGTGTTACCATGATACTTTTAATGGCGGGCATGCAGGGTATACCCAAGACCTATTATGAAGCCGCTGATCTTGACGGCGCTTCGGCCACACAGACCTTTTTTAAGATAACACTTCCCTTACTCATGCCTGTGTTTACCTTTGTAATAATCACTTCACTTATAGGAGGAATGCAGATATTCGACATACCCTATGTCTTTTTACGAGGCACGATGCAAGGCCAAGTAGGTGGTGAGACAAGTAGGGCATTGACAACAACGGTCTATTATATGTACGCGCAGGCTTTTGGTTTGTCCCAACCGAATTTCGGCTACGCGGCGGCTGTTTCATATATGCTGTTTATACTCATCGCAATATTTTCAATTTTGTATATAAAAATGATTACAAGAGTTTCAAGAGGAGAGGTGTAATGGAAATAAGTACGGCAAAACTTAAATTACAGATTAGTAGAACTTTATTATATATATTTCTTATCGTACTAGCTATAGGATGTATAATTCCCTTTTATATTATGATAATTAACGGGAGTAGAACAACTCAAGAAATTAATACAGGCATAACGCTCATTCCTGGTTCAAATATAATCGGCAATATGAAGACAATCCTCATTATTACGGCAAATATCAATTTTTTCATGGGTTTTGTAAACAGCACGATTACTGCCGTCTTTGCATCAGTGCTCCATATTTATATTGCATCTCTGACAGCTTACGGCTTTGCATTTTATGAGTTTCCGCTCAAGAAAGTGTTCTTCGGTTTTATTATAGCCTCCATAATGATCCCCGCGCAACTGGGACTGATCGGTTTCTATGACCTTATACTCAAGATGAATTTGCTGGACAACCTGCTGGCCCTGATTCTTCCTGCGGGAGCGGTGGCATACACTGTTTATTTCTTACAGCAGTACACAAAATCGGTACTACCGGAATACATCATAGAGGCGGCGCGTATCGACGGAGCGCCTGGTTTAACCATTTTCCATAGGATTGCTTTGCCCATCATGTCTCCGGGTATGGCTACCATGGCTATTTTCGGATTTGTATTTAGCTGGAATAGCTTTTTAGGGCCATTAATAGTACTTACTTCGGAGGATAATTATACCTTACCAGTGATGATTGCCCAGTTAAGCTCTTCTCTGTATGCCAGGGATTTCGGAGCGATTTATCTGGCGGTGGCTTTATCAATTTTTCCGATTATAGTTGTGTTCGCCTTTTTACAGAGATTTCTTATTTCGGGTATTTCTTTCGGGAGTTTGAAGGAATAGGTTCATGCTCCGTATAGAAAATCCAGTTAATTTCGAAGGCACCTTTCCATTGCCGGAGGCCCAGATTGACTGGTACATAGGATAAGCATCGCGTTTAAGATATTCAGGATAGTGGTTTCGTTACCTCCTCCTATTTGTCTGCTGGAGGAAAATGCCGCACCAATTTTTCCGTCGAGTTTTCCATGAAATCGAACGGATTCATCAAACAATCTTTTTATTTCGGCGGCCATACTCCCGTAATAGGTGGGCGAGCCTACAATAATGGCATCAAAATCCAACAGGTAATCCGCTGTTACATCTTTGACATTGCGCATATCCGGCTCTACCTGCTCCTTTTTAATGCCCTCTGCGATTAACTCTGCCATTTTCCTGGTATTACCTCCCTTGGAAAAGTAGGATCATACGATTTTTTGGGGGACTAACCATATAATTTAAGAATTCTGAATAGATAAAATTTCCTATCAATAACACCTCTAATTACAGAACGAAAACCTTTTAACTTTGCATTAAATGATTCTGCAG
>Ga0315549_1003806_pt1 | contig 13184 bp, 10 predicted proteins | sample SalMarSW160200MG_FD_203101 | JGI IMG/M metagenome (GOLD analysis project Ga0315549, IMG submission 203101) | Salt marsh sediment microbial communities from the Plum Island Ecosystem LTER, Massachusetts, United States - Salt Marsh Sediment SW1601-200 ... | reverse complement strand
GCACCTGGCAGAGCACGGCGACCAGCAATGAGGCTAACCGAGTCTGAGCCAGAAAGCGCTCGTGGGGCGGGAACAGGTCTATTATCCTCTCTACCGCCTGGGGGGCGCTGGGGGCATGGCCAGTAGACATTATCATATGCCCGGTTTCGGCAATGGTTAACACCGCCGACGCCGTCTCCAGGTCCCTCATCTCACCCACCAGAATCACGTCTGGGTCCTGCCTCAGGACATGCTTTAGCGCCTGGGCAAAGGAAAGGGTATCACTGCCCAACTGCCGCTGGGTTATGGCACACTTGACTGAGGGGTGAACATACTCTATAGGGTCTTCTATGGTAACTACATGGCGGGCTTCACTATTGTTCAGGTGTTTAATCATAGCCGCCTGCGAAGTACTCTTGCCACTGCCGGTAGGACCGGTTACTATGATGAGCCCCCTGGGTTTTACAGCCAGCTCTTTATATATCGAGGGTAGTTCCATGTCCTCTACCGTGGGTATCTCCGGCGGCAGCAAACGCACTGCCAAGCTGATAGACCCCCGTTGCTGGGCGGCATTGCAGCGCAGACGTCCCACACCGTCTAGTGTATAGCCAAAATCAAGCTCCAGATGACGGTGGAATTCCTCCCTTTCCTCAGGAGTGGTCACCTGAAGGAAAGCCTGGCTGATATCCTCAGCGGTTAACGGCTCCGAACCGTTTAACGATTCCAGAGAGCCATTGACCCGCAGCAACGGCGGGCTGGAGACTACCATATGTAGATCAGAGGCAGCCTTGGCTTTGGCTGTATGAAGTAATGCAAATATATCCATTTTTTCCATGTTCACCACCTATTCCAAGAGAAACTCAAACCCATAACCTATGAATTCTCCTGTACATTCGTCCTCAACAGCTTCTATTGACGAGATAATGATTCTCAAGAACTGCTCCCTCAAGTCTCTGGCATAAGCGAAAATATCTTCCTCAGCATCAGCATCCTTCGCTACCAGGCCTTCAATCGTTACCACTGCATCCTCGTGATTAATCTCGATGAAGTCGGCATCCTGCGGCAACAGCCTTACAATATCATCCATGTTAGCATCGACCAGCGCTCTACCGTCACCCAGAAAGTCAAAGGTATTCTCAAAAACGGCAGCTCTGTCCCCTATAGGCGCAATCTGGGTCTCCATCTGGGAGACCTGCTCGGTTAATGTGGCTATCTCCACGCGCTCCTCGAAAACACGGTCCTCAGTACTTACCAGCTCAGAACGCAATACATCGTTCTGCGCCATGCTGTTGCGGAGCATAAACCCCATATAGACCAGTATGCCAGCACCGATAATGATACAAACCGGGGCCAGGAAGGCGGATAAGCGAACGGCCTTGGGCAGATACATCTCGGGCAGAGCGTTGAAGTTCACCAGGGAAACGCTGCTTTCCCCTTTTTCCGGATAGATTTCCTTAAACGCCAGCCCGATATTGGTCATAAATTCGCTGGGGTTGAAGCTTTCCGGCGATTCCACCGGCGAGGGTAGTATCGACACCGGGCAGTTTAACTTGCCCGACAGCGACTGCCAGTTCTCCGGTGTCTGCGCCAGGTCACCGCAGACGAACATGGGCACCGTTGCGTCTAAGGGCTGTTCCTTATGGCTGGAGTTGTAGAAAGCCACGGTACGGTCGATTTCTTCCGTGATGGTAGGTAGTTTTTCCGCCAGCGATGCCGCCTCACCGGGCAGGGACAGAGTGCGGATCAGCTGAGGCAGCCTATCTACAATAACTATGATATCGAGACTATCCAGCCTGGTGTTTACAATTATAGCCCTGGGTACATTCAGGGGACGGCACAAAGACAGGGGGGCTAAATCCATAGTATATGGCTCAATACCCGATGTCTTTAGCGTATGGTATGAAGCGTCGGCTACATTGCGGGGAAAGGCGGCTAGGAAAACGCCTGTCTCCCCCACCTCCGACGGAATACGCTGGTAGGAAAGGTAGACCTCATCTAGAGGTACCGGTATCACCCTAGCCGCTTCCTGCTTAACCGCCTCGGGTATTATAGCTTCGGGCAGCTCGGGCAGGGAAATGATGCGGTAGAGTGAGTTGAGACCGCTTAAGCCAACGACGTACTTGCCCCCGGCTTCTTTTATCATGCCGAGTAGTTCTTTGATTTTTTCAGACACCTGAGCTTCATCAACAACTACCCCCTGGCTGACCAGGCCCGGCTCCAAATACAGGCTGGCCCATTTCTTGACCTTCCTGCCCTCAACCACCAACAGGTTAACCGTGTTATCATTTATAAACAGAGTTTTAATTCTTTTAGCCATCTTTATCACCTTGGAAATGTATAGATTAAGATTTGAATAGTAGCCTGCGGAGCTAGCTCTCTCCTAGCCGCATCAGTGTCCGCGCCTTCCAACTCTCCCGCTTCCGGAGGTCCGAGGTTTTCTATATTCACCAGCCTTATAGTGCCAATGTCAAACTCTCCGCTGGCGGCTACGAGGTGAATGAACGCAAGCATCTTGTCCACCGTATCGTTAGCATACTGCTCATAATCCCCCAATATCTTGGGTGGTAGCTCGTTATTCTGCACCCTTGCTTCAACAACGCCAACCGAATAGACAATATCAGTGCCTTCTAAAGCTTCGTCGTACGGCTCAAAAGCGGAAAGCTCCATTATCATCAGGTCGCAATCGTAGGCAAAACTGAAAAATACCTCGTCGTACTCAATGCTTTCCACTGACTTGGGATATTTTGCCTCGCTACTGCTAAGTGCCACTGTAGCTGTGGCCAGTTCACCCTCCCACTGAACGACCTGCCCTTCCAAATCCTCTCTCTCCGCGATAAGCTTGGGCAGGAGGCTTTGAGCCGAAGCCAGATTGTCATTTAAATCGGCTTGCTCCCCTACCTGCCCCATATAGAGAGTGAACAAGGCGGCAAAGCCGAGGACAAAAATACCAATACCTAAAACTAATAGGGCTGTTTTGCTTACTTTCATATGTCTAGTCCTTCCTTATATGTCTAGTCCTTCCTTAGTTGATTTCATAGCTCATGGTGCCTACTTCGAAATCCTCACCGCCGGTAACCAGTGTGCTGCACACCGAGAAGACCACGTAGTTCAGCATGATGCCATCGCAGCCAGAGCCGGAACCTACGGTCTCGATACGAATCTTGGCCTCGGTATCACCGGACTGGACGACCTGTGATAGCAAGGTGCCAGTACTGGTCTGGGTATAGGTATCAATGTCAACCCCGGAGATTTCCCCCGAGGGCTGGCCGTCTAGCTGTTCCGGAGTGAAGCCGGTGGCCGATGAATAGCCGTTAAAGACGTTTTTCCAGTAGTTGGGGTCGCTGGAGTTGCTATCTCCCAGATTACGCCACCAGGTATCTTGTTGCCCTTGAAACTTGGTATAATCGGGGGAAATCCAGTCGTCGCCCTCGGAGGCGAAGACGGTGAGCTTGGCATCCCTGTCCTCTTCCGGAGCCTCAAAGCCGAGTATGGTGAACTCCGCAGAGGCGCCATGTGTGCCCCAGAGGTAGGCAAGCTGGTCATAGAGATAAATCTGATGCCCTTCCACTTGGTCGCTGGCGTAGATGATTATCATCGACCAGCCGGCATTGGTCGCCTGTAACCAGAGGGGGCTAGAGGCGCAGGTATCAGCCGGGATGGCGTCTACCCCACCTACGGTGAACTTAGTCCCGTTGACATCAGTAGTTACCCCCGTAACCTCATCGGTAACATCGGCAAAGCAGGAGTACTCATAGCCGCCCGAACCGGAGGTAGGCAACACGTAATACCGGTCAGCCTGCACTGTTCCTACCGATGTTCCGCCAACGGCAAGCGTTGCTTCAGTATCAGCCCCGTTAGTCTTCCACCAGGCCGTCCAGTAGAGAAATGCCTTCTTTATTACGGCATCAGAGGGCGCAGCATCGGAATCTACGGTGGCATAGCTTTCATTAAAATAGGTGCCGCGGCAGTTGTATTCGCAGTTATAGTTGCAGGGGGGGCCGGGTTCAATAACCCAGTGACCATGATGGTGACCACCAACCCAGTACCTATACCAGCACTCCGTCATCAGGCTATTGCCAATAGCGATGTAATCTCCCTGCAGAGATGAGCTGGTGCCACCACCAGTTGAGGTATATTTGGGTGTGCCCCAGGCAATATAGACGTCATTGCTAGCGGTTTTACCTTCAGTAGCCGCTCCCCGGGGAGGGGCGGTGGCTACGGAGTGTATATGATAGAAGCCGACACCGCGGTCCCAGGCTATGCCTGCACCAATCTTTATCCAGGGGAAGAAGACTTCGGGTTCAGTTACGCCGGTTGGATATTGAAAATCGAAGGCCAGCCTTATGGTGGGCGGGTATTGCTCACCGGGGGTCATGCCGCCCCCGGAGGGGGGAGGCATTAAATCGGATAGGTCTTCAAACTTCTTGCCGGAGTAATTCCAGAGCAGAGCAGTGCCATCACGGTGGTCAGCTTCTTGTGGATTCTTGACCAGGGGCAGGATTTGTTTCATACGGTTCCTTATAGCGCCAGCCGGGTAGGCCATTTCACTCTGGCCAATTGGAACGCCGTTAATAGTCAGCGAACCGCTAACATATTCATATCCGGAGGGCAACCAGACCCCTATCCGGCTTAAACCGCAGTCAGCATCCTCGGTGATGAAATCAGCAATGTAGTTGGTGGGGTCGTCAGTGTTGAAGTAACCGGCTACCGTCACCTGGTCATTGACCTGGGGGGTGGGGTTATTCAGCCCTTCCAGAAGCCAGATGTAGGAAATAGTAAATTCGACCTGGTCGTCATTGATGTCGTCCGGCTTGCCTAGGCCGGAGTCATCGTCAGTCACTTCATAGGGAGGATTTAATACCCAGTTGGTGTCATCCGGCTCCCAGTCTGTATCCAGACTTTTCATACGCGCTTCACCCTGTAAATACCAAAGGGCGTCTTCTACCCCGGCATCGGCGGCATAGAAAAGCTTCATGCGCTCTTCATAGACATCTTTTCCCGTCTTTAGCCCCGTGCCGACATGGCTTAACATTGGGGCTATGATGAGGGCGCTGATGAGCATCATAACCATGACCATAATCAGCGTCTGGCCCTTCTCTCCCGATATTAGCCTGTTTAACCGTTTTTGTTTCATTTGTCTCCCTCTATCCTGGCTACTGCCAGCCTGGTCTTGGGACAACTTCATATAATCTGGTCTCATTTTGTTCTTCTGAGCCGCTACCCACAGTAACCGCTATCTGGAAAGTAAACTTACCATCGGTAAAGTCGCAGTAAGTCTCTGTCGGGTCCGTGTCGATATACCGGGCTATGCAGCCCCAATTACCGCTATCAACCTTACGATGTAGCTCCGTGCCTTCTATTTTGTACTGGACCGTGCTCGTTGTACCCTCCCAATCAGTCCAGGTTAAAACAAGGGGGAACCCGTCCGGGTCGGCGGTCGGCGTAACAACCCGCGCCTGCTGGACATCACTGCTGACTTGAAAGCCAGCCTCCTGTGCATGCCTGACTGCAATCATATGGTTGTTGGTGCGACCGCTGCTGGTAACCACTTGGAAAATAGTGGTGGTGATGGTTCCGGAAATAACAGCGCTGATGGTAAGAGCCATCACGAACTCAATCAGGGTAAAACCAGCCTGATTTTTGCCTATTGAACGTAATCTGCGAAATATCATCGTAATACCCTGTAATCCTCTAAGGTAAAGACCTCTACAGTATTGTGTACTACAATCACTGTTATACTCTGGATGCCATCATCCTGAACAAAGACACCCCCCGATTCACCATAGGGCTGACCTGTATCTGGGTCAAAAGGAACTGCACTAAGGACTACACTATAAGTGGCGGGAGCACTTGTCGTAACATAAACGGCATGCGAGGCTTCAGAATAATCAATATAATCCTGCCCCCTTACGTATTCCATCTGAGTACGGGCTATGCTTTCTGCCGTGGCCTGCTCATCAGCCATGGAAATCCCCCGGGAGCCGCTGGCTAGGGCGACGAAAAAGCCAGACGCTACTATGCCCAGTATCGCCAGAGACAGCACAACCTCGATGAGAGTGAAGCCTTTTTCTTTTTTCAGCAACCTTACCTTTTTCATCAACTTTGGCTCCTACATACTTACTTGCCCGTAGATGGAATACATGGCCGAAAGTAGAGATATGGCAATAAAGCCAATTACCACGGCGATAACAACAATCATGGCCGGTTGAATGAGGGCTACCGCCGAACTCGTCCTGTCATCAGCCTCGACCTCGTAGCTCTGAGCTACAGTAGTCAGGGTGTTGTCCAGGTTACCGGTTTCCTCACCAACACCGACCATCTGCACCATCAAGGGCAAGAAGAGTTTATTTTTTGCCATGGGCTTGGATAAGCCCTGGCCCCTGATTAATTCCTGCTGGACTTCGGTCATAGCCTCGACCATAACCTTGTTGCTACTGCCGTGAATCACCATCGACATAATCTCGGGTAATGGTAAGCCAACTTTGAATAGAAGCGCCATAGTCCGGCAAGCGCGGCCAAGCTCAGTGAGTATATTAATCCGACCTATTACCGGCATAGTTAGCATTAATTTGTCAAACTGATATTTGCCAGCCGGCGTCCGGATGTAAATGTAGCCTAGAATACCAGCTGTCACTACCGTCAGCAGGAGGAAAAGCCCGTAATCGATCAACCATGCTGACACGTCAATGAGCAGTTGCGTGGCAAACGGTAGCTCGACACCAAAAGCCGAGTACAGATCAATGAAGGTGGGCATTACGAAGGCGATAATTATGATTATCACTACAAGAGCCACCCCGGCAAGCATAAGAGGATAGCTGAGGGCGCTCTTGATCTTCTTTTCGGTGAGAGCGCTCCTTTCTATATAATCGGCCATCTGCCGCAGCACTATTTCCAGGTTACCGCCCTGCTCACCGGCGGATATTGTCCGGTGATACATTTCAGAGAAGGCCCGTGGATGCTTGCTCATGGCCGTGGATAACGAAGTGCCGCCGCGAATATCAGAGGCTACCTGGCCAAGTATCGTCTTGAAACCGCGATTGGTTATCTGGCCCTGCAACAGATCTAAAGAGGTAACAATATCAGTGCCGGATTCCAGCAGTAAAGCCAACTGGCGAGAAAACATTATTATCTCTCTCTGTTTTATCCGGGAAAAGCGCCCGCCCACGCTACCCGCATTTAGGAAGGGGGTTACCGTCTTAAGGTTTACCAGCTGGTAGCCACCATAATTAAGCAGGCTGGCTGCAGCTGCTTCGTCAGTAGCGGAAAGCTTGCCTTTGACCAGTTTTTTATCCGGTGTATAAGCTATATACTTAAAATCCATAATGCCTCCACAGACCGTTAATCTCCCGAATAGGCATTGCGCAGAACCTCGGAAGGAGTGGTTATGCCCCCCTTTACCTTGCGCATACCGTCTTTCATCATCGTTACCATGCCTTCTTTAATTGCCTGGGCACGAATCTCACTACTGTTCACCCGGTTGGTGATCATCGTCCTGATGGTATCGCTCAGAGCTAGAATCTCAAAGATTCCTACCCGACCTACATAACCGGTATAAGCACATGACTTGCAGCCGGTGCCGTAGACAAATTCAGTTACCTTCTCCCCCATTTCTTTTTCATAAGCCATCTGCTCCACCACCGGCGCCTCAATGGGATGGCCGCAATCGGGACAGACACGCCGTACCATCCGCTGGCCGATAACCCCGATAACCGCCGAGGCGATCAAGAAGGGCTCTACCTTCAGGTCAGTAAGGCGGGAGAGCACGCCCGGAGCATCACTGGAATGGACAGAGGATAACATCAGGTGACCGGTGAGGGCGGCTTGGACCGCTATGTTGGCAGTTTCCGCATCGCGTATCTCACCGACCATTATTATATCGGGGTCAAGACGAAGTATGCTCCTCAACCCGCTGGCAAAGGTAATGCCAGCCTGGTTATTGACCTGAATCTGGTTAATATCCTTAAACCGATATTCGGCCGGGTCTTCAATGGTAATTATGTTTCTGCCCAGGGAGTCTAGGGAGCTGATTGCGGCATATAAGGTTGTGGTCTTACCCGCTCCGGTAGGACCACTGGTCAAAAGCATGCCGTAGGGAACCTTGAGCATGGCTTCAAACTTTGCCTTGGTATCGGGTAACATGCCAAGCTCAGTTAGCCCTAAAGCCGCCACCGACTTGTCCAGAAGACGCAGCACCGCCATCTCGCCGGTAACCGTGGGCGTGGTGGCGACACGAATATCTATCTCTCTCCCTTTAGCCTTGACCGAAAACTGGCCGTCTTGAGCCCGATGACGGTCGGCAATGTTTAAATCGGAGAGAATCTTGATGCGGGAAAGGAGGGCTAAATGTATATTGAGCGGCAGCGACATGAGGTCCTGAAGGGTACCATCAATGCGGTAGCGCACCCTTAACCTGTCCTCTTCCGGCTCAATGTGAATATCAGAGGAACGGGCTTTGACCGCCTCCTCAATAATAAGATTGAGCGCCTGAGCCAGAGGAGCGTTAGTATCAGTATTAAAAGCCAGGCTCTCCGCAGATGCCTCATCAGGCACGTTAACGCGAGAAAGCTGTTTCTCAATCTCGCCATAGCCTTTGTAGTTGAAGTCGATAGCCTGCCGGACTTCATCGGCGCTGGCAGCTACCGGTTTAATCCTCATCCGACTCAGCGCCGAGAAAGCCTCCAGGGCAAAGATATCGGTGGGGTCGGCCATGACTACCTCTAGGGTATTGCCGGATACCGCCATCGGGATTGCCCCGTACCTTCTGGCCATCACCTCGGGAATCATCTGCAGGGCTTCCGGCTGAAGGCCTTGCATTAAACGTTTGCGCACCGATTCAGCGACTGGAGCCTCTTTCTTTTCTTCCTTGGCTGACTCCTGCGCCAGCGGAGTTACATTTTCCTCCAGAGAGGCTGGTTCCTGCACCAGTGGGGCTATCCTCTCCTCCAGAGAGGCTGGTTCTTGCACCAGCTGGGTTATCTTCTCTTCCAAAGAGGCTGGTTCTTGCACCGGTGGGGCTGGCTGCGCCGCCGGTGGGGCCGGCCTTTCTTCGGTAAGCACGGCCTGGGGAGATGGTTTGTGATTTAACTCAAATACCTTTATCCGCTGGTGCTCAGCAAATTGCTTGGCTTCAGGGCTGAGGCCAGGCGAGATAACAATGGCTTTCTCATCAATGCCTACCTCGTAAGCTTTGGTGTCAAATACGGAGACCTTCTCCAGGCTTACATCCTCTTCCCCGTCAATAAAATCTATGCCCAGGCTGTGACTGACCTGGTCGGTATTGGTATAGGCTAATACGTCAAAATTATATTCCAGCCCGGAGCGGCCGCGGATTTTTGCCTTTTCCTCGACGGTGTAGCCACGACTGATCAGGGAGTCCACCAGCTGCTCTTTGGTCTCAAATTTGACAGGATCCTGTGTCTGAGATGGCGGCGGCTGATGTGATTGCGGCGGCTTTATCTCTAGCATTGATTCCATCTGCTCTACACCAATGACCTTTATTCGCTGCTTCTGGGCTAACTGTTTTGCCTCCTGGCTGAGCTCAGGTATGGCAACGAGCACCCGGCCCTGGATGCCGGTATCGTAAGCTTTATTGGCAAAACTGAAGATATTAGCCACTTCTGCTTCCTTATCGCCGCCAGTGGTAATGCAGATGGCGATATTGTAAGTGGTGAAACCGTCATCCTTCTGAGCCAGCATATCAAAGGTATGCTCAATCCCAGACTTACCCGGCAGCTTGGCTCCTTCGGTTATTTCATAGCCCTGCTTTTCAAGGTATGCCCTGATCTGGGATTTTGCCTCTTCGTCCATGTTCACCTGACTCATGTCACCTCCACCATTCTTAGCCACTCCTGTCTCCATTACTTTTTCCACTCAAGATACCTTTTCCTTATCTTAATTGTTTGGAATTAACCGTGCGTAAAATTGGTGTTTAAATATAATTAAAATCAAGATTTTACCTCTGCCGGAATCCAGCCGTTGCGCATAGCCAGGGCTACGGCATGAGCCCTGTCATTGGCATTAAGCTTGCGCAGGATAGAACTGACGTGGTTTTTTATCGTCTGCTCGCTAATTTCCAGAATATGGGCAATCTGCTTGTTTGAGTTGCCCTGGGCAATGTAGTTTAGAATCTGGGTCTCCCGGTAGGTGAGGGGGGCGGTTACCGTCTCCATTATTTTCCCCGCCGAGACGATATCCCGAAATTGCCTTAAGACATGTTCGGCGACCACCGGCCTGGTGATAAGGCTGTCATTGATGGGGTATTCGCCGTGACAGGCCCGTTTTATAATGTTGACCAGGTCTTCGGTGGTAGTGTTCTTATTAAGGTAAGCTACGGCACCGGTCTTAATAACCTCAAATAGCTCATCGTCATTGGAGTTGGGGCTCAGCATAACTACCTTGCTGTTGGGATAGCGACGGGCAATCTTACGCCCCAGCTCCAGACCGCTTAAAGCCGGATAATTAATATCCAGAAGGACAACATCAGGAGATTCGGCTTCAATCAAATCTAGCGACTCATCACTGGGCGCACCTTCCAGCACCTTGAATCCGGCCTGTTCCGACAATGCCTGGCGTACGCCAGACCGAAAAAATGCCTGCTTATCAATTATCACTATCGTAATCTCGTTCATCCGGACACCCCTTCACCAGATTTATCCAAAATCTCATCGCCACCATTGTTATTCTGTTCGGCGAGGAAGATAGTCACATCCTCCTGCCGGAATCTCCGGTCACCCCGAGAGCCGATGCGATACGCCTTTATTACCCCCTGATTGCTCCACCGCCTTACCGTATTTATATGCACATTTAGAAGACGGGCTACATCGCTAGTCGTCAGCATAGGGTCAATACCGTTATGATTGCCGTTTGCCATAACTTGCTTCCTCTCTTGAACTATCTAAACCTCACCACTTACTACTGTAGATTATCTTACTTCCCGTAACAATCACCCAAAAGGGCTATTGGAGGGTAGTAATTAGTAATAGTACTTTTGAACTAGGCGAAAAGATGGGTAAATAAGTGAAAAATGTACCTTGTATAATAAGGGGGAATTAAGAGAGTAAGGACTTAAGACCCGGCGGCGTAACTAGCTACCGACGACGCCTTCTGTAAAACCAGAAGACAAGACCAGCCAGCATCAGGGCAATAAGGCCATAAAGGATATACCAGACCCCACCTGACATGGCTGTGCGGGAAAAGCCTACGTAGAACAGCCCCACCGATGACCATTCGCCCTCATTGGAGGCGCCGTCTACTGCCTTTACCCGCCAGTAGTAGGCTTTCTGACCGGCTGGTACCAGCTCCTCATCTCCGGTTAAAGTATATTCCGAGAAAGGTATGCCTTGCCTATCCACCGCCAGGGTGTTGAAATCAACATCCGAGGCAACCTGAAGGGTATAGCTCACCCCGCTGGGGTCGGTGACATCCCCCCAGTCAAAGCGTGCCTGTTCCTCAGCCGTGCCGGCAGCTTCCGGCAGTTGGGGCAGCGGCACCGGCGGCGCATCTGATTCCATAGTAAAAACGGCGTTTCCCATGGTGGCACCGCAAGTGGCTGTTATAACATGGCTCCCGGCAGCGCTGGGGGGAACGGTAAAGACAAAGTTGAAATTGCCGTTAGGGTCGGCGGTGGTGGTTTCCGTAGCGATAACCTCATCACCTTCATTATAAGTAATGGTAACCGTCGCCCCGCTTGCAAAGCCAGTACCATAAATAGTAAGCTCCATGCCGGCATGGCCGGGGGAGGCGGCACTGGTAACCGGTCCCAAGCGGATACCGCCCAGCACCACCAACTGGGCTTCAGCTTTATTGACATACCTGTCTGAGGCTACCACATTTATGGTAGTAGGGCTCTCATAGAGGGGGGCGCCAAAAACACAACTAAAACTGCCCTTAAGGTCAGTCTTAATATAATGCGGGTTAGTCTCAACTCTATTGCCATCGAGGGTGAGGGTGATGGTATACTCCGCTCTGAAACCGGCGCCGATAACCTTCACCTCTTTGCCCCCTTCCTGTTCGGCTGGAACCAGGGTTATCTTAGGCTCCACGGTGAACACCGCCTCGGACTCATTGCCCGACTCGTCAGCGACGGCTATGGTATGCTCACCCATAAGGCTATCGGGAATTATAACGGCGCAGGTAAAACTACCATCGCTATCGGTCATGATATCGCCGTCTGCTATGGCAATATCATCATCCTCATATTCAACAGCGATCGCCTGCTCCGGGCGGAAGTCGGCGCCGCTAATCTCAATCTCATCGCCCACCGAGCCTTCTTCCGGGGTCAGCCAGATTTCACCCTTGATGACGGTAAAGGTGGCGATAGCCTCTATCTCCTTGGTGTCAACACGAGCGGCATAAACATAATACTCGCCGCTGTGCACATCTTCTTCACGTTTGCCATCCTCCAGCCGGTCAGGCACCCGAAAACCAGAGGTACCGCTGGCCTTGTAGTAAGCCCTGACCTCGTCACCGATTTGATCGCCGATATCGGCTTCATCACTGGAAAAATAGATGCGCACCGTCACGATGAAATCAGAGACATCGACGTCAACGTAGTCTCCGATTTCGCCCTCATCGGGGCTAATGCTGACTGATGCCCCCGCTGCCGGCACGGCACCGACAACCAGTATTAACAGCAGGGCGATAGCCATGCTTGATGCCAGCAGACGACAAATTTTGCTGTATTTCATTCTAACCTCAATAATAGATTCCAAAGTGACTCCTGTCAATCACTCTTTTCTCCTACTCTACTATCAGTTGCCGGGGATTTATATCGGCTTTGGCTATGTGCTATACTGTGTTCAAGAGTAAAAGCGATGGGAAACAAGCTGGCTGCCTCCATCCAGCAGCAGGTGGAGCAGGCTATCATCATCCTTAAACGGGGGGGCATCGTTGCCTGTCCCACCGATACCGTCTACGGGGTGGGGGCCGCTATCAACATCGAGCGGGCGGTGGAGCGGGTCTATCAGATAAAGGGGCGACCGCACAGCCGGGCACTGCCCATACTGCTGGCCGATAAATCTGAGATAGCCGAGGTGGCTAAAGCAGTGCCACCGCTTGCCTGGCGCCTTGCCGATAGATTCCTGCCCGGTGCCCTGACCATAGTGCTGCCCAAGGCTGATTCAGTTTCCGATATTGTCACCGGCGGGCTTAAAACCATCGCCGTCCGCATTGCCGACCACCCCATTCCCATCGCTGTTGTCCGGGGG
>Ga0315549_1003802_pt1 | contig 13191 bp, 10 predicted proteins | sample SalMarSW160200MG_FD_203101 | JGI IMG/M metagenome (GOLD analysis project Ga0315549, IMG submission 203101) | Salt marsh sediment microbial communities from the Plum Island Ecosystem LTER, Massachusetts, United States - Salt Marsh Sediment SW1601-200 ... | reverse complement strand
TAAGTTCCGGAGTTTGTTCGGTGCAAAGAATGACATGTTCTCCATCTTTCTCCCCGATCGCAAAACCTTCCTTTTCTTTTTCCTCCAGCAGATAATCCTCTTCGCTCAACACATATTCTTTCCCATCTATTCTCAGTTTTGCACCCTTTATTTTCTCCGACGGTATTTTCTCAATCATGGATGCAATCTGTCCTGCCCTATCTTTGAACTTTGGCCCGAGGGAAGAATAATTTGGTTTAACTACACTTTCCGTAAATTGGTCGATGCTACCGGAGACTTTCAGCTCTTTGACATTTATTTCCTCTTTCAGTATGTTAGCCAGAGAGGATATATCCTCACTGGTTAGTATGGTAGCTACGGAGAGCGGGTATCTCAATTTTATCCCTTTCTTTGCACGCAGGGAATGTACTACCTCTGTCATCTCCCTCACCTTGTCCATTTTTCTTTCAAGACCATCATCTATTTTTTCTTCATTGCAGACCGGATAATCACAGAGGTGGACACTTTCGCCTCCATCCAAGCTGCGATATATTTTCTCGGATATGAAGGGGACAAATGGTGCAATGATTTTTGACAAGGTTATGAGAAGTTCATATATTGTCGAATATCCTGCAAGCTTATCTTGGGTTTCCTCCTCAAGCCAGAACCTCTTTCTGGAATTCCTGATATACCAGTTACTGATATCCCTAACGATAAATTCTTCTATCTCCCTGGCTGCCTTGTGCAACTCGAAATTTTCAATTTTTTCGGTTACGCTTTCGGTCAAATTGTTCAGCCTTGACAGAATCCATTTGTCGAGTAACCCCCTATCCTTAAATGCCACTTTCTTTGTATGGTAATCAAAACCATCGAGAGCGGAATATGTCAAATAAAACGAGTATGTATTCCAGACCGTCAGCAGAAATTTTCCCAGTGAATCCTTTACCACCTGTTCGTAAAAACGCTTCGGCGACCATGGAGCCGACGTAGATAGAAGGTACCATCTCATTGCATCTGCTCCTGTCCTGTCAAATATCGCCTTGGGCTCGATGTAATTCCTGGCTTTTTTAGACATCTTAACCCCGTCCTTGTCGAGGATGTGCCCAAGGGATAGTATTTCCTTGTACGACGTGTCATCAAAAGTGAGTGTGGAAACGGCAAGCAATGAATAAAACCATCCGCGGGTCTGGTCTATCGCCTCGCATATGAAATCTGCAGGGAAATTTTCCTCGAATTTTTTCTTATTTTCAAAAGGATAGTGCCATTGTGCAAAGAACGCAGAGCCCGAATCGTACCATGCATCTATGACCTCTGCTTCCCTTCTCATTTTTCCCCCACATTCGGGGCATTTGACATTCAATGTATCTACAAATGGCCGGTGAAGGTCATATTCATCCGGAAAATCTTCTGCCATACTCTTGAGTTCCTTGACACTCCCGATGCAGACTTCGTTTTCACATCTCTCGCATTTCCAGATTGGCAGGGGTGTTCCCCAGTACCTATTTCTGGAAAGGGACCAGTCTCTTACTTCCTCAATAAATTCTCCGAAACGACCATGTTTCAGGTAATTGGGATACCATGATATCTTTTCGTTGTTTTTTACGAGATTATCCCTTAACTTTGACATTTTTATAAACCATGATTCGATTGCATAATAAATCAGCGGGGAATTACACCGCCAACAAAACGGATACTGATGCGTATATTTCTGGACGGACATCAACAACCCTCTCTCCTTTAAATCTGCTATTATATCGTTATCTGCATCCTTTACGAATATGCCTGCCCACTTTTTCACCTCTGGCAGGAATGTTCCGTCCTGTTTTACCATCTGCACAACGGGAAGACCGTATTTCTCTCCTGCGTCATAATCCTCCTCGCCGAATGCTGGGGCAATATGGACTATGCCTGTCCCCTCGTCCATGGAAACGTAGTCTGCACCAATTACATACCAACAGTCTTTCTCCGGCTTTGCATAATCATAAAGGGGCTCATATCTCGTGCCGATTAACTCTTCTCCTTTCCATCCGTCCAGAACCCTATATTCTTTGTTCTTGAATAAATCGTCTGCCCTTTTCTCCGAAAGGATGAGTTTTTCTCCCCCGTATCCAATCTTGACGTACCATTCCTTGGGGTTGACAGCAAGTGCCACATTTGATATTAGTGTCCAAGGTGTGGTTGTCCATGCAAGGAAGTACTCGTCCTTTTCCTTTACCTTGAATTTTATGAAAATGGACGGGTCAGTAACCTCTTTGTATCCCTGTGCCACTTCATGAGACGAAAGAGTGGTACCACACCTCGGGCAGTACGGTGTGACTCTGTACCCCTTGGCCAGCAAACCTTTGTCCCATGCTTTTTTCAATGACCACCATACGGACTCGATATAATCATTTTTGAGAGTAATGTATGGATTTTCCATGTCAATCCAGAAGCCGACACGTTTTGTCATCTCCTTCCATGCTTCTTCATACCTGAAAACACTTTTTTTGCACTCTTCATTGAATTTTTTTATGCCATATCCTTCAATCTCCTGCTTGTTTTTCAATCCCAAGGACTTCTCAATCTCTATTTCAACGGGCAACCCGTGGGTGTCCCATCCTGCCTTCCTTTCTATATAGTATCCTTTCATTGTTTTGTAACGCAATATCAGGTCTTTCATTGTTCTAGTAAGTACATGACCCGGATGAGGGAGGCCATTCGCAGTGGGCGGCCCCTCGAGAAATACAAATTTTTTTCCGTTCTTCCTGAGTTCCAGTGATTTTTCGAATATATTGTTGTCTTCCCAGAAATTGATTATCTCCTGCTCAACTTTTGGGGGGTCATATCTCTCCTCCGTTGATAGTTTATCATTGCTCATTGTGGGATGATAAGGTGAAATAAGTTAAAATATTTTTGATAAGGTAAAGGCATGTCGATTTCTAAAATTTTGGGTGAAACAAATGATTTAAGAAAACAGGAGTAACGGAAGTTCTGGCCCTCTTGTAAAAAAGTGGAGCGGATTATGGCATAACACTGCCTGTAATTTGGGCTAAGTTTTATAAACAAAAACATCTTTCTTTATCAGCAAGGTGAGCTAATGGATAGAAAGGACAGGATTGTGGTTCTCGTTGGAGTTGTTGTTCTTGTGGTAGCTGTTATTGGTGTTATGTATCACGAAAAGGAGTATACCGCGGCTGAACAGACCGTGGAGAAATATGCATACAATGTCGACTGGGATGAGAAAACGATAAACCTGCATGACGAGGGTCATGTTGCCAAGGGTGAAATATCAAATTATACCTATTCTATAGACCATGACGGGTTGACACAGGTCAAATTCGAGCTGGAGTGGAGCGATGATTTATCTCGTGGCTTCATAATCCCGTGGAACTGGTCCGATACGATAGATATGACAATTTCTGCACCTGATAGTGCCGTAAAATTCGTGGGGTCGAATCCTGTAAGCGGCTCAGCCAGTCCCCTGGTAATCGAGGCAATGCTCGGGAATACTCCAAGCTCCATGCAGATAAATGCAAGCAACGAAACTGCAGTACGCGAAATTCTTGAGTCAGAATATATAAGTAAGGATGGAAAAGGGTCATGGATATCATATGTGGAGATAACAACAAAACCTTTCTTCTTTGACAGGGGAAATGACTTCACACTATACGTGAGCTATACCTATTACGAGCCGATAATTACAAAAGTCAAAACTAGCTGATTTTGTACCTCAAGAATGCGGCAATACCCCCTAGAGCATATAGTTTTTCCCCGCCCTCATGCACATCGCTTATTGTATATATTTTGGCCCCTGTATTCTCTGCCATTTCGAGTAGACTCTCGTTATCTCTTAACATTTTGGCCAGGATTATGATTTTTTCTGCAGCTCCCAGTTCAACGGCTTTAGTGACCTCTGCCTTCCCGTACGTTACAGGCCCGTCTTTTGATATCCCTTCAAGTAGTTTTTCCACAAGTCTTGATTCTCTTGCCAATGTTGACTCTTCGGCAACCTTTTCTATGGTTCCCCTGTTTATTGCCTCCTTCACACCCGTCATCCCGGCATGCCCCGTCCCTTCGATAATATAATTTTTTAACTTATTATTTTCTTTGGCAAACGAGGCAAAATTTTCTTTGGCAAAGCCGGGACCAATTATCACAATCGGGAGGTTAAACTCTTTAATCTTGGAAAGAATGTCATTGTAGTATCCATTGCTGGTGCTCTTGCTTTCGTAAAATTTCCCAGTGCGGCCTGAGTATATGTCCGCGACTTTCTCCACGCCATACTGGTGTATCACTGCTATGGTGGCAACATCATCATCCATCGAAAGGACGACAATTGAAGGTTGCTTGGCAGCTTTGACAGCTTCATCCAATCTCTTCAGATGATACTTCTTCCAGTCCTTTTTTATTTTTATATCGCTTCCCGTCTTAAGATTGAATGTGTGGTGCTTTCCCAAGTCTTGAGACCCCTCCTCAATAATTCCCTGCACTCTGAGCCGGTCTGAAAATTTCTGGAATGACACCTCTGTTACCCTTATCGCAAGGTACATGCCCTCCTTTTCCCCCTTTCCCTCTCTCTTCTTGTCATCGGGCTGCTTTCTTGTCCGGTAAGTAAAAGCAGATGCCAAATCACCTTCCTCAATCAGGTTGTAGAGATGCCAGCAGTCATCCGTATTCTGTATGAGCAATTTTATCTCCCCGTCCTTGAGATTTTTATGCAGTATCTTCATAGTCTCTCCTCCTTTATTGTTATGCCTCCGGGCGGCAGGATACGCTGGATTTCCTCTATGATGACATCAAATTTTTTTGCTAGATACCGTGCAGCCTCATTTTTATCCCTTTCACCATGCTCGATAACCACCCAGCGGTCAGCCCATTTTTTGACGGCTGGATGCGGTCCCCCCATGATTTTTTCATATCCTGATATGCCTATTTTTCCAATGGCCATCTCCACACCGCATTTAACATAGTTCCTTTTGCCTCTCACGACAAATGCTCCTTTCGGGAGATATTCACCTGATTCAGGAGTCTTGGATACCTGTTCCGGATTAACCCAGTAGACACTACCACTTGCAAACTGGTTCCATGCCTTTGAATATGAAAGGGCAAACTGGCATGCCTCATCAAGCGTTTTTTCCGATATTTTAAGCTCATTTCCCTCTGCATCCGCTGCCTTCACCACACATGACGGGGCGCCATGTATGTCTGCATGAACATATCTGTCGCCTGCCTTCAGGTATTTTTTCACGATTTTTTCATTTGAGGAGGCATTCTTCCCGCCGAGAACCAGGTTGCCGCCGGAGGAGATGAACCATCGGTAACTCTCAAACCAGAATCTTTTTGTTGGCCTCTTCTCCTCACTTCCGGTAACCTCTATTTTAAGTCCTTCCAGTTTTTGGATGGTTTTATCCATGGCTTTCTTTGCACCCTCTATTTTTTCTTTTGCTTTTTTATCAGTTCCATATTTTGCATTGGCATTCTGGGCAGCACTCTTTCTCACATCCAGGGATATTTCCAACTTTCTGCCCCCGTATGGGATTTCCAAAACCACATTTGGATAGGAATATCTTTTTACAAATTCCCCTGTAATCTTTGTATCTGTCCCTTTCTTCACTGTTTCGAGTATGTCCTCACACAGATTATAATTGGCATATATTGCATCCCCTTCTTCCTTTCTCCTTTCGGCTTCCGATGCAAACTTTTTTATCGCCTCCTTTTGCTGCTTTATCTGTCTGAGCAGCTTTTCTCTCTTCCCCACCGATAAACCCTCTCTTTTATCGGGAAAATTCCTGAAAAAGAATTCATCAAGGGCGGCATTGAAACTTTCAAATCTTTTTGTTTTATAACTATCGAGTCCTCTAATTGGAAACGGAATTACGTCAACATCTTCCTCTCCTGGTATATCTGTGACCATAATCGGTTCAAACCTTTTCTCCCTAAAAGAGTTTAGAATTGTTTCCATGGAATCATATAATTCCCTGACTTCTTTCTCACCAACTTCATTTGACGGCATGTTTTTGCTTATATGCGTTTCCTCGCATATTTCCTCACTCCATTTCCCGGGGATATTCACGTCCATCACTAGTGTTCTTATGATATCCTTGTCACTTTCTTTCAATATGCCAAAAAAAGATGGAAAATCCAAATAAAACGGATTTGCCCTCTCTGGGGGGAATAAATATCCCCTTCCAGGTCTTATCTCCCTATGTGACCAGGACTGAAATTTCATCGGCAATACTATCCTCTCTTCATCATCAACAAGAATGATATTACCATCTGAAAACATCTCGACAATAAGGCTGTAGGAATTGCTGAAAGTTATCACAACAACCCTGTCGATACCGTTCTGACTTATCGAACTTATCCTTTTATTGTTGAGATATTTTCTCAATGTCATGGCAAAGGTCGGAGGATGTTTATCCCCCGTTTTTCTGCGGGTGGTTAGAAACATCCATCTTCCATTTTTTATGAACAAGTTTTTGCTTCCTTCCTTTCTCAACCTTATGATTACTTCGTCATTTCTCTGATAAATCTTGCCTACCCATCCTTCCACCAACTCCTGCATCTCCGAGACAACTGTATATATGTCAAGACTGTCCATTCGTTCTTTCACACAGACAAATAAGGTCATCCCTTAAATTTTTTTACTAAAAATTCATACTATGGTATGGACAAACTTAATGAACTTGAAAAAAAAGTGTCGACTTTTGTAAAAGAAAGAGAATGGGTGAAATTTCATACTCCTAAGGATATAGCCGTATCGATTTCGATCGAAGCAGCCGAACTACTGGAAAATTTTCAATGGAGAGACAATGAAGAGATTGAAAATATGCTCAAAGATGCAGGATATTTTAGTAGTGTAGCGGAAGAAATGGCAGATGTGCTGATTTATCTTATTGCATTATCGAGCAGACTTGAAGTTGATCTGGCAGATATTGCCTTCAAAAAAATAAAGAAAAACGGGGAGAAGTATCCCATTGAGAGATTCAAAGGAAGAGCAAGGGCCCCTTCTTTTTAAAGAACCCCTTTCTTCATAAGAAAGTGATTTCATCCCCAAGAGCCTTTTCTTTTAAAAGAAAACTCTCGGGAAAAGAAACTTTGGGTGCAGTCCCTATTTCACTGCAAATTAAGTATCCATACCTTCTGTTCATCGCTTGCTGTGTTACCGTCTCTGTTATGAGCAATGACTTTTATCTCGTGTCTTCCGATGGAATGATCGTTCCAGAGCCATTCATAGGGAGCTTCAACGTCCTCATATTCCAGACTGCCGTCAATATAAAAGCCCACATTACCTATTTCACCATAGGATGCTGCTGCAGCCTCTATATCTATCTTTCCGATTATAATAACAGGAAGGAGAGGCATTATTTTTTTATCGAATATATAGAGACCTCCTTCGGGCTTTACAATCTCTATATTTAGCATGGATGGGGAATTGATAGTAAATTCATCAAATGAAGTGCCGTTGATGTACTTTGCCGAGTATGTAATTTCCATTTTTGAAAGAGAGATATTCAGAACACAATAATGGTACGCTTTCTTGCTGTTGTTAATAAAGCTTGCATTTTCTGGGTTGTATAAGGGTGCCCCAGCGCCTCCTGTGACAATGTATGTCACTCCTTCTATCGGTTCAGTCCGCTGGTAATAGTGATTGTGGGATTGAAATACAAGGTTAACATCATATCTCTTGAACAGCGGTTCCCATATTGCCCTTACATCAAAACGCGGGTTATGTCCTCCGCTACAGTATATCGGTTCATGAAAGCAGACGATTTTGAATGGCTTGGTAGTTGATGATAAATCATTCTTAAGCCATTTGTATTGGGCCGAGTTCACGCCCCAAGGTGCATAATTATCCAGCACTATGAAATGACATGAACCATAATCAAAACTGTACCACATTTCATTGTTCGGAAGCGAAAATATCTGGTAGTAACGGCTGCCATTTAGTTCATGATTGCCAAGCACTCCGAACAATGTTGAGTTTTGCATCAATGGCATCGTCAATTCAAGCCATTTATTCCACTGCTCCTGACTTGTCCCATCTCCGACCATATCTCCCCCATGTATGACAAAGTTGGGGGACTCAGCATTGACTGCATTTGCTACCTCCTTTGCATGCATCCAGTTATCCCATGCCCCCCGGCTGTCGCCGAATATTACGCATTTGAATTGCTTGGTGATAAGGCAATTGGAGGCAAGCTCGAATTCAAAATCGTTGCTTTTTTCCTCATCTGATATCACCCTGTAATGTCCAGAGGTGAAGGGGGGAGATATCGTTATTTCATGGTGATAGCTGCTGGAAGATTCGCATATATAATATCCATAACTTGAATTTTCTCCGTACTCCACACTGTTATTATCAGTCTGAGTGCTTGTTTCCCATACAACCGTTATACTATCATAAGTGGCGTTCTGGGTGTACGGTCCCACTACTATCTCCGACTGTATGGTTGCAAATCCGGGCGATGAGAAAGTAATTCCTATGAATAGCAACAGTGTGCCCAAGGCCATATATTTTTCCCTTAAAGTCCACATATTTTGTCTTACAATATGCAACGTATACAATGTGTAGAGATTTATAACCTTTGAGGGGATCAGTACTCCGAATGTAAGATTTTATTCGCCATTCGTGTAAGGATGCACCAGTCGCCATTTACACTCTTTTTTGTTACTTTCCGAAGTACTAGGGATAAAAAATTATCATTTCGGGTTTGAGTGCGGCATAGCAAGAATAAAAGAATTTAGCGGGTGGCAGTCATAATAAAACATTTTATGCTATGCTCCGTTAAAGGAACATGGAATGGCGCCTCATCGATGATGTTCCTGTGGACGAAGGAGTAATAGAGCTGGTCAGGGAACAGGGGATAGAAGAGTTATATCCTCCGCAAACAGAAGCTTTGCCCTCCGTTCTGAATGGAAATAACGTTGTGCTTTCCGTTCCGACTGCAAGCGGCAAAAGTCTGGTGGCATATCTGGCGATTCTGGATGCTGCAATAAAAGGAAAAAAGAGCATTTACATCGTTCCTTTGAGGGCACTTGCCACGGAAAAATGGGAGGACATGCAGCCGTTCAGAAAGCTCGGTATAAAAGTGGGCATTTCCACGGGAGACCTTGAAAACAAAGGTTCCCATCTCGCAAAAAACGACATCGTCATATGCACATCGGAGAAAGCGGATTCGCTGCTACGCCACGGGGCCGGATGGGTGAACGAGGTGGAAATTGTTGTTGCCGATGAGATACACTTGATAAACGACCCTTCAAGAGGACCGACACTTGAGATGGTGCTCTCTAGGCTTCGTCTCATGAATCCGGAACTGCAGGTAATAGCCCTCTCTGCCACAATTCAGAATGCTGGGGATATCGCAGAGTGGCTGGATGCAGACCTCGTTCAATCGGAATGGAGACCCGTGCCCCTGAAAGAAGGGGTGCTCTACAAGGATAAAATCTATTTTCTGGATGAGAGCACGAAGGAAATTGGAGGCGACGGAAAAGCGGGAAGCCTTGTTATTGACATCCTGCGGGAGAAAGGTCAGGCTCTGGTATTCGTAAACAGCCGTCGCTCAGCCCAGAGATTTGCCGAAACGCTGAAGGAGAGTATCGCTCATTTCGTAGGGGAAGAAAAGAGGGAGCTCGGAAAAGCCAAGAAATCCGTTCTTTCAGGAGGGGAGAAAAACATCATTTCTGAAAAACTTGCCGAATGTATAGGGAACGGCGTTGCGTTCCATCATGCGGGACTCAGCAACAGCAACAGGAAGATAGTGGAAGATTATTTCAGGAAAGGCATCATAAAATGTATCGTTGCCACACCGACACTTGCCGCCGGCGTGAACACGCCTGCAAGAAGGGTGATTATAAAGGATGTATGGAGATACTCGCAGATCGAAGGTCGCATGGTGCCAATTCCAATCATGGAGGTGAAGCAGGCGATGGGAAGGGCGGGACGACCCGGATATGATACGGTAGGAGAGGCTGTACTGGTGGCAAAAAATGACAGGGAAAGGGAAAGACTGATGTACGATTATTTGACGGCAGAGGCAGAACCCATCTATTCAAAACTCGGGAGCGAGCCGGCACTGAGAATTCATATTCTTGCATTGATAGCGACCAATTTTGCCGTAACATGGAAAGAGATTATTGATTTTCTTGGAAAAACGTTTTATGCACATCAAATGGGAACACTGCCCGAAGACAAAATAGATGGAATTATTTCATTTCTTGAGGAAAGCGGATTTGCAGTGAAGGAAAGTATATTGAGGGCAACCCCCTTTGGAGTGAAAACATCGAGCCTATACATAGACCCACTTTCAGCCCTAAAAATGAGGGAAGCACTGGAAGTGAGGGGCGGTACAATGGATGACAAAGAAGAATTTTCATATCTGCATACCATTTCCTCGACCCCGGACATGAGATGCATCTACGTATCAAAGAAGGATGACTGGATTGAGGAGAAGATAGAGGCAGAAAAATTTTTGATAGAACCTCCTCTCGTATTTTCCCCCGATTATGAATGGTTTATGGCAGAGGTGAAGACTGCCAGCCTGCTCGAGGCATGGATAAATGAGGTCAGCGAAGACGAAATCATAAAGAAATATCAGGTGGGGCCGGGGGACATTCACAATAAGGTCGAGACTGCCGAGTGGCTTCTCCATGCAATGCAGGAACTGGCAAGAATATTCAACTTCGATGTTGTCCCTATGCTGACAAAACTTATCATGCGCATGAGATACGGGTGCAGAAATGAGTTGCTGAACCTTGTGCAGCTTCGTGGAATAGGAAGGGTCAGGGCAAGGGCATTGTACAAGGCAGGGTTCAAGAGCGTAAATGATTTAAGGAAAGTGAACATTGAAACCGTTGCGAGAGTGCCCCATATAGGAAAAGGTATTGCAAGAAATATAAAAGAGCAGATTGAGTAAAATGAATATCGAAATCATCGGATGCACAGGGGAAATAAATGACCGGGAAGAGTTGATAGGTAAACTAAGGTCTTTTGGGAAAGAAAGCGGAGTAGCCTGCCAAATGATGGATGCAGAGGTGGTATATGGCAGGGAGCATATTATCTCCGCTGTTGAGCATGCGGTCAGGGCGTTCAAAAAAAGAACGAACTCGTGCAAAACGCTTGATATGGAAATTTTGCTCTATGCCTCGGGAAAAAGACAGATAGATGATGCTCTCAAGCTCATGGGCATAAAGAATGGAAATATGTTCGCCTTTGTATCAGCCGGAGGAACAGGAATAGTAGGTTATAACGGAAGCGCAGAAAGCAAAGGATTTATAGGAAGTCTGGGACTGAAAATTGATTATGATGTCATAAATGGCAATGAGATAACACTCAAAAAATTTGGAATAGACAAACAGGAACTGGATGCAGTCGATAAATCTATGTATGGAGATATGATTCTCGAAAAGGTGGCAATGGTGGATATAATAAAATAAAACAAAAAGCCCGGATGGGGTAGCTTGGATATCCTAGAGCCCTGCGGAGGCTCAGACTCGGGTTCAAATCCCGACCCGGGCGTAATTTTACCAGTAAAAAATATGGTCGGTTGCAAATTTTAGGATTTGGATATTTTTTAAAAGGATAAGTGAATAAAGCTTGAGATGAACATCTTGTTTTAACATTTTATCTGTCTTTTATTTAAAATTTAAAAAAACAAATTTTTGAGAAGTTATCACCTACTATTCGTTTACTCTATTGCATACTAATATTGTTGTTTTGCATAATATTCGTTTACGATTCGTATACCATGTCGTTTACGAATGTCGTTTACGACTGAAATTGTACACGTTTTCACGTACAATTATTCAATGTATTACAATACTATAATTTTGCTAGATTATGCGTGATTCTGCGTCAATTCAGCATAAAATAGCTATTAAAAAGTAGGATAACTATTGCTTAACACTAACATCACAGTAACATAAGATTTATGCAAAAGCATATTCCATTAACACTAACATCACAGTAACATAAGATTTATGCAAAAGCATATTCCATTAACACTAACATCACAGTAACATAAGATTTATGCAAAAGCATATTCCATTAACACTAACATTATGTTGTGACTTATCCTTCTAAATTGTCATCCTTTAAAATCCGGCTTTCATATCTCAATGCTGACAGGTTTTTAGGATGTGCTGAATGAAGAGGATGTCTTGGTTGCAAATAGGGGTTATAAGACATTTCTTGCCTCTTTTAAGGTAGATAAATATAGGAAGGTAAAGGAAAGAGAGAGTAGGGTTAGGGGGTTGAATATCCAGACCCATTGCTCATCGGTTGCAGTGTCACAAATTCTCTACTTTCTTCTCTTCAACCACAGCACAGCACCCATAGCCGCAAGCAAGGCAACCATCTCAAAGCCCAGAATTCCACCGCCACCACCTTTTTCGTTATTCACTTTCACCATTATTGAATCTATGTTGTTATATTCCTGTCCGTCATATATCTAACTAAAAATTTTATCCAGATTTTTGGATAAAATACTTGATTTCTCAAAATTTTTATAAAATATACCAGTACGAACGGCCATTAAATCGACGATAATATTCCCGATATAATCCACGAAATTTTTGCGTATTTGCCATAATTTGTCGGGCTTGGCAAAAAAGCAATACCTGAAAGGGTCTTTATCTCTTGGGGCCGAGTGCCCCCATTATTTCTTACAAATCAAAATAAAAGGGTGTGTAACCTTTTTCGAATAGAGACCAATATATTTGTATATCTTCCCCCTTAAAATGATTTAAGTATTCCAAAATCAGATGTTTCTTGGCATATATATCTGTTATACTATAACTTCGCCATTTAAACTTCTTCAATATCTCCTGTGTCATTAACAAAATAACATTTAATTCCAATTTTTTTTCTTAATCTCATCTCAGCGAGAAATCCCCAACCTTTAGGTAGGGGATGAATCGCGTGCACGTTTTTTTAGCAAGGCTTTTCAGATAATATTTGTTTTGAATTTTGGACAGGCGCACCCGCTAAAGCGGGTGCAACAGCACCTGTCCAGAGTGCGAAAAAATGAAATTGATTAGCGGAAGCCATCGAATTGGGCAAAGTGTCTATCACTTTGAATGGTGCCCCAAGTGCAGGTACCATATATTAGACCTTTTGCATAATTAGAATTTTTTTGCTATTCTATTCTAACTGCATCCATTTTTTTGATTTTCAGCCAACGAATGTTGTTGAATCAAATCCTTCTCGGTGCATCGATTTGAAGTTCACCAGTC
>Ga0315549_1003798_pt1 | contig 13208 bp, 14 predicted proteins | sample SalMarSW160200MG_FD_203101 | JGI IMG/M metagenome (GOLD analysis project Ga0315549, IMG submission 203101) | Salt marsh sediment microbial communities from the Plum Island Ecosystem LTER, Massachusetts, United States - Salt Marsh Sediment SW1601-200 ... | reverse complement strand
ATAGACCTTGTCCATTCGTAGCATTCCTTTCCTCCGGTAACTACTGATTTAACAATAGATTACCGGACTTCAAGGAGTGGCTCAATTTCTGAGCGGTGAATGGCTCAATTTCTCGGCGGTGCGTCCATAGCTTCTTTCAAAGGGACATTAGATGATGAAAGCCATGCACCTGGTGTCCTGCTACTCATATAAGCGTCATAAAACCTAAAGCGCCCCTCTTCCTTTACCAGGATATCATGGGATTTCACAAAGTCATTATAGGTCCAATCTTTACTCATAATTACACTCCTGTGAGTTTCTAGTGTTTAGAAGCGTTCTGGGGTCGGTCCTTTACGTCATTGAATTCTAGATTTTGTGACCGTATATTGGAAAATAGAGAACAGGTGGTATCCTTTTCCAGTCCTCAACAGTCAGTTCACCCACTCTTGTCACTAACCAGCGAGGGCAATTTCCTATGCTAGGTAACACGTCATTAGCGTGTGGCGGGATACCAGATGCCGAAATTCTATCTATTTGCTGCTGACTCGCATCGTCCATGAGTATCCAATCTAACTTAGCTGGACCGCTATAAGACAGTAGATTGTCCAGCTTGTCCACCCCTCCGGCTTTGTCCACGAGATTGCTACGATGCTTGGCGTCATGTCCTGGTAGATATTCCCCCCATAGAGGGTTTCCACCACATCCACATTTGCACTTCCCTGTTTCTGCATTCATAATTGACCCCCCCCGTATCATCTTTTCATAGTCTTTAGCGCGGGCCATTATTCTACGTCAAACGGAAGGAAGAAACAAGGAGACCCTGCCTCCACCTGAAACAATGCTGTGTTTTGTTTAGGATGATTCCCTTTTACTTTGATAATCAAGCGACAAATAGAGAAAGAAGTTTTCAAAGGTCTCGCAGGCATTTTCACAATAAGTCTTGTTCAATTCAAGAACACCCTCTGAATCATCCTCTGACATAAGTCCGGCGCTCTTTGCATACTCTAACAATTTTACCTTACCTCTATATTGATCGATGACCCCATTGTTATGAACGATGCAATTTCGAACCATGAAAAAATTCCCGAATTTGCTGGTGTAGTCTTTTTCATCCTCTAATTTCAAACCTATCTCTTTCATCAATTTGATTGTTTTTTCTACTACATTTCCCGGCACATTGTCCCAACGCAATTTTGTCTTACCAAAATGGTTCATGGACTCGAATACGAGCTTGATACTGCTTTCAAATAGTGAGCAAGCCATTATCATGATTGAATATAGCAAGAGCCGAGGAAAGGTGTTGCCATGCTTGCTCAGGTCCTCTAAATAGACATCAAAATAATCATCTTGGTACAAATCGTCTAATATTACTTTAGGGAAGTCTTTCTGCTGTTTGCTGTGAAAGTCAACTAACTCAGAATACTCCTTGGCAACATTTTCAGCACTTGAGTAAAGGAATTCTTTCAAGGTTTTGAATTCACTTTCTGCGTAGTCAAATACTAGGCCGTCATATTGAAATATCGCGTCGTACATGAATTATTCCATGAATAGAAAATTACAATAGTAGTTCAGTGGCTTTACTGGGGATCTAGTCTTCCTGTGAGATCGATTATATGTCTAATAGTAGAAAGAAACAAGGAGAGTCTAACTCTGCCTGAATACATACTCAGGTTCATAGAAGCTCACTTACCACTCGACAAACATCGGGATGTCCTGAAAGAATCGCTGTGGCTTTGACAGACTCGACAGTTCGGACTGATTGACTTTCTTTAGCTGATGTGTTAGATTAGTATTATCAGTCACATCAGTCACATCAGTTTCAAAGGAGGAAGGCTTGGCAAGAGTTCAAGTAATAAATGAAGTATCTAAGGGGAGAAGGGGGAACTGGGTACTTTGTCTACAGTGGTGTAGGTATCTCTATGATGACGGGAAGATGGAGCAAGGTTATCGTTTCATCTGGAGGAGACCGAATGGAAAACTTCAGCCTGCGAGGGGACAAGCGAGAATACCTTCTCTCGACTGGGTTGAAGAGTTGATGGCTAAAGCTAAGAAGGCTGGTTGGGACGCGCATGTCGGAGATTAATACTCATCTTGAAGAAGGTCGTGCTAGTACATCCACCACCCGTTATGCACTCCACCCGTTTCCAGCTCGCATGGCTCCTGAAATTATTGTGAAGGCAATCGACTCAGTCCCAAAAGGGTCTACAGTATTGGACACCATGTGCGGTTCGGGGACTGTCTTAAGGGAATCCGTACGATATGGGCACAGGGCGATTGGCTTTGACGTAGATCCCCTTGCTGTATTGATATCAAGAGTCGCAACTAGGCGTCTTGACCTTAACCTACTGGTGCAGAAGGCTGACCATGTAGCGAATCTGGCGGCGTCCATAAACAAGGACGCCCTCTATCTTCCCTGGATAGATAGTGACGATGAAACTCGGAAGTTTACTGAGTTCTGGTTTGGTTCCGAGCAGCGGGATAGTCTGAGAGCTATTTCCTGGCTAGTTTCCCGTATTCATGGCCCAATTGGTGATGCTTTGAGGTTAGCCATTAGCAAGACTATCATAACAAAAGAGCCTCGCGCATCCCTTGCTCGAGACACTTCTCATAGTCGTCCCCACCGGGTGGCACTGACCAGCCTATACGATGTTGGTCAGGGATTCCGGAAGGCAGTGACAGATATTGCAAATAAGCTCGCTCAAGATGAATTAATCGGCCCAGCCGAGGTCAGAAGAGCAGACGCACGTAAGCTGCCATCTTGGCTAACCGACCAAGCGCACTTAGTAGTGACATCGCCACCCTACGGTAATGCTATTGATTACCTCCGGGGACACAGGCTAGCTCTTGTATGGTTGGGATACAATATTCCGCGAATCAAGGCAATTAAAGCTACCAACATCGGCCGACAGACTGGGACTTCTCGTAAGAGGTGCCCGTATGTATCTGAGCTTACTCGCCAACTAGGTCGATTTGGAGAATTCCAACCGGCCACACAGCGCAGGCTTTCCCTTTTTGTCCAAGACATATATTCAGTTTTGCAGGAGATTCACCGCTCGCTACTCCCTCATGGCCACGCCATACTCGTTGTTGGGAACTCTTTGATTGATGGTGGGTTCGTAGACAACGCTAGAATGATTGCTGCAGCGAGTGAACGGGTCGGGCTAAGGGAGATTGCTCGTTACGCCCGCGAGATACCGTGGAATCACAGGTACCTTCCTCCTCCCCAACCCGGATGTAACTCAGCCCTTGGAAAAAGAATGAAAGAGGAAGTCGTTTTGACCTTTGAAAAGACGGAGCAATGAAGAGGAGAGTATGCCATGAACGGCATAGAACGGGAGGAATATGCCCGTCAACTTCATGCACGGCTACTTCAGCTAGACCCAGTAGCGCCAGCTGAGTTTGCCGAAGCCTTTCTAGATGAGCTTGTACGGCGACTCAGGGCTAAAGCAGGCTCTGGTTATGAAGAGGCTCTCCTGCACGATGCTGCTACAGATGCTCTGATTGATTATGTCCAACACCCGTCTAAATTTAATCCCCGCAAGTCAGCTCTACTCACCTACCTTACAATGGCAGCGTATCGCGACCTACTCAACATGGTTACTAAAGAACGACGCAGGCGACGTCGTGAGGTGCCACTACAAGTTGTCGAAGAAACCTTAAGTGAACGGAATAATATAATAGAACCTGAGGATCAAGTGCTTAATGGTATGACAGCAGCTAAGAGAACAGAACTTCTGCGTATGGTTGCTGAGACGTTCCCGGATTCTCGTGATCGTGCGCTTTTGGAACTCATGATGAATAGCGAGCGGAGAACCACCGTATTCAGCGAAGTATTGGGAATTCAGACTCTGACGCCCGATGAGCAAAGGAAGATAGTTAAACGGCACAAAGACAGAATCACTAAACGCTTACAGCGCCTTGGAGGCAAAATCCATGGAAAGCAATGAAACTTCACGTCTCCTGCGATATGCAGCTAGAAAGGCTGCTCAAAATCGCTTCTTCTTAGCAGAATACCTTAACGAATTTAACATCATTCGTGGAATGACGGAGGAAGAACTGGCGCAGTTCCTCGGATGTAGCCTAGGGCTGCTACCAAAACTAGCACTGTGCCGTCGACCCGATCCCGATTCTCCAAGGTTTCGCTCGGATGTGGAACGGATAGCAACAGCCTTTGATATACAGCCGGGGCGTCTAGTTCAATTAATAAGAGAAGTGGATACCCTAAAGGCGCTAGCAGACGCAAGGGCAAAAAGACAAGAAGTACCCGACGGTCTCCTGGCAGTAGCTCGCGACGATGAGGACAGTCATCCTGGACATAGGGAGACTGATGAGTCTTCTGAAGAGGAGGAAGAAAAGACATAGTATGCGCCGCAAGCGATACAAACTTATTGCCGACGAATTCTGGGCGGCTGCAGGAGGTCGTGAGCAATTCCCATGCCAGTTGGAATCCTCTGTCCTCTGGGCGCTTCCTGTGGCCGTGATAAAACTTCCACGCCTGTGGGTCTCTGACGTGGAAGCTTGGCTTACGGATAAGGGCGTTCAGTTCCGGTTTGAAACTGCAAACCGTCCCTTACACGGTAGTCTCCTTGCCTACCGAGGGCGAGGATGCGTTCTTTTAAACGGAGCCGATAGTGAGTCCGAATTGCGGTATTCGCTAGCCCACGAGACAGCACATTTTCTTCTGAACTACTTACGTCCACGGCGAAAAGCAGAAAGTCTTCTAGGCCCCGCGATTTTAGAGGTCTTTGATGGTCTGAGAGTCGCTACCATCCGCGAAAGGGTACACGGTATCCTGGGTCGCGTACCAATTGGCTTCCATGTCCACTTAATGGAACGAAGTACGGATGGCATGGTGAATCATGGATCTCTTATGGAGGTCGAGGACAGTGCCGACCTCTTAGCACTTGAGATTATTTCTCCAGAAGAAGAGGTCCGTCGTCATGTATCAGGGGTCTTTAGCCAAGCGCAACACAGAAAACCAGTTGAAATTGCTACAGGGCTTCTTCTAGAAGAATTTGGACTTCCTTCCGGTGTGGCCGAGGGTTATGCCCAGTATCTCTACCCTCCAGTACGTGCTTCTTCGGTGCGAGAATGGCTGCGCCAACGGGAACAATGATGCTGTCGAACTTTCTTTATTGAGTAGGAATAATTATATAGAAGGCAGTAGCAAATTGTCATACGGCAGTAAGGCCGAAAACCAAGGCTAATGAGGAAAGAGATTATGGAACATTCTGAGAGTGCTGAAAATAATGAGCTGGCCGCGGCATCACAGCCGTTGGATATGAGAGAGCAATCAGAGACGATTCTCCCTAGTGAATATGCCTCTGCTTACGGAGAGGAGTTGTCCAATACCCTGAACCTCGACACTTGGCACACCAGTGATGACCTTGCAGGACTGTACGAGCGGCTGGAAGAAGAAATCAGAGAGGCAGTACACCGTGAAGACGAGATGCGTGCTCGCATCCGACAGGTCGTGTTTCCACAATTGCGAAATCGAGTTGGGGCACCGCCTAACTCGGGCGTTTACCAGAGTACGGTGGAACAAATTGAGCGAGTTCATTGCGGATATCTCTTCAATGGACAGGTTGAGGCCTGTGATGGTAACAGTATTCCTCATGATACACTTCCCTTGACAATTGTTCAGATAGGAGTCTCACTTGTATCCTATCAAGGAAATCAGGGCGCGTGGGTGCATCGCCTTTTCAGGCGAGACCTCCGTGTGGGCGGTGGCGATCCGGTTGATGATACCTTGAACCTCTTAGAACATCGTCGTCATCGAGGTGGATATGACCAAGAAAGCTCTAGAGACCGATTGACTAGTTTGGGAAGGCGGGGCATCATGGCATATGCTGAGCGTGCAGTGCTTTTGAGGCGTTCCAGCGCGCCATGGAGGATGGGACATGGCAACCCGGCTCCATACGAGCTCTTAACTGGTTCAGGCATGGTGGAACTGGTTGACCGTGGTCTTGATATACTAAACGAGCTTATTCTAAACCATGAGCGATTCATTTTCGTGCCTAGTGCTCCGTCGGATCGTACGCTTCTGACTATAGGTAATGCGTTGCGACCACTGGAATATGCCATCATAGACACTCTTGAGGATAATCTCGCGCGAGTAGCGGCAGGTCACTATCGCGGACCTTGGATGCGAGTGAAGACCAAAGTTGAGCAATTTGTTAGAGAAGCCGGCCCAAAAGTTGTGGTAGGTGTATTTCGGGCTACACCGATAGGTCCTGCTAACATGTTCTATGCCCACGTAGACCACGCCCACGAAGCTGCTCATATAGCTATAGCTGACAGCGCTCTTCAGGAGCACAGGGGATTCCCTATGCTCATCACACTGGCAGATACCATGTGTGGCGTAGTTTTCGGTACCGAATCATTGGTTCCTCAGGTACAAGTAGCTTATGGTGAGGCCGGGGCACCTTTTAGATACCAGACAGAACGACAAACGCGTCATTAGAGGCCGACAACAGGAGGACACTATGGATAACACTCAAGCAGAAAAGGAAACTGAGATAGAGGAGGTCTTAGCTGTCCCAGACACAGCACTGGAATCCATGACTCAAGAAATCCAAGCGGCCGGTGGCGAATGGACCGGCAACGCAGATGATGAAGGGGCCATTGGTTGGACATCATTCGATTCTTCGTCAAGTGATGATGGCACGGTTACAGTATTGCTACCGAAAGAAACAATTCTGGAACTCCCTCATCAATCTCTGGTTAGAATAAAAAGCCGCCCGGATCACCGATCATATCTGGGTGTCGTTGTTCGAGGGCCCTTTGCAGAGCCTGACGGACTCCGTTCAGACGCCCCCGTCGTTGTCACTGCAACTGTCCGAGGTCGAGGTAACATACTCATGTCCAACTACCACGGCCGTTTACAGATCGAATTAGTCGGAGAAGAATTGCAGGATGGGGGAGTCGTGCCACCCAGACGCCGGCCTCTTCCTAATAGCCCGGTTTTCGTTCTCAGTCCAGAGGAGACGACAGATGTGCTCCGTACTGGTGGAGAAGTACGTATTGGAGTAGCCGAAAGCCGCGATGACCTGCAAGTGGGCGTTCCCATCAAGAAATCGGTGTTTCCACGTCATCTGGGCATATTGGGAACGACAGGGGGAGGGAAATCAACGACAGTTTGCGGTTTCATATTCCAGCTCCAAAATGCTGGAGCGGCGGTAATCCTTCTGGATACAGAAGGAGAGTACACGGCTATCCACCAGCCGACAGAAGATCCTGCCATGGTCCAGGCTCTCGGTCGCCGCGGGTTATCTCCCGCCGGTGTAGAAAACACACATATTTACCATCTGGTTGGTCGCGAGACGGCTAACCCTGCTCATCCATCGCAGCATTCCTTTTCCCTTAGTTTCTCTGAGTTGTCACCTTATGCGGTTATCGAGATTCTCGACCTGAACGACGCACAACAGGAGCGCTGTCTGAAGGCTTACGATGCCACGAAGCTTACCATGGACAAATTGGGAATCTTCCCTTCTAACTCTGAAGAAAGAAACCAACTCCTGGAACTAGACGAACTAGAAGCCGGCTACCCACGCATGACGCTTAGCCACCTATATGATATGGTGAATATCATTGCCAGTCTTAAAGATAACGATACATTTCCTTTTGTTGAAACACCTGCATTCTATCAGAATGAAAAGGATATTCGCCAAATCATTAGTCGGATCCAAGCACCAGGTAATATAGCGAGTTGGCGGACGCTTCAAGGTAGACTTGGACGTATCAAGCGTCTTGGGCTCTTCGATACTCCCCAAACATCCTCACTTAACTACTCAGAAATGCTAAAGCCTGGTCAGGTATCAATCATAGACCTAAGCGACACAGACTCACCCCAGATAAATAATCTAGTAATAGCGCAACTGCTTCGCGGCGTCCAGAATCGGCAGGACGAATGCTACAAGGAATCGCTTGAAAAAAGAGAGGTGCCATTACAAACCGTGGTTTTCGTTGAAGAAGCCCACGAGTTTCTTTCTCGAGAACGAATCAAGAACATGCAGGTGCTTTTTCAACAGGTCGCGCGCATCGCTAGACGTGGCCGCAAGCGGTGGTTGGGATTAGTATTTATTACCCAGCTCCCGCAACATCTACCAGACGAGGTCTTAGGATTAATTAACAATTGGGTTCTACATAAGATAAACGACGCCGGGGTAGTAACCCGATTACGCGGCTCAATTGGCGGAATCGATGACAGCCTGTGGAAACGCCTTCCCGCTCTGGCCCCTGGCCAAGCAGTAGTAACATTCACCAGCATGGCGCGAGCGCTGTTGGTCGCTGTTGATCCCGCGCCCTGTAAACTCCTAATGGCTGAATAGTCCTATTAATACTTGTATTTGAAGAATCAAAAACCATGAGTCGTCTCGGAAATAAGTTGATTGGGGGAGGATAAACATGTTTAGCCCAAGTGATTTCCGTAACTTGTTTCAGCCGTGTTATTGTGAACGTCGCGTTTGGCTAGCCGCCAACAGACCTGACCTAGCTATCCCCGATATTGATTTCATTCAATTGCTGCAAGAGAAGGGTATTGCTGCCGAGGAAGCCCACGTTCAAACGGTAGGCCCTGTAGAGACACCAGAATACCCTGAATTTGCATTTCCCGCCGGCTTTGAAGAAACACGCAAAATGATAGAATCCAAGGTACCAATTATCTATCAGGGCATTCTAATCGGGGAAAAGAACCAGTGGATAGCTATTCCAGATCTTCTCATATTCGATCTGAAGACTAATAGATATGCAGTTCGTGATGTAAAACTGGCGAAGAATCTGGATGCTCACCCAGAAATTGAACTGGGTATGGGATTATGCAGGTTATTAGCTGAAGAAGTCCTGGGTTACGAGCCAGTTTTGGAGGTGGTTACGGGCGGTGGAGAGTTATTGTCTCCCTATATTGCTCCAGACGCAAAGTTAGTAAAGCAAGGCATAAAACTAATAACTAAGCTGGAGAACCTTTCCGAAGAACCATTTGAGATATCTGGTTGGTCAAAGTGTAACCAATGCTCGTTCTTTAACCATTGCTGGGGCGAGGCTTGGGATGGTCATCACGTATGTACAATATCTGGAATTGAACAGGGGATGTCTTTGGCTCTGTGGGAAGACAACATAAGAACGTGGGAAACTCTGCTAAAAAAGAGTGCTGATATTGCTGAAATTCCTTTCCAAAGAGGTTCTCAAACTCAACGCATCGGAACAACCAGAGCAGACAAAATTCTTCGGCAGGCTCGCTGTTTATCTAACAACATACATGAACAAATAACACCGCTAAGGCTACCCAATGGTTATTCTCCGGGTGACAGGCCGATAGTTATTTTCGATGTCGAGAATAATATGCCGATTTTTGAAGAATTAGGTCTTCTGGTTGATGTATATTTGTGGGGATTGTTAGTTGTAACAGCCAAAGGTATGAAACAGGAGTTAATCGTATCTCCACCAGGTTCAAAAGGAGACCAAAAGGGCTGGCAATTATTTCTATCTGCAATGTCCAAAATATTCGATCAGTTTGGCGATATTCCGATAGTGCATTTCAGCTCACATGAAAAGACAAAGGTATCCAATTACATCAATAGGTTCGGAGACATTCATTCTACTGGACAACGAGTTCTTAATAACCTATGGGACCTTTATCGGGCAATCTTGAATTCTGTTACGCTTCCAGTTCCATCTTACGGTCTTAAACAAATCGAGAGTTTTGTCGGGTTCAAACGAACTCAAGAGGAATACGGGGGTTCTTGGTCAATAGTCCGCTATAACAACTATCTTGAAGCACCAACTAAGAAAGAAGCAGATGGAATCCTCAATGAAATTAAGGTTTACAATGGTGAGGATTTGATGGCTACATACGAAGTATATAAGTGGGCTGAAAAGCATTGCTGCTAAAATGTCTACTGAAATTATGGTTTGTAACTTAGCTAGGATATAGCAACTTAACGGTGGTATAATAATTGAAAAATTAGGAATAATTATAGGGATGAGTATGACGAAACAGGCTCCAACAATATACGTAGATAGTAGTTCACACAGAACAAGGCTAGATGTCGGCTATAGAAGAATTTGTGATTGTGAGCCAAGCCACATCAATTGTATGAAAGCGAAGGAATGGCTGAAAAGCCAACTTGGCGTATGGCAGTTCAGTTACGAGGCAAGGGATATACGTAAAAAGGATGTTCATCCGGCAACTTTCCCCATTTCTTTGGCGAGGAAGGTAATTGAGCTATTTACTCATGAGGGAGAGCTTGTGTTAGACCCGTTTGTTGGAAGTGGCACGACATTGGTGGCAGCCAGAGACATTAATCGGAATGCTGTCGGATTTGATCTTAAGAAAGAATACATAGGTCTGTGTGAGCAACGCTTAGCTCAAAATAACCTTCTCAGTGAGACCAAGCAAATGGCTATTAATGATGATGCCAGATTCATACCAGAATATTTGGGAGAAGAAACGGTCAGTTTGATATTTACTTCTCCTCCTTATGCGAACCTATTAAACAGGGAAAGAAAGAACAAATCGAGAAGATTTAGAAAGAACGACCAGTTGGGGAAGATTGAGCAGTACTCTCAAGACCCTAGGGACTTGGGTACAATGCCTCTTGATGAATACACGAAGTCTATGGGTGACATATTTGAGGCACTTCTTCCCTTACTGCGTCCGAAGGCGCATTGTGTAATTAATGTGCCGGATATGTGGTGGCAGAATGAACGGATCACAATACACGTTTCTTTGATCGAGGAGCTAAGGAAACGTAATTATGAGCTAAGAAACATAATAATATGGGATAGAACTAACCTTGTAAATCAAATTGGAATTTTTGGTTGGCCGAGCAACTATATTACTATGGGCGTAACTTTCGAATATCTCCTAGATTTTTGGAGAAAACCGGAAAAGTAATGAATATTTTCACCAAAGAGGGGCTAATTGAAGAGATTAATTCTATTGCTGCCCAAGGCTGGCATAAAAGTGTTAAAGAGACTCGGGATACTCGGAATGATGGCGCAGTAGGCAATACCTTAGAGACATTGCTTGGAATAAAGGAAAATAATCTGCCAATTCCAAATGCTAGAGAATGGGAACTGAAAGGGCAGAGATCGCATACAAGCTCTCTTATTACGTTAAAGCATATGGAGCCCTCACCTACTGCACTGGGAATAGTCCCCAATATTCTTCTTCCTCTTTACGGCTGGAAACATAAGCAAGCTGGTATTAAGTATCCTGCATCAGAAATGAGCTTTAGGTCAACCACAAGTGCAAAAGAATTTACAAAAAGAGGGTTTACAATAATAGTTGATAGGAACCAGGCAAAGGTTAAATTCCTATTTGACTCTAGTAGGGTCAATATTCACCAACCGGAAATAAAATCTTGGTTAGACTTGGTGGGTCAGCGTATTGGTTTAGGGCCTTTTCAACCCGAACCATATTGGGGATTTGAAGATTTAAAATATGCTGTAGGTGAGAAAATTAAAAACTGCTTCTACGTAGTAGCAGATAGTAAAATAGTGGATGGGAGGGAATATTTTCTTTACAAAGAACTGTACCTACTATATGGTTTTTCCTTTGAGAATTTCTTGAAGTGTTTAGAGGAAGGTCTGATTCTTGTTGATTTTGACGCTAGGACAGGTCACAACCACGGAACGAAATTTCGTATGAAGCAGGGGTGTTGGACTAGCCTATATTCAAAAGTTGAAAGAGTAATGTGAATACAACCGATAAAAGATAAATAACGTAGTGGGAGGGGGTGAGCTTCATGGCACGAATAAGAATTGATGCTATTAAAGATGTTTGTCTAGGGTATACAGTGTATCGAGGAAGTGTAAAGGCTTGCGATTTAGAGCCGGCAACATGGATAGACTTCTATGACGAAGAAGTAAATCCTCTTGGGTATCAGCGCCCTTTTAATCAGGTAAGAAGTCAGGCTGCTGCTGACTATACTGAAAGTCCCGAGGCTTTTTGGCCTGAGTCAATATTAGCAATAAGAGATAATACGGAAGTAGACGATGAAGATGATAAAGTAACATGGGAATTCGTAGCATCATCAACAGACAGTAAATTTGGAGAATTAATCGTCGATTATAACGAACAGAGAACAGAGCCAATAGGGGATCAGGTTTTTAAGTGGAGGAGGGCGTTCAGTCAGGTAGATTGTCAGCATAGACTGGGCAAGATGAGTGCGAGTGATAAGTATGTAACTGTTTGCGTTATTCCAGGGATTACTAGGCTTGAAGAAGCAATTATCTTTAAGACGATAAATGACAAGCAAAAAAAGATTAGTACATCTTTGGTAGATGCGATCATACAATTGTCTCAAAGTAACTTACAGTCACCAGAGGTACATTGGGCATTTGATCTGAGTAGAGACGCAGGTAGTTGTTTTTATAAGAGAGTAAATATGGAAGGACGAAACATCGCAGGGCAAGCATATTTAGTTACTTTAAGGACATTAAAAACGAGCTTATCTTCATTAGTTGGTGGTAGGAGGTATATAGACTTTAATGTAGGGACTGAGGCTGCTTTCGATCAATTCTACATTTTGATAAGAAGCTATTGGAATGAAATAAGTAATCTCTGGCCACAGGAATTCACAAATACACGAAGTTTTAAGTTAATGACAGTGCCAGGACTAAAAGGTTTGGCTAGATATGGTCGCAATATGTTTAAGGATGCATTTGAAATAGGAAATAATAGTACGGGTCTTGCAAATAGAATAAACCAAGCTGGTTCAAATATTATGGATTGGAGTTCGACAGGGCCGTTAAGAGACGCTACAGGAAACGCTGGCGCCAGAGTTGTGTATCAACTTTTGATTCAAAATTACGGAGCTCCATAGACAGTTATTGAAATAACACACAGTAAGCTTGTATCTCTTTTGGCCGATTCATGCGTCTGTGAATTGCTCAAGTAGTTTACGCTTCGGACAAAAGCTTATTTCGTTACCTTCGGAGAACAAACAAAAAGGGGGGCTGGATACATCCCGATACTGGGACCATCCAGCCCCCCTTAATTCTTTTGGCTAATCCAGAGTAAACCTAGCTCTTGCCAATTCTGAACATCTTGGTGCCGCATACCGGGCATGTGCCCTGGGTCGCCGGCCTGCCGTTTTTCATGGTGATAGACGTCAACTATTTTTGCCGGTAAACGACAATTATTTTTGCCGGTTCACCTCCTTTTCGTTTTGCTCTGCCGCGCCGGTGCGGTAACTGGGCACGTTAAACTCCAGGATAACCGAGTG
>Ga0315549_1003795_pt1 | contig 13214 bp, 11 predicted proteins | sample SalMarSW160200MG_FD_203101 | JGI IMG/M metagenome (GOLD analysis project Ga0315549, IMG submission 203101) | Salt marsh sediment microbial communities from the Plum Island Ecosystem LTER, Massachusetts, United States - Salt Marsh Sediment SW1601-200 ... | reverse complement strand
ATGGCAGGGTTTGGGGGCAGCCGTACGCCGGTTCGGGGACGCCGGCCTGCCGATGGCTGCAGACCTTAACGAGTGGTGGCGGTGGGGACAGGGTCTCTATCAAATCAGCATGGACCAGAGACTCTTCCGGCGGATATGCCTGGCGAAGATATCAGGAATCATCGGCATTTCGACGTTTTGGGAGGAGTATGCTCGTCGACTTGGCAAACCCGTGCTTCGTGTACCCGCGATGGCGGATGAGGAGTTTGAGGATCTGGGACGGTGTCAGTCAGGCGCCTTCAACCTTGTGTATGTGGGTATGCTATTCCGCCGTGATCTGCCGCAAACCATGATGGACGGAGTGCGACTCGCGCTTCAACGCGGATGCCGATTCAAGTTCATCATTCTTGGTCGTGCCAATCTGTTTCCCGAGGCGCTCCAAGCAGTCCGTCAAATCCAGTCCGACCAGCTGCTGTTAGACAATGTCAAAATCACCGGATGGGTGGAACACAGACGGCTGGAGGAAGTGTACCGTGACGCAGGTGCATTCCTCCTCCTCCGGGACAATGTGTGGGAATCCCGGGTTTGTTTTCCAACCAGACTGCCGGAATACCTGACAACAGCCCGACCGCTGATCACGTCCGAGGTGGGCGACGCTTCTCTCTACCTGCGACACAAACAGAATGCATGGCTTCTTCCAGAAGGGCATCAGCCTGAGAAGTTGGCTGATGCCATCTGCCACCTGGTCGTCAACCGAGAAGACAGCGGCCGAATTGGCCAGGCTGGACTTGACACGGCCCGGCAAGAGTTCAGCTTTCAGCACCACGGTCAGCGGCTCAGGTTGTTTCTGGATGACCTCAAGGTATGAAGGCTTTGCAGGCGAACCGGCTTTCCGCCAGGCCCAAACGTGGTGTTACTCTGCAGGAGGGACAGCCGCGGCTCGTTCATTCAGGGGGTATAAGAACAATGATGATGCTTAAGTGGGGGGCGATGGTTCTGGACGTCGCACGCCGAACTTGGCGTCGAGTGATGATGCTCATGCTGCGTCCGTTGTTCGGATCCTACGGCAAGGGGTTTCATTTCGATCCGGCGGGCGAATACTCATTCCAGAACATCCACGTTGGAGACGACGTGAGTCTCGGCAGGAATTCGGTCCTCATAGCCGCACTGTCCGAGATTCGAATCGGAAACCATGTGATGTTTGGCCCAGAGGTGACGATTCGCGGCGGGAATCATCGTACTGATCTTGTCGGCCGGTTCATGAAGAGCGTAACGGACGCGGAGAAACGCCCCGAAGACGACCGCGGTGTTGTGATCGAGGATGATGTGTGGGTGGGGACGCGGGCGATTATTCTTCATGGTGTCACGATCGGCCGAGGCACCGTGGTCAGCGCCGGCGCGGTGGTAACTCGATCCGTGCCACCCTACGCTATTGTCGTGGGGGTTCCGGCCCGAGTCTTGCGGTTCCGATGGGACGTGGATACGATTCTGACCCACGAGGAAAGGCTCTATCCGCCGGAAGAACGTTTCTCACGGGAGGATCTGGAGCGGTGGCAAAGAGGTGATGAACTGTTGGCAAGGCGGAGGAATACCGGTGGCTGATAAACCAATTCGTGTTTGCTTGGTCGCCGGTTTGCCGCCCCCATGTGGAGGGATAGCACGGTGGACTTGGATGATTCAGCGATACGCCGCAGAGCGGGAGGACGTCCGAATCTATACGGTGAATACGACTATCCGGTATCGGGAGATTTACGATCTCAGGACCTGGAAACGTGTCCTTAGCGGAGGGCTACAGTGTTTGCGGGATATCCCAAGATTGTTGCTCCTGCTGTTGATCCGTCGGCCCCATGTGGTACATCACGTAACCTCCGGTCAACTGAGCGTACTGAAAGACATTGTGTTTATGACGTTGACGAGGATTGTGCGTGTTCCGACAGTTTATCATATCCGTTTCGGGCGTGTGCCCGAGATTGCCGAAAGCGGCACGCGGGAATGGCGGTGGATTTCGCGCGCTATGCGTATGGCGCACACGGTTGTTGCCATCGATCGGGTAACGGAAGCGGCTATAGCCAAGCATCTTCCGGACGTCCGGTTGAAACGGATCCCTAATTGTGTCGCCCCAGATGAGCTTCCACCGCCGGTTGGAGGCTGCAACGGAGAACGCGTGGTGCTGTACCTTGGCTGGGTGATCCCGACCAAAGGGATGGATGAGCTTATCGAGGCCTGGGCGAGGCTCAATCCGCAAGGGTGGCATCTGCGCGTCGTCGGGCGGGGCGATGCCGCCTACCGGGAGCGTCTCATGGAACAACACCGTCCAAATGGCGTGGAATTCACTGGGGAAATGGCTCATGATGAGGCCATGATCGCCCTGGCGGAGGCGGATGTGTTTGTGTTGCCAAGTTATACAGAAGGCTTTCCTAACGTCGTGCTCGAAGCGATGACTCTGGGCAAACCCATCGTCGCTACAAGTGTGGGAGCCATACCGGAGATGTTGGCTGATGGCTGTGGCCTTCTGATTCCCCCCAGAAATATCGATGCGTTGACGGATGCTCTTTCACGCTTGCTGCGGAATGCCGACCTGCGATCTTGTCTCGGATCGCGAGCGAGGGAGCGCGTGTTGGAGGAGTTTGCCATAGACACCGTGTTTGGGCAGTTGATGATGGTATGGCAGAATGCAGCCGGAATGGAAAAGTAGGCTGTCCTGCGCGAAGAATGAACCCGTATGACATCCGGAGGCAAGAAAAGAATCTGAACACGAAGAGAATCGTATCAGGACGAGGATACTGATTATTGGTGCAGCGGGAAGTCGCCTGTGTTGTTCGCGATGCAGTCGTACTGTTTGTTGTGGGGCAATGTAGTTGGGAGAAAGGGAATATCATGTTCACAAGCAAAACATTATTAATTACCGGTGGCACCGGAACTTTTGGTAATGCCGTGTTAAGACGATTTCTCAAGACTGATATAAAAGAAATTCGCATTTTCAGTCGTGATGAGAAAAAACAGGAGGACATGCGCAATACGCTAAAGAATCCTAAGGTCAACTTCTATATTGGAGATGTTCGTGAATATAACAGTATCCTGCCAGCGATGCAAGGGGTGGATTATGTTTTTCATGCCGCAGCGCTCAAGCAGGTCCCTTCCTGTGAATTTTTCCCAATTGAAGCTTTGCGGACAAACAGCCTGGGTGCTGAAAATGTGATGAATGCGGCCATGGCTTGCGGAGTGAAGAACTTGATCGTGCTCAGTACGGATAAGTCAGTATATCCAATCAATGCCATGGGGATATCCAAAGCCATGATGGAAAAGCTCATGGTCGCTAAGGCGAGGATGTATGGTCGAAAAAAAACAATCTTCTGCGGCACACGCTACGGCAATGTGATGGCCTCGCGTGGTTCGGTTATCCCGCTGTTTATCGAACAGATTCTGGCAGGACAACCATTAACCATCACTGATCCCAATATGACGAGATTCATGATGACGATCGACGATGCGGTAGATCTCGTGCTCTATGCCTTTGAGCATGGAAATCCGGGCGACATCTTTATTCAGAAGGCCCCGGCGGCCACTATTGAGACGCTGGCCCTGGCCCTCAAGAAAGTGTTTGACGCCGACAATGAAATCCGTATCATCGGTACAAGGCACGGTGAGAAGCTCTATGAGACGCTGCTCAACCGCGAAGAGATGGCCAAGGCCGAGGATATGGGTGAGTACTTCCGGGTCCCGGCTGATGTGCGCGATTTGAATTACAACTGCTACTTTACAGAAGGAGAGACAGAAGTGTCTAAGATCGAAGATTATAATTCACATAATACTCGTAGATTGGATGTGGACGGGATGGTTGAGTTGCTGCTCAAGCTGGATTGCGTTCATGAGGCGCTTGCTGAGAGAGGGCGGGTATCGTGAGAAAAGTCCTGGTTACGGGAGCCAAGGGGTTCATCGGTCGCAATCTGATCGCACGCCTGGCAGGGATGGACGACCTTGAGGTCTTCCGTTACGACCTGGAGAACGACGAGACTGAACTGCGGCGTTGGCTAGATCAGGCGGATATTGCGTTTCATCTCGCCGGGATCAACCGCCCTGAGAGTGTCGAAGAGTATGAGATAGGCAATGCCGGTTTTACGAACGAGATTTGCAGAATGTTGCGTCAGGCTGGACGGACGCCGAAGATCGTCATGTCCTCTTCGATCCAGGCGGAGCTGGATAATCCTTATGGCGTGAGCAAACGGCATGCTGAGGAATGTCTGAAAGCCTTCTCACGCGAGACAGGTGCTCCGGTCTCTATTTATCGGTTCAAGAATGTGTTTGGCAAGTGGTGCCGTCCTGACTATAACTCAGTTACTGCAACCTTTTGCCATAATATTGCACATGATCTGCCTATTACCATCTCAGACCCCACCAGGGAAATCGAACTGATATATATTGATGACATTCTTGAGAAATTCTTGGAGGAGCTGGCCGATCCCAACGGGCCGGAAACCTGCTTTGCTCCTGATACAATCCCGAGCACGCGAATTACGCTTGGCGAGTTGGCGGGGCGCATCCAGGCCTTTCATGAGATGAAGAGTAATCTTATGACTCCGGATTTTTCGGAACGATTCAACCAGTGCCTGTATGCCACGTATCTTTCCTATGTGAGACCGGAGATGCTGGAATATGGATTGGAGATCAAGGCTGATCCACGCGGCAACCTGGCTGAGTTCATCAAATCTCGCCATTTCGGGCAGATTTTCGTATCACGTACGCATCCGGGGATCACACGTGGCAATCACTACCATCATACCAAAACGGAGAAGTTCTTTGTCGTCGCCGGCGAGGGATTGATCCGGATTCGCCATATTGAAAACGATGAAGTAATTGAGTATACTGTGCGTGGTGAAGATTATCGTGTGATCGATATCCCGCCCGGGTGTACGCACTCGATCAAGAACGTGGGTGACGGGGAAATGATTACGCTGTTTTGGGCAAGCGAAGTCTTTGATCCTAATCACCCAGATACTTATTACCTGGAGGTTGATTCCATTGGGTGAGCAATGAACCATCAGTCCATGAGTGCTTGATTGCTGGAAGGTTTTAAGAATATGAAGGTTGCAACAATTGTAGGTACGAGACCAGAGATCATCCGGTTATCGCGTGTAATGGCAGCGTTGGATCGCCATGTCGAGCATGTCATCATCCATACGGGCCAGAACTATGATTACGAGCTCAATGAGATATTCTTTGAGGATCTGGAGCTTCGAAGGCCAGACCACTTCCTTAATGCAGCGGGTAAGAACGCCGCAGAGACAATTGGACTTGTCATCTCCCGGTCTGATGAAGTCTTGGCCGAGATTCAGCCGGATGCAGTGTTGATCCTGGGCGATACGAACAGTTGCCTGTCGGCGATATCAGCCAAGCGTCGTAAAATGCCGATTTTCCACATGGAAGCCGGCAACAGATGTTTCGATCAGAGAGTTCCTGAAGAAATCAATCGCAAGATCGTTGACCATATCAGTGACATTAATATGCCCTATAGTTCGATCTCTCGGGAATACCTGTTGCGTGAAGGCCTCCCGCCTGACCGGGTTGTCAAGACCGGCAGTCCCATGTATGAGGTGCTGCACTACTACCTGCCGAAAATCGAGATGTCGGGTGTTCTGGAGCGGCTTGGCCTGAAGGAGCAGGATTACTTTGTCGTGAGTTCCCATCGCGAAGAAAATATTGATTTCCCAGAGCAGTTTGCCGAGCTGGTGAACGTCCTCAATGCGATTGCCAAACACTACGGCAAGCGGATTATCGTTTCGACACATCCACGCACACGCAAGAAGATCGAGGCCATGGGAGTGACACTTCGTTCCGAGGTCGAATTGCTCAAACCATTAGGGTTTTGTGACTATGTACATCTGCAAATGCACGCCAAGGCCACGCTTTCGGACAGTGGCACAGTCACAGAAGAATCTTCTATTCTGAACTTCCCAGCACTCAACATTAGAAACGCTCATGAACGCCCTGAAGGTATGGAAGAGGGGGCGGTGATGATGACAGGACTGGAGCTGGATAGAGTGATGGAAGGATTGAGAATACTGGAGATGCAGGGGCGTGGCGAGGCACGTGCACTGCGAATGGTCAGCGACTACGATGTGCCGAATGTCTCGGAGAAAGTCGTGCGGATCATCCTGAGCTATACGAACTACGTCAATCGAGTCGTATGGCAGAAGGCATCTGCTCCAGTTCAGCCGGACAGCCGTATGTGCGATGATTGAGGGGAGCGGCCACATGGGATCGAACGAACTGCGGCCTCGGATCATTGAAGGTGGTCTGCATGTTGATGCTCGGGGCACGGTCTGTTTCGTCAATGACTTCGACTTTGAGGTAGTGGATCGATTCTATGCGATTCGCGCCCATCGCCCGCATGAATTGCGTGGCTGGGTTGGCCACCAGCGCGACCATAAATGGTTCTTCGCCGTCCAGGGGACGACACTGATTGCCGTCGTGAAGCCGGATCGTTGGGATTTCCCTGCGAGTAATCTTCGCGTGGAACGTTTTGTCCTGTCCGCTGTCAAGCCTCAAGTGCTCCATGTACCTGCGGGTTATGCGACAGGCAGTGTCAACCTCAGTGCAGATGCGATCCTGATAGTCTTCTCCTCCGGGAGAATCGAGGATGCCGGAACAGATGACTACCGCTTCCCTATGGACCTCTGGAATATTCTGGACTGAATGGACGGCCGCGTGACCTCTGTTTCCGTCGCCGAGTGTCTTCTTTTACTTCATCAGGACTCTGACCACCCATGCGAATATTGTTAATAGCTGACTGTTATCTTCCGATCGAAAAATCTGTTGCAGTGATGATGCACGATTTGGCAATCGAGTTTCATAGGCAAGGCCATGAGGTAATTGTTGCTGTGCCTGACCATACCTTAGCTGCACCCAGCGAGGCAGCCGTCGAAGACGGAGTAACGGTCTTACGCATAAGAACGGGACGGATCAAGGGGGCCAACAAAATAACCAGGGCCATCAATGAAGTAAGATTATCATCAGTTTTTTGGAAGGCAGGAAAGCGTTTCTTTCGAGCTAACCATTGTAACCTGATTGTCTTTTACTCTCCAACCATTTTCTTTGGTCGCTTGGTCAAAAGGTTGAAGAAGCTGTGGAACTGTAAAGCTTACTTGATTTTGAGAGATATTTTTCCAGAAAATTTTGTCGAGCTTGCCCTCTTAAAGAAGAGACTAATTTACTGGTATTTTAAGCGTAAAGAAAGGCAGCAATACGTGGCGGCGGATATCATTGGTGTGGAGTTACCGAGAAACCTGCAGTACTTCTCGGAACAGGGCTTTGAAGGCAAATACCGGTTGGAGGTCTTATACAATTGGACATCGGTGAATGGGAAAAGTGTCGTTCTGCAAAATGACCGCGAACGCCTGGGTCTGCAGGATAAGGTGGTCTTCTTCTTCGGCGGAACCGCCGTGGCTAGCGAGATTGACAACATAGTCCGTTTGGTCGGCAATCTGCGTGAGCAGCCCAACATACACTTCCTTCTGGTAGGCGACTGTTCTGAGGTGCCGTATCTAAAAGCCAAGATTCGGGAAAACAACCTGAGTAACATTTCATTACATTCGCCCGTGCCGCAGGACCACTACTTGGGTATGCTATCTGAGTTTGATGTGGGTTTGGTTTCTTTAGATCGCAGAAAAAAGATCGATTGCTTTCCTGGCAAAATACTCAACTATATGTATTCTTCCATACCGGTTTTAGCTAGCATTAACCCTAATAATAGCTTGAAGCACATTTTGGAAAAAGCTGGAGCCGGTTTTGTATGTGTGAACGGAGATGATGACCAATTTTGTGTCTATGCTCTGAGGTTAGCTGAGGATGCAAGACTTCGTAAGCAAATGGGTCAAAATGCTCGAAAGTTGCTTGAGAAGAGTTTTTCTGCTACACGTGCCGTTTCGCAGATTCTTTCACATATTCACATATATGAATAGAGAAAGACGTAAAATATCTCCGAGGGTTGTTGATGACATTTCCTTTGCATTGAGAGTTGTTGGCGCATCTATAGGTCGAACGCTCGCCAGCTCAAATCGCAAGAACAGCTTAGTTGCTCGGTCAGATACAAAAGCGAAGTGAAGGTCTGTCTATGAATGTAACCGTCTTGAGTATTCCTGACTCTCTGTGTGACGAGTTTGTTAAGAAAATCCCCGATGGCAAGCTTGAACACTTACCAGTCTGGGGATTTATGATCGAGCGGGTTTTTGGCCACAAAGCGTACTACCTCGTTGCGCGTGACGGGAACGACGTACAAGGCGTGTTGCCAATTATGCAAATACGAAGCCGGCTCTTCGGAAACCGGATGATATCACAGGCTTTCAGTACTTACGGAGGTCCGCTGGTGAGTGATTCGAGTGCCTTGTATGCTCTTTATGAAAAGGCCGTTGAGCTTGCTATCAAGCAGGGATGTGAATCGATGGAATTGAGGAACATAGTCCCCCTACCATACGACTTGCAGGTGAGCACTGACAAGGTTTGTATGTGCCTACCGCTTCCTTCCGACCCAGAAGAATTGTGGCGGAGTCTAAAGTCCAAGATGCGTAAGGGTATCCGCAAAGCCAGAAAATCTGGAATCACTATTGTAGCTGGCGGAGAGGAACTCTTGGACGAATTCTACGAATTGTATACCGTTCGCATGGGACAGTTTGGAACCCCATGCTATCCCTATAGGCTTTTCAAGTGCATCATCGATACGTTTCCAAGCAGCATCAGGCTTTTTACTGCCCGACTGGGCAAAGTCACTGTCGGTGTGGCTTTTTGTTATAGTTTCAATGGGTTCGCACAAATACGCTGGGGGGGGATTCGCGTTGAATACAACAGTCTTTGTCCCAACACATTGTTGTGTTGGTCTGCAATGGAACATTATTCCCTATCAGGTGCCTTATGCTTTGATTTCGGCCGAAGCAAGATCGGTAGCAGACAGCAGGTATACAAGGAGGATTGGGGTGCAACGCCTACGCAACTCTACTACCAATTTTGGGCTAGGCCAGGTTATGAATTGTCTTTGACTAGGCCTGACAATCCAAGATACAAGAAAAAAGTGAAAATGTGGAAGAAACTTCCATTGTGGATGACACGCATTGCAGGACCATACATCAGCCGCAGTCTGGCATGAGCACCTACCTGCTAACTGCATTATTAACCAAGTGGGGAAGTTACAGCCGCAAACATACGATATCCCCTTAGGAAAAAATATATTTGTGGCTCGGAAATAAATAATACTCATTAGCGACAATAGTATCGAATAAAATGAGGTTAATAACAATGCAATCGCTTAGAAGGACATACACATCACTAAAGTTAAGAGGAGTAAAAGCAACTATATGTTTGATTTTCTCCCAGCTTGTTGATTACTTTTTCGATATTAGGTATGGGACGGACACCATCTCGTGGTGGGCACACCCAGAAGATTTAACAATTGCTAGCAATAACAAGAAACGGGGAAAGATGTATTCGTATCAGGCTACGAGGTCACTGTCTTTGGCGAAGTTATTTAGAAGAATAGCGATTCCAAATGGTAGCGTATTAGTTGACTTAGGATGTGGTAAGGGAAGAGTGTTGCTAATAGCATCGAGATTCGGCTTTAAGGAAGTAAGAGGGGTGGAATATGCGCATGAATTATGCGAAACCGCACGGAAGAATTGTTCTATTTACAAAGCTAAAACAGGAGTTGGGACAGAATTTCAAATTATCGAGTCTGATGTAATTGACTATACCATCAATAGTGATGAGAACATTTTTTTTATGTTTAATCCTTTTGATGCTGAAGTATTAAGCAAAGTTCTTGACAATATTATCAGGTCGCTATCGATGCACACAAGAAGTATATGGATTATTTACCGTAATCCTGTATTTGCTAAGGTCATTGAGACCCATGGCAGTTTTACAAACCTGAGAGAATTTTGGGTGTGGGGTGATTATTTCAAAGTGTACTCAAATATTCGTTAATGTCAACTCTGTCTTTCGGATTCTACATATCGGTAAATACAAAATGTCTTTGTAGTTTCGCGGAACGCTGTAGAGATATTGGTAGATTTTCCACTTTGTGGAACGCAGGATTATTTGTCTTTTTCTACGGGGGAGTTTGGTGATGAAAACTACGAATGCTATAGCAAACGGCAAACCGTATTCGTGTTTCACCGTTGATGTTGAGGACTGGTTTCACATCCTTGATAGCGATGCTGTGACGAATATCGAGTGTTGGTCCTCCCTTGAATCGCGGGTCGAGAAAAATCTCGACAAGCTCCTTAATTTGCTCGATTCGTTTTCGGTGAAAGTTACATTCTTCTGGCTAGGCTGGCTCGCAGAAAGACGCAGAGATTTAGTACGCCAGTGCCAAAACGCTGGTCACGAGATAGCCAGCCACAGTTATGGCCATATATTGGCCTATAAGGTCGGACAAAAAGCGTTTACCGAGGATATTTGCAAGGCTAAAGCAGTCTTAGAAAATATCATTGGAGAAAAGGTAGCCGGCTTTCGTGCAGCAGGATTCAGTACGAAAGATAATACACAATGGACGTTCGAAGAAATCCGAGCAGCAGGATATATTTATGATTCAAGTGTATTTCCTGCAAATCGTGGTCACGGTGGCATGCCGCAGTCACCATTAGGACCACATATAGTAAAGACAAAATCAGGCGATCTTGTAGAGCTTCCACAGTCGATGGTAGAGCTTGCAGGCAGGCGAATCAGTTTTTTCGGCGGAGGTTATCTCCGACTAAGTCCCAAATGGCTCATTAAATGGGGCATAAAAAAACTCCATAATGCCGGTCGGCCTTTGATTGTATATGTTCACCCAAGAGAAATCGATCCAAACCATCCGCAACTGCCGTTACCTTTATCGCGTCGGTTCAAGTGCTATGTAAACCTGAAAAGCACACTGCCTAAACTCGAATGGCTATGCCACAACTACACCTTTTGCACGATGCGAGAAATTGCTTCGTGTTATATGACGTCACCGGTGGTTCCTCATATATAACGGAACGAACCTTAGTCTGGAGCAAGTTTACATGAAAATCATCAACGTCGTAGGTGCTCGGCCTAATTTTATGAAGATTGCTCCCTTGATGGCTCAGTACACAAAGTATAGTCAGATAGAGCCACTTCTTGTTCATACAGGCCAGCACTACGATGAGAAAATGAGTGACTTGTTCTTTCGGCAACTGGATATACCCAAACCGGATATCAATCTTGAAGTCGGCAGTGCCTCACATGCGGTCCAAACAGCGGAGATAATGAAGGCATTTGAACCTATGGTGTTAGAGCATAAACCTGATGCTGTCCTTGTTGTAGGTGATGTTAATAGCACAATCGCCTGCGGTCTTGTTGCGGTGAAATTGGGTGTCAAACTTGTTCACGTTGAGGCAGGCCTTCGCAGTTTTGACCGCATGATGCCAGAAGAGATCAATCGCGTTGTGACCGATTCCATCAGCGACCTGCTTTTCTGTACGGAGCAGAGCGGAGTTGACAACCTTGTTCACGAAGGTATCTCCAAAGATAGAATATTCCTTGTTGGTAATGTTACGATTGATACACTGCTGAAGAACAAGGCTAAAGCCGAAAATTCTAATATCTTAAATCAGCTTAATCTTAATGGCAGTACTTTTGCCGTTCTGACTTTACACCGCCCCTCTAATGTCGATGATGCGATTGTTTTCGGGCAGATACTCGATGCTCTTGTGGTCATTCAGAACGATATGCCAATAATCTTCCCAGTGCACCCACGAACCCGCAAGAATTTGTATTCAATATCTTTGGGTGATAGAGTTGATGGTATGTCTGGACTTCGGCTATTGGAGCCGGTTGGGTACCTCGATTTTCTGAAATTGATGTCTTCTGCTAAAATTGTACTTACCGATTCCGGAGGCATTCAGGAAGAAACTACTATTCTGGGCATTCCCTGCTTAACCTTACGAGAAAACACTGAACGGCCGGTAACTGTAAAAATTGGCTCCAACCAAATTGTCGGGACGGACACATCCAAAATTATTCACACATATAAACAAGCTATAAATGGAGGATGGCGCAAGCCACAGATACCACCCCTTTGGGATGGGCTTGCATCGGAGCGTATTGTAAAAATACTTTTGGACAGACTCTAAGCTACTCAACTTGCCAAATCCCTAAGCCCTATTTGCTAATGACTAACCGGTATCGTCACCGTGCTGCTTTATTTTTCTTACTTCAAAATTTCTAAACGTCAGACTTCACCGAATGTTGACATCTGATTTGTAATCTCTGAAATCTGACTATGGCCCGCTCGAATTGCACTACTATTCTTGGTAGAGCTTTCTGTGTCAAAGAAGGTGCTAATCACAGGTATCACGCGGCAGGATGGGTCCTATCGGGTCAGTACTCTAATCGTATATGAAGTTTCTTGCCACAGAAAAGAAGAGAGGAGGTAAAGAATAAACGGGCTAAGCAATGCTGATGTAAATGAATATTGAGACACTCTTCGAATCGAAAGAGAAGTGAAAAACAGTGAATACTAACTAAATCTGAAGAAGGAGGACATATTATGTTTACTCGAAAAAAGAAAATATCTATTGTAATCATTTTTGTGACGGCAATCTGGGGCGTTGCAGAGGGAGTAGAGCCGGTCTATTTTACAGACCCTAATTTGAAGGCTTGCGTGGAAGAGCAATTGGGGATTATTGATCCCACACCAACGGACATGTTGCGTCTAAACAGGCTCAATGGGGCCAACCGTGGCATCTCTGACCTGACCGGCCTCGAGAATGCGACGTTTCTGCGAACTCTGGATTTGTCGAACAACAAGATTGGCGATATTTCACCACTGTCGGGATTGATGTTCCTGCAAACGCTCTATCTGCAGAAAAATCACATCGCAGACATATCGGCCCTATCAGGAATGGCCAATCTTTGGACGCTGCAACTAGGCGACAATCAAATCTCCGACATATCTGCTATATCGGAAATGATGAACCTAACAGATCTGCAGTTGTACAACAACCAGATCAGCGACATCTCTGCTCTAGCGGGACTAACCAAGCTGACGCAACTGTATCTGTACAGCAATCAGATTGGCGACATTTCTGCGGTATCGGGATTGACGAACCTAACATCGCTGAGCCTGTACAGTAACCAGATTATGGACATCTCGCCAGTCGCTGGATTGACGAACCTAACGTCACTGAGCCTGTACAGTAACCAGATTATGGACATCTCGCCAGTCGCTGGATTGACGAACCTAA
>Ga0315549_1003792_pt1 | contig 13219 bp, 11 predicted proteins | sample SalMarSW160200MG_FD_203101 | JGI IMG/M metagenome (GOLD analysis project Ga0315549, IMG submission 203101) | Salt marsh sediment microbial communities from the Plum Island Ecosystem LTER, Massachusetts, United States - Salt Marsh Sediment SW1601-200 ... | reverse complement strand
ACAAGCTCCTCTTCTATAAGATACAAACTACCGTCCGTATGCATCTTAGTGACGTTATCTCCATACGAAAGGCTGGCTTCGGCCCACACATCAAAATCAAACAGTGAGGTGGAAATATCGAAGCCGAACACAGGCACATCGTTCTTTTTTGCCCACGCCGAAAGCCCCATTTCCACGTTGCCCACTGTAAATTCCGTTTTACCGGCAAAGGCAAAATCGGAAATGTCTTCGGCAGCCGTGGCATCGATAAATCCGTACAGCGTAAGGGCCGTGCCGAAGGGAACCTGTACTTTAAGCCCGTAGATACCCTCGCGGCGTGCTTCCATATCCGTTATATTCTTTTTATCCCGGTTGAGTAAATCCGTAGGATTCCAGAAATAACCGCGTCCCCAGACCAGCACCTGTTTTCCCAATCTGAAATAGACCGCGTTGCTGATATTCATATCGATAAAGATTTCTTTTAATATCAATGCCAGATCGCTGTCTTCCAGATAGGTTACTTCTGCTAGCGGGCCACCAGTGGGATCAGTAAAAATATGGGTAACTTTCGCACCCTGCGGCAAATAACCCACGCTCAAGTTGGCAAAGGCCTTAAAACCCTTGCGCAGGCGCACATCCAGCATCAGATCTGCGCCCAGTAACGTAGTATACATATTATCATCGAACTCCGGCTGGTCTGAAAAGAAATCTCGATTAAAATAATAGCCGAACTGGCCCTGGATCTCTCCGGTAAGGGTAACCGACTCTTTATCGATTTTATCCGTTACATCGTCTTTTTCTACCTGTTCTTTGGGTACAATGATGTCGGACGAATCGGAAAACGGATCATCATCCGTAATAACAGGCGCCTCATCAGTAACCTGAGCCAAGAGCGCACCCTGGAAAAAAAGAAGCATACAACTCAAAATAACAAAATACCTGATCATCTTACGGCTCCGTTTATTTACTCAAGTTCTCAAGATACGGTTTGGTGAAAACATAATTATCTATCCTGTTTAAGGATATCCCAGACAGTTCTACTACGGACATATTACCCTCTTCAAAACGATCAATAAATTTCTGCCACAGCGGAATATACCTCCCCTGAATAACCGTATATTGAGTAAAATAGGCTGTCTCCATAAGCGTACCTGACAGTGAATAAGAGTCCGTCTTTAATACCAGAAATTTATCCCGCGTTAACCAGATTACCATTTTAGGATATTTGACATCACTCACTTTTGCGATTACCTCAACCCGATACACCGGTATTTTGGCAGATCCTAATGTTTCTTCAACAATAATCTCTTTACCAGAAGCATCCTTGGCCACGTGGTAAAGCTCCGTATATTTTCGCTGTTCCATATCACCCATACTGGCATCCGAACCGCCTATATTCTCATTACGGCCCACATGCTGAAAAGTCCGTGTATTGCGGCGGTACATGTACATATTGTCGCCGTCACTTAAATAGCCGTTGCCTTTTTCATTATCCGGCGCGGTCATAACGATTAAAAACGCATCATCTCTGTCCCGCCTGTAAAAAACGCATTCCAGAATACGTACACCCTGGTCTGGTTTTTGCTGGGTAATTTTAACCTTGGCGGTAATATCCTCGCTCATCTCCTGCTGTTCATCAATGGCCGCCAGTATCTGCGAACCAGCGGGCAGCGCCCAGAGCGTGCTGCCGAACAGGAAGCTGAAAATTAATTTTATTGCTATTCTTTTATACAATTTCTTCATAATGCTACTCCTCTCTTATTCATAGTGCCTGAGTGCTTCGGCTACAGACATCTTTGATGCTCTCCTCGAAGTAAAGAAAGCGATACAAAATGATATACACGTAATTATATAACAACTTAACAGAATCAAACTTATTCTTGGAACAAAGTGCAGATGCCCGTCCACCAGCAGCATGGTTAAGGGATTTTTACCCAGATCGAAGACAAACAGACTGAAAAGCTGCATAAGCCCCAGCGCAATAATTAATCCGACTACACATGAAATAACGGCTAAAAAAAAGATCTCCGACACAAAGGTGTTAACAATATCCGCCCGCTGCATACCGATTGCGCGGTTGGTACCGATTTCGCGCGTACGTTCCCGAATGGTCATGCGCAGGGTATTGATAACACCGATGAGAATTACAGCAAAAAGAATGAAAACCGCAGCCATACCGATGAAATTGAGCACATATTGCAGGCTGATGATCATGCTGGCCGTCTCATACATGGTTTGAACATCAACTACCGCGCCTTTCCATTCGCCTTTGCGCAGATCCTGGTACTTTTTCATATAGGCATCGCTGTCCGCACTGCGATCCAGGAGAATATATTGTAAAACCAGTGCTGGTGCCAGCGGATGTTCTTCTGCGAACTTTGGCTCAAGCTCCGGCAGATAACTAAAGTAATTATTATAGAACACTTCCTCATGCACAAAAGCCGTATTATTCAGTTCGGGTGAGTTGGTGCTGAATAAAGCGACAACTTTAAGCTCATCAGCTCTATCCGTCTGGTCGAATCTGGGTCGATAACTGAAAGACAGGGTGTCTCCCGGCACCACACCAAGTTCCTGTGCTTTTTGCTCACCAAGCAGTATGCCTGTTTCTTCATCTTTTAGTTGGGCGATGTCACCTGCTGTTACCGTAAAGTAGTCCGTATATATAGCCATGCTCTCATCATCCGTGAGCAGCGCGAGTAAATCCAGTTCGGACTCTCCGTTTAGGGAAGTAACACCGGCTGTAATTCCCGCGATATCGGGTTTAAGCGCGGCATGCAGTTTATTGGCTTTCTCTATCACCGACATAGGATTCTCCAGATTTTTCATATTCATTACAATCCCAATCGATTCTTGTTCGCGCATATTCAAAAGCTCCCTGCATTTGTCCTCTCTCATAAAAGAGACCATATCCATAAACATACTCTGAGATTCGGCTATGGCCCGCACGGTTAATACGGCCGACTGTACCTGTCCGGAAAAAGTATTTAATCTCACTTTTACCGTATCACCGAGCTTTACGTTAAGATCATCAGCTGTTTGCTGAAAGAGAAAAATGGCATCCTCTTCTGTGTTTAAGAGAACATCTTCCACAGAACCTTCTACCATCTTCATCTGCTGTAAAAATGGATCATCCAAATCATCACTCGACATACCTATTAAAACAACATTGGACGTCTTTCCGTTACCAAGACAACGCACAAAACTGCCTACTTCACTGTAAATCTCACCTATACCATCTACTGTTTCCTCGGCAATCCGCATAAAGCGATCCGTTTCTCTTATGATCTGTTTAAAGGAGTTGGTATTTTCAGTCATCTCGATCCGGATATGTCCGGACATATATACCAACACTTTATTAAACAGGATATCGGTTATTCCGCTGGTAAAGGCGAACACCAGGATCAAGATACACATACTGACAGCCATACATATCCCTAAAAGGATGTTACGCCGTCTTTGTCTGATTAAATTTCTAAAACTAATTTTTGTTACTACACTCATTATCATCACCTCATATTAGCTTCTGTTAACAGCATCCAGGGGTTTTATCTTTCCCGCCAAATAAACCGGATAGATCATGGCAAGACTTGTAAGAAAAGCCAGCTGCACAACTCCCCCTATTAAGCCAAAAACATCAATAACCGGCTTGAAAGTATCTCCGCCGAAAAGAATATGGAGCATCTCCTGATTACCGGCCTGTATATTGGCAAGCTGGAGTAAACCTACACAACCAATCCCCACAAATATTCCGATTGCACTGAACACAAAAGAAAGGATAAAGATTTCCAAAATAAACATATGGCTGATAAAGTAGCCTTTAAGCGCTCCGATTGCCCTCATCATGCCCAGCTCTTCCGTTCTCTCCATAGCGGCCAGACTTAAAGTATTGGCAATAATAATAACGGCAACAAAGAAGAGTATTAACACAAATATCGAAACCGATCCCTGCATCATGCCCGCCATTTGAACCACCTGACCTGAAGCGGTTTTCCAGTCAATAACCCTGGCATCCGTACCACTTTGCTCGATGGCCTGATTAAGGAGCTCAGTTCCCTGTTCAATGGAAACACCGGGTTTAAGTTTTACTGATACATAATTAAAAGCCCCGCTGTCCAGGTTAACTGCGCCCGCTTCTCTTTGAGTCTGCTTCTGAATGCTTTCAATATCATAACTTTCTTCAGTAATGACCGCGTCGGCAAAGATATCGTCCCCGCCAAAAATATCGTCATCACTTATTACATCCAAAGAGGTCTGTTCCTCTTCTGATAAATCCACAATTGTGGATTCGGCTGTAAAATAACCGAAACACTCTCTAAAGGATTCCAAATCTAAAAAACTCATTTCCTTCATTACTTGGTTTAAGGCTTCATACCTGATAATACCTATGATAGGCAGCCTGATATCCGTATTTAAGGAATCGCCGCCCCAGCCCATAAACACCAGATCATATCTCACAGGAAGCTCCCCCGCCCGGTAATCCTCGAGTGCATCTTCGGTAAGATTATCAACATTTATTTCTTCACCTTCGGGCAGCACCCAGTGGCCGGTAAACTTATAGATATCTTCTCGTGTTCCGGTTGAAATAAGAATACCGTGCTCTCCATTCTTCAGATATCTTCCTTCTATCAGCAGTACATTGTTCTGAAAAGTGCGCTGATAATCTTCGAAATTGACTCCAACCGCTAATATGCCCCACATAGTATCTTCCAGTCCCAATAATACCGCTACCCCTCTGGTAATGGGAATAAAATCTTCAACATAATCCTGTTCTTCCAGCATGTTTTTTAATGAAGGGTAATCCTGAATTACCTTTAAAGACTCTCCCATAAACGAAAAAAGCACATTATCTTTTTCCTCTTCTTTGGAAACCAGGATAAGATGACCGGTAAACCGGTTAACAAAGTTTTCATCGAATCCTTTCTGAGCGCCAATTACCGAAGCGTTACCTACAGTCATGATCAAAGCACCCAAAAAAATTATTATGCCTATAATCAGGCTTTTAACCTTATGTCTTAGAATATTTCTCCATGCTATTTTTAAAATGAGCATCGCTTTGCCCCCTTATGCTACGATTTTTCCATCTCGGATTTTGGTGATGGACTTTGCATACTTTAATATTTCCGGATCATGGGTGGAAAATATAAAGGTGGTCTTTTCGGTTTTGTTAAGCTCTTTCATAAGCAATAGTATTTTTTCACCTGTTTCCGAGTCCAGATTAGCCGTAGGCTCATCCGCCAAAACTATATCCGGATTGGTCACCAGCGCCCTGGCGATAGCCACACGCTGTCTTTGCCCCCCGGATAATTCGTAAGGCCTGTGATTTATATGCTCGGTAAGACCCACCTCTTCGATTAATTTCTCGGCCCTCTCTTTTACCTGCTTCTTGGTATAATTCTTGCTCTTCATTAATAGAAGAGGAAACTCCACATTTTCCCTAACATTCAAAACAGGAATCAGGTTAAATGTCTGGAAAATAAAGCCGATGGAATGCAGACGTAAAAGAGTAAGGTTGTAATCGGTCATGGCAGTTACATCTTTACCATGTACTTTGACAACTCCGGAGGAAGCCTGATCGATACACCCTATTATATTCAATAGGGTTGTTTTACCGCTTCCTGAAGGGCCTACAATTGAAGTAAAATCACCCTCTTTTACAACCAGCTCGACACCTCTGAGAGCATGAACTGATGTTTTGCCTAACGGGTACTCCTTTACAACATCTTTTAGCTCAATGACATTCATTTTATTCTCCTCATGAATAGAATATTAATAAAAGTACAAATAATTAATCAAATAGTCAATATTTTTAATAAAAAATTAGTAAAATTAACATATTTTTAAAATATAATGCATTTCTTTACAATTTTTAATAAATACCTTTAATAAGATACTAATAAATATGCAGAGGGACAATTTTTTTCAAAAAAAATAATGATTATTCCTTATAAGACGGAAAAGGATTAGAAATATTGTATTGCTTATTATTTTTGTCTGATTTCGATTAATGTTCCATCTGGATCACAGCAGAAGAAAAAGCGACCGCCTATTAATTCGGTTATAAAGCGTGTACCGGCAAATTTCAGCTCTTCAAAACAAGCATTGATATCATCAACATTGAGGGCGATATGATTTAATCCCTGAGTTCTCAATGCTTCCGCCAATGACGAAGGCCTGACCGGATTTTTAGCAATTTTATAGGGCATAAGTACTTCGATCATCATGTGACCGTTCGATAATGTTGCGCCTTTTATTTCAAATTCCTGTTTTTCAAAGCGTTTTATTTCTTCAAATCCGAAAAAATCTTTATACCATTTTATCGCATTATCTAAATCCGCAGTACTAATTGCGATATGAGCTAAATCCATAATTACAACTCCTTAAAATGCGTTATATCACTCATGAGGATTAATAATTACTTTTAAACAGTTTTTGCCCTGGGCCGCAGTTTTAAAACCTTTTTCGATATCGGCAAGCGGAAATCTATGGGTAATCATATCTTTTACGGTAATGTTTCCGCAGCGAATGAGCTCCATGGCCTGCATATTGTCCAAGGGAGCCGCACCGTAACATGTTTTGAGAGTTACATCATCTCTCCAAAACGGATTGAAATCAATATCGATTGTTTCGCCTGGTTTGGGTACGGCAAAGAAGTTGATTAATCCTCCTTTGTCAACGCAGTGGACGGCTTGCCTGGCCGCGGCTAAAACTCCCGCACAAATAATCACCTTGTCCGCCAATCTTCCGTTATTAACCTTTCTTATAAAGGATGGAACATCGTTATCCGCTTTAACGGTATGCTCCGCACCATATTCCTTAGCTGCCTTGAGACGAAATTCATCCAGATCGGTGGCAATTATCCGTCCGGCACCTAAAGCCCTGGCTAATTTGATCATTAATAATCCGATAATTCCGCTGCCTAACACTACTAAACACTCTCCGGGCTTTAACTCTGCAGCCCTTAATCCTCTTACCGCGGTACCCAAAGGCTCGATGAATGTGGCCTGTTCATAAGACATTGAATCAGGTAACACAAAGGTACCTGTTTCAAGGCTTTTCCCCGATACTTTCAGGTATTCCGAAAACCCGCCGGGATAATGATTATTTACTCTCTGGAATACGTCACAAGCCGTATTATGCCCCGTAAAGCAGTAACGGCAGCTTTCACACGGCACATGATGAGTGGAGAACACCCGGTCTCCTTTTTTATACTTTTTTATATTGGCACCAACCTCTACAACTTCTCCGCTCAGTTCATGCCCAAGCACAAGAGGGGCTTTTTTTATCCGGTACCATTCCATGATATCACTGCCGCAGATTCCGCAGGCCAGAACTTTAATCAGTATTTCATCCTCAGTTATAACGGGAATATCCAACTCCTGAACCTCTACTTTGCTATTGTTATAATACATCCCCACTCGCATAACTTATTCTTGTACGATAACTCCTTTTAAATATTAAAATTTCTCACAGAGCTCACAAAGCTCACAGAGAAAAGATGTAATAAAATTAATATCTCTGTGTCCTCCGTGTGCTCCGTGAGAGATATCTTTGTTTTACATAAACTGTCAGCGTGCTCTGTGTAAAATATTTTATTTACCTTGGCTTTTCAAATCAAGATACATCTCATACGCCTTATCCGGCTTCGATCCGTTATGCACAACCTCTCTTACAGACTTTATCATAGCAACCGGTGCATCGGCTTGAAAGATATTCCGGCCCATATCCACTCCGGCCGCGCCATCTTGTATCGCATTATAGGCCATGGTAAGGGCATCTTTTTCCGGAATCTTTTTTCCGCCCGCAATTACAATAGGAACGGGGCAGACAGCGGTTACGGTATCAAAGCCTTCCTCTACATAATATGTTTTTACATATGTGGCACCGAGCTCCGCCAGCATACGTGTTGCCAGCCTTATGTATTTGGCGTCTCTGGTCAACTCTTTACCCACTGCGGTAACTCCGAGTGTGGCAATACCGTACTTGTTGCCCATATCCACAAGCCGCGTCATGTTATGTATGCTCTGGGTCTCATACTGACCGCCCACAAACACCTGCACAGCCATAGCAGCCGCGTTTAAGCGGATAGCTTCTTCTATGTCCAACGCGATCTGTTCGTTTGAAAGCTCTTTTAAAATACTGGGGCCGCCGCTTGCTCTTAAAACTATGCCATTGGTATACGTAGGGGGAATAATTGAACGCAAGATTCCCCTGGTAAGCATCAAGGTGTCTGTATATGGTAAAAGCGGTAAAATAGTAACATCTATACGCTCCAGTCCTGTTGTAGGACCCTGGAAATATCCGTGGTCAAAGGCAAGCATCACGGTTTTCCCCGATTTGGGATTAAAAATGTTGGACATTCTGTTTTGCAAACCCCAACCATAGGCGTTTAAGCCTTTTAAGAAAAACGGCTGGCTTTTGGCTGGAATATCCACATAATATTCTTTTTGCTTTTTGGATTGATCTGCTTCCGGCATAATAATTTCCTTTCGTTTGGCTTGTTTTTAGTAATTCTTATTTTAAAAACCATATTATCATAATATAAAATATATCATTAGGCAACGAAATAAATATACAGTAATTATTAAGAAATCTGTGATTATAAGCGGAATATTTTGCCGCATAAGGTGCTTTCTTAACCCCGAAGCAGAGCTTCGGGGTATTCACGCGCTGCAAGAAAGCAACATTTCGGTTGCGACTTATAGCTACAATATGATTTAATTTGGCATAATTATATGCATTTGTATACAGTTATAATTACTCAGTACAACCGATCGATTGAAGATATTCCACCATGGCTGTGAATTTTCTTTGTTTTGTATATTTAATGGGGGACATTTCCTTACTATAGGCCATTGGTATTTTCACTTCATTAATATCACATCCCAATAGTATCAGCTTTTTAAGGACGAGTAATTGATTATTCCGGATCGCAAATATGATAGGGGTTTCACCATTTGATGATTTTGTATCACGATCGATACCGTTTTTAACAAGCATTTCAACAAAGTTGGCTTGTCCGTTTAAACTGGCAAGATGAATCGCTTCAATTTCGTCAACTAGATAGAAGAGAGTCGCATGTTTATCTACCCCGTTTTTTAAAAGTCCTTTCCCCAGATTGACATTACCAAAAAAAGCAGACGCCATAAATGGTGTTAGCCCGATTTTATTTCTCACTTCATAATCTAAACCATTTTCTTTAATAAATTTGTTTACAACATCAAACGGAGCATCAGTGCAAATGGTCATCAGTTTTTCGATATTTTTTAGTCGTGTTATATAATCACTAAAAGAGTTCCCCGCAATTTCTTCTTTATCCGTTTTTATAATCACAAAATCAGTCCGTCCATAACTGATGGCCCTAATAACCGCATCTTTTTCATTGAGATAAACTAATGAGTAGTTACAGGTTTCCGTTGGTTCAAGCGTTTTGAAACTAAAAATACCAAACTCCGCCATTGTCTCCCGATTAGACGGATTACTGCAAATTGTAAAGTCGCCATTCTTTAACTCCACAATCAGTTCAAGATCGTTCATAGGAAATTGTTTAACTTGTTTTTCAGTATTATTAGTAATGGATATATTGACTGTTGTGATTACTGTTCCAGCCTTTTTTGGGCTAAAGATTTGATTACCTGATACTACTTGTGATATTCCTGTCGTGATTGAAGTGATGTTGATCACGAGTCCGGTTTGTGTTGTAATCGGTTTCAGATCACCAAGTTCGAGGGGTGGGATTGATTTTCCTGTGCTAATGCAAGAGAGTAATAAAAAGATAATTCCAATTATTGAAAAAAATCTTGTGACCATAAATCACCTCCAATTCTTTCTATATAAATAGTAATTTCGAATAATATAGCATTATAAATCATTGTGCTTTATTGATAGTTAAACTTATAATCTTGTGCTATGTTTTTACAGCGCAAAAAATAAAAATGTCCGATAATAGTACGTATTTTTTTATATCCTGCCCATTACGTAAAGAATAGCAATATAAAAAATGTTTTTCAAGGCGTTTCTGATAAAAAGCGAAAAATGGTTTAAAAAGAAACGGGGTATCTCCTATTTTACAGTTTCCAAGTACGTATAGGGGTGTAGATTGGTACATTATATCCGAACAATATTTATTTACTCACTCAACCATTATAAATGATTCTTCCATTAGCTTATTCATACGAATTGCATACTCTCACTCTTGTATGTTTACTATAATTTTCATATTATTATTATGTCATGAGTTAAAGCTTTAACTGGCGACTCCAGGTAAAGTGTATGGCCTTAGGTATTCACCGCCGGGTATGGTATTTATTACGAAATCTGTGATTATAAACTTAGAATAGCTGTTTAAATAGTATTTAATAAAAAATATATGATATGCTACAGAAAATCAACAAAAGGAGACGGGAATTGACTGTATTCAAAAAAAGTATCCTCAATTTTGTTACAGTTCTATTTTTCCTCTCTTTTATCATACAAATTACACATACAGAAACTAAAACTAATGTAATTTTAGCAAAAGCGGGCAGCAAGGTAGTCTTGTTTTCAGACGGTACACCACGACACATTACCCTTGCTGAAAATTGGGAAAATCCTAACAAATCTGTAATAAAGGCTGGTACTGATATTGTGTTTTATGAAAATGGACAATTGCAAAGCTGCATTTTAGCTGAAAACTGGAAAGCCCCTAATGGTATGTTATTAAAAGCCGGTACTAAGGTTGTTGCATATAAAAATGCAAATCCACAAAAAATTACATTAGCTGAAAATTGGAAACATCCTGATGGAATGATATTCAAGGCGGGTACTGATGTTCTCTGGTATGAAAGTGGACAATTGCAAAGCTGCGTTTTGGCTGAAAACTGGAGAGCTCAAAATGGAGCCTTACATAAAGCCGATACTAAGGTGGCCTTATATGAAAATGGAAAAATTTACCTTGGCTGAAAACTGGAAAACTCTTGAGGGAATGGTATTAAAGGCCGGAACTGAAGTTTTTTGGTATGATAATGGAAAACTCAAAAGTTTCACTTTAGCAGAAGATTGGCAAATACCATTAGAATGATAATAATCCATTATATAACACCTTTCCGCGGACCGCACTCAACAACCTTACCCCGATCCAGCCTCAGCACATGAGTTATACACTGCGGTAATTCAGCTTCATAGTGGGTTACACATATCATATTAATTTCCACCTGCGCACAAAGCGTGTCCAAAAGACGTGTAATAACCTTAAGCCTGCCTGTATCCAAACCCTGGTACGGCTCATTAAGCACGAGCAGCTCGGGTTGCTTAACCAGCGCCCGGCACAAAAGCACAAGGCGCTGCTCACCCACCGAAAGCGTATTAAAAGCTGCGTCAGCTGTATGCAAGATGCCTAATGCTTCTAACCACTGACGTGCTTTATCCTGCTGCTCTTTTGAACAGATACGGTGCAATCCTACAGAATCAAAATACCCAGAGCAGACTACACTTAGGCAGTCGGTTCTTCCCGCGTAATACTCCCGCAGCTCGGGTGAAACCCAGCCGATGCGATGCTTGATATACCAGATGCTTTCACCGCTTCCCCGCCTTCTGCCGAACAGACTGATTTCATTCTTATAGCCTTGAGGATTATCAGCCAGGATCAGGCTTAACAAGGTAGATTTACCGGCACCGTTCGGCCCCAGAAGCGCCCAGTTTTCACCCCTGTGCATACGCCAATTTATCCGGGAAAGAACATCCACTCCGTCATACGTAACCGTTACATTTTTCATACTGATAAGAAGAGGATCTGCCGGAGCACTCACTTTTTTAAAAGCAGGAAAAGTAATCTTTGTATTAATCTTCTTGTTTTCCCTGACAGACAGCTCCCGCGTATACGCCGAATCTAATATATCCTGTTTCTTTCCCATGGCAACAATTTTACCGGAAGCCAAACAGAGTATATGAGTAATGCCGGGGAGGATATCATCCGGTCTGGAAGTAAGAAGCAGTAAATGCAATCCCGGAGTTGTAATGAGCTTCCCAAGGATAACCGTTAAGTCCTGCCGCGAACCGGCATCCAACCCCACAAAAGGATCGTCAAGAATAAGCAGTTTCGGTGACTACATGAGTGCCCGCGCCAGCAGCACTTTCTGTACTTCGCCGTTTGATAAATAGAGCAGCTTGCGCTTGAGCAGATAGCTAATGCCCAGCAGCTTTACCGCCTGCCGTCTTCGTGCTTCATAGATATCTTTGTGCAGCTTTAATGGAGTTTTATCGTGCAGAGAGATACGCTCTATACTTTCACCGGTCAGTACTTGCTTAACCAACGGAGAATCATCGCCTTCCATACTCTGCCAGCGTGCCTGATGATAACTGGCCTGGGTAAGCATAAGCTTCTTGTGCTCATCGGGTGAGATAATGAGTATCTCACCTTTATTATAGTATGTTCTCCCCGGGTCCGTTTTCTGCTGATCAAAGAAATAGCGTATAGTTCCGCGGGAAAAAGCTATTTGCCTTAAGAGTATTTTAACCAGTATTGATTTACCGGAAGCATAATGCTTTATATAACAAACTTTGCCCAAGATCAATATACGTAATGAAGATGATTAATCCAAAGCCAACGGTTATCTCTATATACACTTGTACTTTTATAACGGTTCTCGTATGATATATTGAGAATATATAATCTTATAAAAAATGGGGACATCAATGAAAATTATAAGGTTAGAGAAGATGAGTGGACATATATTTATGATTCCAATACAAATCTCACGATGTATTTTGAGAACAACAGAGTTATTAAAATTAGTCTTTGGATGGGTTTGTAGTAATTCTTCTTAATATGTGTGGAGAGGCTGCTATGACCGAAAAAAATAACTGGCAACAAGAAGTAAAGAGAGTAGCGGAAGGTATTCGCCGCAGAGTACTGGAGCATACCGTTAAAAATAACGGCGGATACTTAAGCCAGGCCTGCTCCGCAGCTGAGATTCTTGCTACTCTTTATGTATACATAATGAAGCTGGGTTCCAGTACCGCGCCTATGGTTCCCCCGCCCTTTCAGGGTGTGCCGAGTATCAACAACCCCGACTACACAAGCGGCGCCGGTTATAATGGTCCCGCCACCCCGGATTTTGATAGATTTTTCTTAAGTCCGGCGCATTATGCTCTTGTACTTTATACAGTATTAATCGAAACAGGGCGAATGGCCCCGGAAGGACTTTCTCAGTTTAACCAGGACGGAAGCACGGTGGAAATGATAGGCGCCGAACATTCCCCCGGT